>JAEEGK010026855.1_pt1 | contig 11677 bp, 7 predicted proteins | sample 8958771 | NCBI WGS metagenome assembly JAEEGK01 (sample SAMN16246547, study PRJNA631951) | gut metagenome | biome: gut microbiome; feature: rumen; material: SC-attached | host: Bos | place: Iran: Karaj | collected 2018-10 | reverse complement strand
CTTTCTCCTTCAAAAATCTCCTTGGATGCTGTTAATGTGAGTGCTGAACAGCAGCGTGTTATCACAACTACCAACACCTCCGTTGTTTCTGTAACGCCTAAGGAAATCAAGAAGATGCCCTCCATTGGTGGTATGCCCGACTTTGCACAGTATCTGCAGGTGCTGCCTGGCGTAGTCTCCACGGGTGACCAGGGCGGCCAGCTCTACATTCGTGGTGGTACACCCATCCAGAATATGGTGCTGCTCGATGGTATGTTGGTCTATAATCCCTTCCATTCCATCGGCCTCTTCTCGGTGTTTGACACCGACATTATGAGCAGTGCAGATGTCTATACTGGCGGCTTCGGTGCTGAATTTGGCGGCCGTATTTCGTCCATTATGGATATTAAGACTCGCGATGGCAATCGTAAGCGTTTCTCCGGCAAGGTGGATGTGAATACCTTCGGAGCCAAAGTGTTGCTTGAAGGCCCCATTGTCAAGTTGAAAGATGATCGTAAGGTTTCGTTGAGTTATGTCATTTCGGCCAAGGGCTCTTATTTGGAGCAGGCTTCTAAAGCACTCTATCCTTACGCTGACAAGAACGGACTTCCCTATAACTATCTCGATTTTTACGCCAAATTGTCGTTGGCAACCAACAATGGTACTAAGCTCAATGTTTTTGGCTTCGACTTTAATGATGCCGTTCATTACAAGGATATTGCCACCTATAAGTGGAACAGTTGGGGCGCCGGTACCAACTTCCTGATTGTGCCAGGCAATGTGCCGACCACCATCGAAGGTACCATCGCCTACTCGAAGTATAAAACCATTCTCGACGACTATGCTTTTACCCCGCGCGAAAGCTCAATTAACGGCTTTACCGCCAACTTGAACTTCAACTATTATCTTGGTAAGAGCCTGTTTACAATCGGTGCTGAGCTGTTAGGTTATACCACGAACTATTCGTTGTACAATTCCGCTGGTTTCAAGAATGTTTTTGTGGACAACACCACCGATATCGGTATCTTCTTCAAGTATAAATACAACTATCGTGACAAGTTGCTTTTGGAACCCAGTTTCCGCTTGCAATATTATGCTTCGATGAATGCTGCTTCACCAGAGCCTCGTTTGGCCATCAAATACAATATTACCAAGAAGATCCGTTTGAAACTGGCTGGCGGCCTCTACTCGCAGAACTTTGTTGCCGCCACTTCCGACCGCGATGTGGTGAACCTCTTCTATGGCTTCCTCTCCAGTCCTGATGACATGTCGCCGGAGTTTGATGGCAAGGAGATGCGCAATAATCTGCAGAAGGCACAACACGTGGTGCTGGGCTTGGAGTTGGATGTCATCAAGCACACTTCTATCAACATTGAAGGTTATTTCAAGAATTTCTCGCAACTGACCACACTCAACCGTTATAAGGTGTATGAGGATGTGGTGGCCTATTCGCATATTCCCGATATCCAGAAAAAAGACTATATTTTCGAAAAAGGTTTTGCCTACGGCGCCGATCTTACAGCCAAGTTTGAGTATAAAGGCTTCTATGCTTGGTTCGTCTATTCGTTGGCTTGGGTAAAACGTTACGATGGGGTAGTGCACTATTCACCGCATTTCGATCGCCGCCACAATGTTAACCTGATGCTCTCGTACGCCTTTGGCAAGAACCGTACATGGCAGATCGACGTGCGCTGGAACTACGGCTCGGGCTTCCCGTTTACGCAGACACAAGGCTACTATGGCCATTATAATCCTTCCTATATCGGCGATGACTACATCCATGCCAATGAGGATATGGGTTTCTTCCTGGCAGACCTGAATGCGGCCCGTTTGCCCGATTATCACCGTCTGGATATCAACTTCAAAAAGAAGTTCCATATCGGCGAGCGTCATGTGATTGAATTGAATGTCGGAGCCACCAACTTATACAATTATCACAACATTTTCTACGTGAATCGTGTGACAAACGGCGTCATTTACCAGTTGCCCATCCTCTATAGTTTCGGTTTGAACTGGAGTTTCTAAAGAAAAATGAAAATTTATTCGGTTGTAAATTAACTTGTTGAAGAAAAAAAACAAAAAAATGCAAAAAGATGGTTGCAGGGATTGAAAAAATGCCTATCTTTGCAGCCTCAAAATAAGGATAGGTCCGGTAGTTCAGTTTGGTTAGAATACATGCCTGTCACGCATGGGGTCGCGAGTTCGAGCCTCGTCCGGACCGCCAAACGAAAAGCAGCTAACACTTGTTGGCTGTTTTTTTTGTTTTTATCGTTTGCGAGAAGATTATTTCGGCCTCTTTTAAAATCGTTGAAAACGCCTATTATATGAATAAATTTATTATCTTTGCACTCTTTTTCAAGAATGAAGGATAAACTATAAAAACTAACTATAGAAATGAGTAAATTAGCCGTAGTAGCTTTAGGAGGAAACGCACTATTGCGTAGCGGTCAGAAATGTTCTTATCACCAGCAGATTGAAAACGTGGCATCGGCTGTAGAGTCGTTGCTTAAACTTATAGATTTAGGTTACAATTTGGTCATCGGTCACGGTAACGGCCCGCAAGTGGGTTATGTGCTGTTGCAACACGAGGCTGCCAACCGTCTTTATGAGATGGAGAGCATGCCTATGGATTTCTGTGTGGCCGAGACGCAAGGTTCGATTGGCTATCTGATTGAGATGGGCTTGCGCAATGCCTTGAACCAGCATCAGATTCAGCGTAATGTGCTCTCTCTGATTACACAAGTACTTGTGGATAAGGATGATCCTATGTTCGAGAATCCTACAAAGCCTATCGGACCGTACTATTCCGAGCAGGAAGTGGCTGAGTTGCTGATGGATGCTCCTGACGCCAAATATAAAGAGGATCCCAAGGGCAACGGCTGGCGTAAGGTGGTGGCTTCGCCTAAACCTATTGCCATTCAGAACGTCGACCTCGTGAAGCAGCTTGCCGAGCAGGGCAACATCGTCATCACCGTCGGCGGTGGCGGCATCCCTGTCATCGAGAAGGCTGACGGTAGCTTGGGTGGTGTTGAGGCTGTTATCGACAAGGACCTCGCATCGGCCATGACTGCCATCAACATCCATGCTGATGAGTTCTACATTCTCACCGACGTGCCGAAGGTCTACATCAACTTCCGCAAGGAGAACGAGCAGGCTCTGGATACCATCACCGTTGCTGAAGCCAAGAAGCACTTGGCCGACGGTCAGTTCACTGAGGGTAGCATGGCTCCTAAGGTGCGTGCCGCCATCCTCTTCGTGGAGGCCACGGGTCACGAGGCCATCATCACCGAAGCCACGCGCTTGGGCGATCCGACTTGTGGAACGAGAATCATTGCTTGATTTATAGCATTAAGTGAATTGGGAAAACGCTATGCTGTAAGCGTAGCGTTTTTCTCTATTAATATAGGTCTCCAACCGGTAGCTCTCGCCGTTGAGCGCATGGTGCAGGTCGTTGACGATGCCTGTGCCGCGCAGTTTCACCACGGCTTCTTTCTTGGTCCAGTATTGGGTGAAGGTCTCGATAGGGTCGGAAGAGGAAAGGATCCATTCGGCCTCAACGGGGTTCATCGTCCGGTTGATGAGGGCGAGGTTGCCTTTGCGAAAGCTCTCGATGTCGATGCCGACAGGGGAGGAGTCGACCACCACAGCAATGCCGTTCTTGCAGTGGCTGATGTTGAAATGTACCTCGGGATGGTCCACCAGGAAAGGCTTGCCGTGTTCGTTGTAATCCATTTTCAAATCATGGATATCCAGAGGAGCAAGTAGCTCTTTCAGCATGAGCCACGACTTGAGGCAAGCAAACTGCCCAAAGAGGTGCTTATAGCGCAAGGCCTCGTCGCGCCGTTGCCCGTCAACCAAAGGCAGCATGCGCTGCACTTCGGCTTCGGTGACTTGGGTCATATCGTCGAAAATGGAAACCATAATTACGCTGCAAAAATACGAAAAACGTTTTAAATGGTTTTCGGTGAGGAAATCGCCTCTTTTGTAGCTAAAAAAGTGGGTCGGTTGGATAAAAAAAACAATCGTATGGTTTTAGTTTTATTTTTGCATCAATTATTCTGATATGGAAAACGTTGCATCAACCGGGAAAATGGTTCAGCCTTTTCCCGACATACCATCCCGCACCTTCGACCTCCTGCCGAGGTTCGTGGAGAAATTTGGCAAGAAAAAGACCATGTTTGCCTGTAAGGTGGATGGTGAATGGAAAAAATACATCAGCCGCGATTTCGTGAAGATGACGGACACCATCAGTCAGGGACTGATAGGTCTGGGAGTGGGGCATGGTGACCGCGTGGCTGTGATTTCCAACAATTGCCCGCAATGGAACATGGTGGACTTTGCCGTGCAGCAGATAGGTGCCATCTTGGTGCCCATCTATCCCACGGTGCGCCAGAGTGACTTCGAGCATATCCTCAACCATGCCGAGCCTAAGATCGTCTTCGTGGAAGGCGCTTTGTTGCACAATAAGGTCAAGGACATCCTCAATGCGATGCCAGTGCGTCCCAAGGAGTTCGCCTTCAACCCGGTGGTGGGCATGATGACCTTGCGCGGTCTGATGGTCTCGGTCAAAATCGACAAGAAGAGCCAGGCAGCCCTGCATGCCGCAAAATATGCCGTCGACCCTGAAGACATAGCCACCATTATCTATACCTCGGGTACCTTGGGCACCCCGAAAGGTGTCATGCTGACCCATCACAACCTGATGAGTTGTGTGGCCTATTATGGCCCGCATTATCCTGTGCCGCCCAGCCATAAAGTGGTGAGTTTCTTGCCTTTGTCGCATATCTACGAACGTTCGGTGTTGTATACCCACCTGTATCTCGGCAACTCGACCTATTACGTGGAGAACTTCGGTACCATCATGCGCGACATCGCCGACATCAAGCCGGAACATTTCACCACAGTGCCTCGTGTCATCGAGAAGGTGTATAACGGCATCATCCGCAAGGGCGACAAGCTGAAGGGCATGAAGAAACGCATTTTCCTGTGGGCTTTCAAACTGGCCGAGCGTTACGACGAGACGGGCAAGAAGAACGGAAGGACATACCGATTCAAACTTTATATTGCCAACAGATTGGTGTTCAAGGATGTGCGTAAGGCCTTCGGCGGACGCTTGGAGTTCATCATCTCCGGTGGTGCCAGCCTGCAACCCCGATTGGTGCGCTTGTTTGCAGCCATGAATATCCCCATCATCGAAGGCTACGGCTTGACGGAGACCTCGCCTGTGATTTGCACCAACAGCCTCGCCTTGAAGATCATCAAGGCGGGAACGGTGGGTGTGCCTTGTAGGAGTGTACGCTTCAAGATTGACCCGGAGTCGGGCGAGATTCTCGTGAAGGGCTCACCCGTGATGAAGGGTTACTACAAGGATGAGGAGCAGACCAAGATTGCCATCGATGAGGAGGGCTTTTTCCATACGGGCGACATCGGTGAGTTTGACGAGGATGGCCTGCTGAAGATCACCGGTCGTATGAAGGAAATCTTCAAGGACTCGATGGGCAAGTACATCTCACCCGCCTTGATTGAGAACCGTTTTATGGAATCACCATTCGTCAACAGCATCATGGTGGTGGGCGAGAACCAAAAGTTTGCCGCCGCCTTGATTGTGCCCAACTTTGAGCATCTGAAGACTTGGTGCGAGGAGAACCACATTCCTTATACCACAAATACCGAAATGGTGAAGAACAAGGCTGTCAACGAACGCTATCGCAAGGAGGTGGACAACTACAACAAATACTTTGGCGACTTTGAGAAAGTGAAACGCTTTGAGCTGGTCGACCGCGAGTGGACCATTGATGAAGGCGAGGTTACGCCCAGCTTGAAGATCCGACGCAAAATCATCGCCGAGCATTTCAAAGATTTGATTGACGGAATGTTTGCGGAATAAAAACAAAAGTGACTTCAATTGAGGTCACTTTTTTTTGTATCTTTGCGCCAAACATTTTTCTATGGAATCTTTACCTGCGCTATTCTCCGATCTTGCCTTGATTTTGGTCACGGCGGGTATCACCACAGTGATTTTCAAGTGGTTGAAGCAGCCTGTCGTATTGGGCTATATCATTGCAGGCTTTTTGATCGGACCCAATTTTGAATGGTTTCCCGTGATCAACGACCATACCAGCGTGGAGACCTGGAGCGAAATCGGTATGGTGTTCATGCTTTTCGGTATCGGCTTGGAGTTCAGTTTTAAGAAACTGAAGAAAGTGGGAGGGACGGTCGGCATCACTGCTTTAACCGAGTTGGTGACGATGTGCCTGGTGGGTTTCCTGCTGGGTAAGTTGTTGGGCTGGTCGCAGATGGACTGCATCTTCCTTGGGGCTATGCTGTCGATTTCTTCAACCACGATCATCGCCAAAGCCTTCGACGACATGAAGTTGAACCGAGAAAAATTCAGCGGCAATGTCATCGGTGAGCTGGTGGTGGAAGACTTGGAGGCTGTCTTGCTGATGGTGATTCTTTCCACCTTGGCAGTGAGTAAGACCTTCGATGGCATGCAGTTGGTTACCAGCATGTTGAAACTCGGCTTCTTCCTGTTGATATGGTTCATTGGTGGCATTTTCATCGTGCCGACCGTGTTGCGTTGGTCACGTAAGTTCATGTCGGAAGAGACGCTGACCGTGTTTGCGGTGGGCTTGTGTTTCATGATGGTCGTATTGGCCAACGTGGCAGGTTTCTCTTCGGCCTTGGGTGCGTTTATCATGGGCTCTATCTTGGCTGAAACCCTTGAGGCTGAGATGATCCATAAACTGACGACACCTATCAAAAACTTGTTTGGTGCCATCTTCTTCGTCTCGGTCGGTATGTTGGTCGACCCGAAGATTTTGGTGGATTATTGGTGGCAGATCCTGGTGGTGACGGTGGTCTTGCTGCTTTTCAAACCCTTGAGCAATGTGATTGGTCGCTTGTTGGCGGGTTTGGGCCTCAAGCAATCCATACAAGGCGGCTTCTGCTTCTGCCAGATCGGTGAGTTTTCCTTCATCATTGCCTCGTTGGGCTTGAGTTACGGTGTCATCGACGAGTTCTTGTATCCCATCATCGTTTCGGTATCCATCATCACGACCTTCATCACGCCATACGCCATCAAGGCGTCGCTTCCGACCTACAAGTGGCTGAGTGGGCATTTCCCTGAAAAATGGCTCAACCATTTGGAGAGCAACGACCGTGGCATCAAGGTGAAGAGTGGCAAGAAGGTGAGCATGGCCAGCTTCATGGGAAGGCAGGTCAAGCATATACTTATCAATGTTGCCATCGTCATCGCAGTGTTGTTTATCTGCTTCTGGATAGGCTCTGAAGTGGTCATGAAATATGTGCAGGGCATTGGAGGTGTTGCCATCAGCGCGGCCATCACCTTGGTACTGGTCTCGCCCTTCCTTTGGGCCATCGGTTTTAGGCATACCTTGGTCAAGACTACGCATAAACTGATGGAACACAGCCGTTTCAACAAAACAATGATTTTGATCATCTTCATCCTACGCTTCATCATTGTGTGGGTGGTGGCCACTGCTGTCATGCATCATTTCTTCAATGGAGCGTTCTGGTCGCATCTGGGCATCGGCTCACCCTATTTCCGCTTCATCAACGTCGCCATGGCTTTGGTTTATACCTTCTTGCTTCGTGTCATGAGTCCCGCGATGAAGTTCTACAAGCGCATCGAGGACAACTTCCAAGGCAATCTTAACAAGCGACAGTCAACGCAGGTGTTTGCCATCCCCGAGATCTTGCAGGAGAACTGCCATTTGCAGAAGATGACCTTGAGTCCCGACAGCGAGTATTCGGGAAAACTGATCAAGGAGACTGACTTCCGCGACAATTATAACGTGAGTGTGGTTAGTGTGGAGCGTGGCAAGCAACTGTTTGAGTTGCCCAAGTCCGACTTCCAACTGTATCCTTTCGATAAGATTACCTTTGTGGGACACGAAGATCACCTCCGACTGCTGGTAGGCAAGGTTGAGGTCTTCGATGACACACTCATCCAGGAACACGAGGAGAGTGAGGTGGACCTGTTCAATGTGCAGGTGCGTCCCAATAGTCCATACGTGGGCATTGCCCTAAAGGATTCGGGCTTGGCCGAGAATTTCGATGCCATGATCATAGCCATCGAGCGTGACGGTCATTTCATCTTGAACCCCTCGGCGCGAATTGCCTTCCAGGCCGACGACTTGGTGTGGTTTGTGGCACAAAAAGACAAGGCTGAAACCTTGATGAAATATAATCCGGAGGCGATTCAAAACGCATAATACTATTTTGTTGGGATGACACGCGGGTCAGCCCCTACACTCAATTCTAAACTCTAAACTCTCAACTCTAAACTCTCAACTAATGATAGTCTGTATAGCCGAAAAGCCAAGCGTCGCCCGCGACATCGCCAAGGTGCTGGGAGCCAACACCGCCCATGAAGGTTATATGGAGGGCAACGGCTATCAGGTGACGTGGACTTTCGGACATCTTTGCACGCTCAAAGAGCCTCACGATTACACCGACCAGTGGAAGGCATGGGCATTGAGCCGTCTGCCGATGATACCGCCTCGTTTTGGCATCAAACTCATTGCCGACAAAGGCGTGGAGAAACAGTTCAAGGTCATTGAGTCGTTGTTTCAGAAAGCCGACGAGATTGTGAACTGCGGTGATGCTGGGCAGGAGGGCGAACTCATCCAACGTTGGGTGATGCAGAAGGCCGCCGTAAAATGTCCTGTGAAGCGTCTTTGGATTTCCTCGTTGACTGAGGAATCCATCAAAGAGGGCTTCAAGACCTTGAAAGACCAGGCCGATTATCAGTCGCTTTACGAGGCGGGTCTTTCGCGTGCCATTGGTGACTGGCTCTTGGGCATGAACGCCACCAGGCTCTACACATTGAAATACGGTCAAAACAGGCAAGTCCTTTCTATCGGACGTGTGCAGACGCCTACCTTGGCGCTGATTGTCAACCGTTACCACGAAATCGTCAACTTCAAGCCAGAGGCCTATTGGGTGCTGTCGACCATTTACAGGGATACCACTTTTACAGCCACCAAGGGCAAATATGGCTCCGTGGAAGACGGCCAAAAGGACTTGCAAAGCGTGGAAGGGAAGGAGTTCACCGTGACCGACATCTCCACCAAGAAAGGCACGGAAGCCCCGCCGAGGCTGTATGACTTGACTTCGTTGCAGGTGGAATGCAACAAGAAGTACAACATGTCGGCCGAACAGACCTTGCAGACCATCCAGAGCCTCTACGAAAAGAAATATACCACCTATCCCCGTGTGGATACCACTTATCTGAGCGACGATATTTACCCGAAGTGTCCCGACATTTTGGCGAAACTGACCAACTACGCCGAATACACTGCGCCCTTGGCGGGCAAGAAACTGTCCAAGAGCAAGAAGGTGTTCGACAACAGCAAGGTGACTGACCACCATGCCATCATCCCGACGGGTGTGGTCCCGACAGGACTGAGTTTTGCCGAACAACAGGTCTACGACGAGGTGTGTCGTCATTTCATTGCCGTGTTCTATCCTGATTGCCAGTTTGCTACGACCACTGTCTTGGGCAAGGTTGAAGACGTGGAGTTCAAAACCTCGGGCAAGCAGATCTTGGTGCCAGGCTGGCGTGAGGTCATCAAGCCTCAGAAGCAACAAGACGAGGAGAACCCTTCGACCCTTCGAGAATCCTCAGGGATCGCAAGCTCAGGAACCAAGGAAGGGCAGGAGGACGAGGAGAGGACCTTGCCCATTTTCACTAAGGGCGAGCATGGACCGCACCAACCCCAGCTTGCCGAGAAGTGGACCTCGCCGCCGAAGCCATACACCGAGGCCACCTTGTTGCGCGCCATGGAGACAGCAGGTAAGCTGGTTGATGACGAGTCGTTGCGTGAGGTGATGAAAGAGAATGGTATTGGGCGGCCTTCCACACGAGCGGCCATCATCGAGACGCTGTTCAAACGCAACTATATTAAAAAGGTGCGCAAGAGCTTGGAGCCAACGCCTACGGGCATTGAACTCATAGGCCTCATCCATGAGGACCTGCTGAAAAGCGCCGAGTTGACAGGCATTTGGGAGAAGAAGCTCCGTGAGATTGAGCAACACAAATACGAGGCGCGACAGTTCTTGGACGAGCTGAAGCAGATGGTGACCGAGATTGTCGCCACTGTGATGTTGGACAACAGCAATCGGCGCGTGGCGGCAGCAGCGGTGGAACAGAAGCCGAAGAAGGCGGCACCTAAGAAAAGCACGACGCCAAAAGCTAAGAAAACCTCGGAAGGCATCGATCCCAACCAACGCACTACCCCTCGCAAGGATGACATGCCTTCCCAGACCAATCCTGATGCCATCATCGGGCAGCCATGTCCGTTATGTGGCAAGGGCTATATCATAAAAGGCAAGACAGCTTACGGCTGTTCGGAGTGGCGGAATGGCTGTGGTTGGCGGAAGGCGTTTTGATTATCCTCCAGCCATTCCCTGAAACTTTCCGGTTTAACGTTCGCATCCAAAGATTTTTGAGCAATCCTTGCCCCGAAGGCGGTTGCCATCTTGTTGGGGTCGAGTTTGATGCCGACGCGACCCAGGTCGAGGCGGTCGGCATCGTAGCAGGTGTCGATTGTGGCATCGCCTGAGTGGGGTTCCGTCGTGTGGAACTTGCATGCGTGGTACAGTTTGTCGAATTGTTCCTGCGTGATGTCGAAACGATGCTCCTCAAAACAGGTCTTGGCGAATTCGGCGCCACGTGGACCATGCTCTTTGTCGAAGCCATCGTCGGCGCGCTTGCTGTCGTGAAACAGCGCGAACAGCCGCACTATAGTGATGTCGGCACCCGTCTCTGTGGCGAGTAGCAGGCCATTGCGTTCCACTTGCTTCCAATGTTCGATGCCGTGCAACTCCGACTCGAAGATACGGTGGGAGAGGACGTGGTTTTGTAGTGTGGGGTAGTCTGGTTCTTTCATGGGGAGGATGAGGTTTTTGTGGCAAAGATATGTTTTCTTTTATGATTTTGTTTATTTTTGCACTTGAAATTCATTTATTATGGGCGTAACATTCGACAATGAGAAGCAGATGTTCGTGTTTGACTTTGAGCACGATGGCGAGGAAGACATCGTTAATCTGACGGGCAACGGCTATCAGGTAGAGGCATTTGGAAAGTGCTTTTACTATGGGTATGAGTTTTCCGATCAGGTGGATAGCAACGTCCGTAGTGCGTTCATTAAGTATGTGAAGTTTAACGATGCCTTGCAGGATAGTCCTGATTTGACGCAATTCATTAAAAAGGCTGTGGACAACCTCAATAGGAAGATAAACCTTTATGATTACAATCTTGTGGTTATGCCAGAATCGTCAAGTAAGGTGAACCAGTATATGCTGCGCTATATCTATCGTTTTGCCCAGCCGATGCTTAGAGAAATGGAGTTGGTAAAGGCTGTGCCGTCAAGCATCTCATTTGATATGGATGCCTTTGAAAAGCAGTATTTCAATGATGTTTTGGAAAACGGACGCCCTCGTTATACCGAGGCTCAGAAAGATGAGGTGAGGCAATCCATCGCCAACATGCTGGATCTAATTCATCAGAAGGACTATTTTACCATTGCAAAAGATGTGAAGAAGAGCAGGTGGCGTCCCTATATCACGAATTTCTTGAAGTTTGCCACTCCCGCTGACGAAGAACTCTGCAAAATGATCCGTCAGCAAAATGTGCTGGTAATTGATGATGTGACGACTAGCGGTTCAACTC
>JAEEGK010026854.1_pt1 | contig 11677 bp, 9 predicted proteins | sample 8958771 | NCBI WGS metagenome assembly JAEEGK01 (sample SAMN16246547, study PRJNA631951) | gut metagenome | biome: gut microbiome; feature: rumen; material: SC-attached | host: Bos | place: Iran: Karaj | collected 2018-10 | reverse complement strand
CCAGCTTCATAAACTCTTTCCAGCGGATGATGGGCGCGTCGGCGGGGATCTTCCGGATCTTGCGGCCTTCGGTGAGCATGTAGCCCGCCCGGACCGGCTTGCTCAGCTCATCCTTCACGCTGGCGATGATGACGTTGACCACCTTGGTATTCTGCCGCACCGCCTCGATCTTATTGTAAAACTGGTCCAGCGTAATGACGCTGTAGCTCTCCGACTCGTTGAGGTAAAACTCGATCTCCTTCTCTGCGGACAGAGGGTGGATCATATTGCTGATGCCCCCCACCAGGTTCACCGCATAGAACATGAAGATGGCCTGGGGGCAGTTGGGCATGGCGATGGTGATCCGGTCCCCGGCGCGGACGCCCAGGGTCTTCAGGCTCCTGGCGCAGGCTTCCACCTGCTCCACCAGCTTCTTGTAGGTGGTGGACCTTCCCATGAAATCGAAGGCGATATAGTCCGGGTATTTTTCGGCGATCTCCCGCACCGCATCGAACATGGAGCCCTGCGGGTATTCCAGATGCAGCGGGACGCCGCCCATGTGATCCTTCCAGGGGATCCGTTCTGTGATATACATGGCTTGCTCCTCCTTCCGGCAGACATGCTGACCGTATCTTTTATTATATATCAATTATCGGGAAAATGATAGTCAAAAATCACCTTCCCGGGCGTTCTGGAATGTCGGCGGAGCCATAGAATAGGTATGGAAGGATTTCCCATTTCGTTTTCACGGGAGGACAGGAAATGCAGTGCAGGATCGCGGACCTCCGATGCAAGGAGGTCGTGAACATCGCAGACGGGCTGCGCCTGGGCAGTGTGGAGGACGTGCTGGTGGACACGATCAGCGGGCATGTGCTGGCCCTGGTGGTCCCCGGTCCCTGCCGTCTGTTGGGGCTCTTCTTTCCCGGCGACGACTATATCATCCGCTGGGAATGTGTCCGGCGCATCGGGGAAGACCTGATACTGGTGGAGATCCGGGGCGCTTGCGAACGCTGCAAACGGCCGAGACGCTGGTTTTTCCGCTGAACTGCGGGGCGCGGCCGCGGCTGCGCCCCGCCCGGGTTTTTCGCCCCGTTCCCGCCGAAAAACAGTTGACACGTATTTTCCCCGATGGTACGATGCAAAGCATACAGAAGCGTAATTTCCCAGTATACTATTACGTCACGTCGGGAGGCGTCGATTTGAAGACCATCGGTGAGATCAACGAGAAGATCCGCTCCGGCACCGCTGTGGTGCTGACGGCGGAGGAAGTGGTGCGCATGGCCCGGGAGCAGGGCGTGAAGGAGACGGCAAAGCGGGTGGACGTGGTCACCACCGGCACCTTCAGCCCCATGTGTTCCTCCGGCGCTTTTCTGAATTTCGGCCACGGGGAGCCCCTGATCCGCATGTCCGGCGTCAAGCTCAACGACGTGCCCGCCTGCGCGGGCCTGGCGGCGGTGGACTGCTACCTGGGCGCCACGGAGCTGAGCGAGACCCGCGGCATGGAATACGGCGGGGCCCACGTCATCGAGGACCTGATCGCCGGGAAAAAGGTGCATCTCAGCGCCCGGAGCTACGGGACGGACTGCTATCCCCGCAAGAGCCTGGAGGCGGAAGTGGGCCTCAGCGACATGAACCAGTGCTTCCTGTTCAACCCCCGCAACGCCTATCAGAACTATAATTGCAGCGTCAACACCTCCGACCGCATCATCCATACCTACATGGGCACGCTGCTGCCCCATATGGCCAACGCCACCTATGCCACCGCCGGGGAGCTGAGCCCTCTGCTGAAGGACCCGGAGCTGCGGACCATCGGCATCGGCACCAGGGTCTTCTTCTGCGGGGCCCAGGGCTACGTGGCTTGGGAGGGAACCCAGTGCTTCCCGGGCTACACGGAATATGAGGACGGGGTCCGTTCCTACTCCGGGGCTACCCTGGCCCTCATCGGCGATATGAAGAAGATGAGCACCGACTATATCCGCGCCGCCCGCATCTATCAGTACGGCGTGAGCATGTTCGTGGGGGTGGGCATCCCCTTCCCCGTGCTGGACGAGGATCTCTGCGCCCAGCTGAGCAAGGGCAACGACGAGCTGTTCACCGAGGTCAGCGACTATTCCGTGCCCCTGCGCAGCCGCCCGGTCCTGCGGACGCGGGTGAGCTATGCGGAGCTCCGCAGCGGCACCGTGGAGGTCTGCGGCAAGAAGATCCCCACCGCCCCCATGACCAGCCTGAAGAAATCCAGGGACATCGCCCTGGAGCTGAAAAAACAGGTGCTTGCGGGCCAGTTCCTCCTGACGGAACCGGCGGCGAAGCTGCCCCTGGACACCACCAAGCACGTCCTGCACGCACTGGACGATCCGCAGTAAGGAGGACAGGAAAATGGAAAAATCTGTGAAGATCCGGCTCCGCTTCACCCCTTCGGACACGGAGCGCCCCTTCGTCCACCTGCTGGCCACCCGCTTCGGCCTGGTGTTCTCCATCCTCCAGGCGGACATCAGCCCCGACAAGGGCGGGCGGATGGTGCTGGACCTGAGCGGCGAGGAAGCCGCCATCGAGGACGCGCTGAAATTCACCATTGAACAGGGCGTGGACGTGCAGATCCTCTCCCGGGTCGTCCGCTGGGACGACAAGGTCTGCGTCCACTGCGGCAGCTGCACCGCCGTCTGCCGCACCAGGGCCCTGAAGCTGGACCACGATACGGCCATGCTCTCCTTCGACAACGACCGCTGCGTGGTCTGCGAGATGTGCGTGAAGGCCTGTCCCACCGGCGCCCTGACGGTGGAGCTGAGCCCGTGATCCCGGATCCCTACGCGGACCGGAGCAGCTACCGCGTCCTTCAGGAAGCGGGGGACCTGACCTATTTCCGCGTCAGCGTGGATGAAACGGACCTGAGCATCGGCGCACGCCGGGACCTGAGCCGGGAAGCCCTGGCCGCGGTATTGGAAGCCCGGCGGCAGGTGACGGCCCAGATCGAAGACCGGCCCCGTTTCCGCACTTCCCTGGAACCCCTGCGTCCCCACGGGACGGAGAGCCCCCTCATCCGGCAGATGCTGGAGGCCGGGTCCCGGGCCGGGGTGGGCCCCATGGCTGCCGTAGCCGGGGCCATCGCGGAATATGTGGGCCGCAGCCTTATGAAGCTGAGCCGGGAGGTCATCGTGGAGAACGGAGGCGACGTGTTCCTCTGCGGCGGGAAGAAACGCAGCGTGGCCGTCTTCGCCGGAGACAGTCCCCTGAGCGGCCTGCTGGCCATCTCCGTGGAGCCGGGCGGTGGCTGCGGGATCTGCACCTCCTCCGGCACCGTGGGACATTCTCTCTCCCTGGGCAGGGCGGACGCCGCCATGGTGGTGGCGAGGGACTGCGCCCTGGCGGACGCGGCAGCCACCCGGCTGGGCAATCTGATCCGGGACCCTGCGGAGCTGGACGGGCCGCTGGACGAGATCTGCGCGATCCCCGGCGTGGAAGGGGCCCTGGTCATCGCCGGAGAGAGCATCGGCATCAAGGGCAATATCGTCCTCCAGCCTCTCCGCGGGGCGGCGGGCGGATAAGATTAGGAGACCGTGCATCGGGGATACCCGGCGCACGGTTTTTCTTTACAAACCCTCCCCGCCGCGATATAGTATTATGTACGAAATCATTACTGGACAAAGGAGACGGCCATGTATCAGTGCCCCTATCCCCACCTGTTCACTCCCATCCGGCTGGGTAAACAATGGTTCCGCAACCGCATTTTTGCCTCCCCCATGTCCGGGCGGAGCCTGGATTCCGAAAACCGCCCCACCGCCGAATGTGTGGCCTTTTATGAAGAAAAAGCCCGGGGCGGCGCCGCTTCCGTCTGTCTGGGCGACTGCTGTGTGGACAGCGTGAACGGCCTGTTCGGGGAGAACATGGTCCGGGCGGACGACCCGGGCAACCACCATGCCTTCAACATGTTTTCCAACGGCATCAGCCGCTACGGCTGCGTGGCCTCGGCAGAGCTGAGCCACGCCGGGCTCTACGCCTACGCCACCCGCGCTGCGGGGCGCACCGTCTATGGCCCCGTGGACGGCGTCACCGCCGCAGGAGGGGAATACCGGGAGATGCCGGAGGAGCTGATCGAAGCCACCATCGCCCGTTTTGCCGAGGCGGCGGCCTTCTTCAAATCCTGCGGCTTCGGCATGGTCACGGTACATATGGGCCATGGCTGGGGCCTGAGCCAATTCCTCAGCAGCAAGGTGAACACCCGCACCGACCGCTGGGGCGGCAGCCTGGAAAACCGCTGCCGCATGCCCGTCGCGGTGCTGGACGCCATCCGCAAGCGGGTCGGCCCTGCCTTCCCCATCGAAGTGCGCATCTCCGGCAGCGAGGTTACGCCCCAGGGCTATGACCTGGACGAGGGCATCGCCATCGCCAAGCAGCTGGACGGGCACTGCGACCTGCTGCACGTCTCCGCCGGGCACCACGAACACTCGGAGGTCTTCTGCGTGACCCATCCCTCCATCTTCTCCGAGGACAGCTGCAACGTGGGCTATGCCGCGGCCATCAAGCCCCATGTGGAGGTGCCGGTGGCTACCGTGGGCGCCCACGGGGACCCGGAGATTTTGGAAGAGATCATCGCCTCCGGGAGGGCGGACGTGGTGGAGATCGCCCGGGCGCTGCTGGCGGACCCGGAGCTTCCCAACAAGGCCAGAGCCGGCCTGCGGGAGGAGATCCGCCCCTGCCTGCGCTGCCTCACCTGCTTCTCCCACCTCATCACCAACGGGCAGATCTACTGCGCCGTGAATCCCCGCATCGGGCGGGAATTGGAGCATCGCTATACTGCCCCCGCTAAGGAGCCCAAAACGGTGCTCATCGCCGGGGGCGGCATCGGCGGCATGCAGGCGGCCATCAGCTGCGCGGACCGGGGCCACAAGGTCATCCTCTGTGAAAAGACGGACAAGCTGGGCGGCGCGCTGCGCTGCGAGGAGGACGTACCCTTCAAGAAGAAGATCAAAGCCTATCTGGAATACCAGCAGCGCCAGATCGCCCGCCGGCCCATCGAGGTGCGGCTGAACACCCCCGTCACCCCCGCTCTGGCGGCGGAGATCGGGCCGGACGTGCTGCTGGCGGCCCTGGGCGCCAGGCCAAGCGTGCCCCCCATCCCCGGCATCGACGGCTCTAACGTGCTGGCGGCGGAGGAAGCCTATCAGCACCCGGAAAAGCTGGGGCAGAAGATCGCGGTGCTGGGCGGCGGCCTGGTGGGCGTCGAGCTTGCCATTTACCTGGCCGGGCTTGGCCGGGAGGTCACGGTGGTGGAGATGCTGCCCATGCTCAACAACGGCGGCAACGTGCTCCACCAGAACGCCCTGGACGTGGAGATCAAGGCCAGGGGCATCCGGCTTGCCCTGGGCACCCGGGTCATGAAAATCGACGGCAGCGGCGTCACCGGAGAAAAGGGCGGAAAAGAGGAACTTTTCTCCGCCGATTCCGTCATATGTGCTATGGGGCAGAAAGCCCTGTGGGAGGAAGCGGACGCCCTGCGCTTCTGCGCCCCGGAGTTCTACACCCTGGGCGACTGCGTGAATCCGAAGAACATCATGCAGGCCACCGCTATGGCGGACGCCATAGCCCGGAATATATAGAAGCCATCGAAAGGAGAAATCAATATGAAGTTTTGTCCCAACTGCGGCTCTCCTCTGGAAGAAGGCGCCGTCACCTGCGCCAAGTGCGGCGAACCCCTGAACGTCCAGGCCGCGCCTGTCCCCTATGTGGACCCCACGGATCACACGGGCGAATTCGAAGCCGCTGACATTTCCGACAACAAGGTCGTCGCCATGCTGCCCTATCTGATGGGCGTGGTCGGGCTCATCATCGCCCTGCTGGCCCGCAGCGATTCCCCCTATGCCAAGTTCCACATCCGCCAGTATCTGAAGATCTGCGTCTGCGAGGCCATCATCGCCATTTGCAGCGCGGTCCTCTGCTGGACCTTCCTCGTGCCGATCGCCGGCGGCATCTGCGTCATCATTCTGCTGGTGATCCGGGTGATCTGCTTCTTCCAGATCTGCAAGGGCCAGGCCAAGGAACCCGCCATCGTCAGCAAGCTGGGCTTCCTGAAATAATCCAAAGCACAGCGACGCCCCGTTCCCTGTTCGGGAACGGGGCATTTTGTATCGTATCAGGCCTGTTCTTCCATCAGGGCCAGGGCGCCGTAGAGGACGCTGTCGTCCCCAAGAGAGGCGTTTTTCAGCTCCACGGTGCTGCGGATCTCCGCCATGCAGTAGTCGTCCACCTCCCGGAGTATCTTCTCCAGGATCGTATCGCCCACCGCTTCGACGACGCCGCCGCCGTAAAGCACCAGGTCCGGGCTGAAAATATTGATGAGGCTGCCCGTGGCCACCGCCAGGTAATGGCAGGCGCGGTCCACCGCTTCCATAGCCACCGCGTCTCCCGCCAGCAGCGCCTTTTTCAGCTTTTTGCTCTTGAAAACGCCCTCCTGCACCGCCTTGGCCAGAAGGCTGCCCCGGCCCCGGGAGACCTGCTTCCGGATGTAAGCGCTCATGCCCTGCTTGCTGGAAAAGGCCTCCAGGCAGCCCCGCTTCCCGCAGCCGCAGAGGGGGCCTTCCGGATCCAGGGTCATATGGCCCAGCTCCCCGGCCTTGAACTTATTGCCCGTATACAGCTCCCCGTTCAGGATGAGGCCGCCGCCAACGCCGGTGCCCACGAACAGGCCCACCACGTTCCGGAAGCCCCGGGCGGCGCCGAAGCGGTATTCCCCCAGGACCCCCAGGTTCACATCGTTGCCGATGAAAAAGGGCACGCCGAAGCGCCGAAGCATGGCGCTGCCGATGTCGTAATTCCGCCAGGGCAGATTGGGGGTAAAGAGCACCACGCCGGCATTCTGGTCGATGACGCCGGGGATGCTGGAGGCGATGGCGGTGATCTGATCCAGGGGGATGCCGGAGGAATCCAGCAGCTCCTCCACCACGTTTATGATCACCTGTTCCACGTTCTCGGCCTCTGCGCCCTGCTCCGTGGACTTTTTCTTCAGGCGGTGGACGATATTCCGCTCCCCGTCAAAGATCGCGCCCAGGACCTTGGTGCCTCCCACGTCCAGGCCGATGCGGTAAGTTTCTGCCATTTCGGGCCTCCTTTATTTGCTATGGGTGCGGAACCCCCGCCGCAGCCGCTCCCAGAAGGGCTGCTTTTTCCCGGATACTTCCCCGGGCGCGGGCTCAGCCTCCTCCCGGGGTTCCTCCTCCAGGGTCAGGCGGCGTTTGCTGAAATACTGATAGAGGGCCTCCTGGGAGGAAGTGCCCTCGCCGCCCTCCTCCCGGACATAGCGCCCGTCGGGCTGCATGGTGCGGGATTTCTCCCGGTCCCGGCGCAGGCAGTCCAGGATCATATCCACCTGTTCCCGGGTGTCCGGGGTCCTCAGCTCGATGAACGCCTCCACCCGATGGTCCAGATTCCGGGTGAGCAGGTCGCCGGAGCCGATGAACAGGCGCTCCTCCTCCCCTTCTCCGAAGCGGTAGATGCGGGAATGTTCCAGCCAGCGGCCCACCACGCTCTTGACGCTGATGTTCTCCGTTTTTCCCGGGATGCCGGGACGCAGGCAGCAGATGCCCCGGATGAACAGCTCCACCCGGACCCCCGCCTGGGAGCAGCGGATCAGCTCCTCCATGATCTCCGGGTTGTTCATGGAATTGACCTTGATGGCCACCCGGCCTGCGCTGCCCTTGAGGCGCTCCCGCTCCAGCAGCTCCAGCACCCGGTCCTTGAAATGCAGGGGGGCGATCCACAGGGTCTGGGCGGTCTCGGGCAGGAGTCCCGCGGACATGGAGGCAAAAGCCGCCTCCCCGTCCAGTCCGGCGGCCTTGTCCGCCGTGATGAGGGACAGGTCGGTGTACTGCTCCCCGGTGACCTCGTTATAGTTGCCGGTGCCCACCTGGGTGATGTAGCTCAGATTGCCGCCCCGCTGCCGGGTGATGACGCAGAGCTTGGAATGGACCTTGAACTGGGGCAGGCCGTAGATCACCCGGCAGCCCGCGTCCTCCAGAAGCTCGGAATAGTCGATGTTGTTCTGTTCGTCGAACCTTGCCCGCAGCTCCAGCAGGCAGAGCACATCCTTCCCCCGGTCCGCCGCATAGGCCAGGGCGGCGGCGATCTTGCTGCTGGCAGACATGCGGTAAAGGGTGATCTTGATGGAGATGACCTCCGGATCGTCCGCCGCCTCGTAGATCAGGTCCACGAAGGGCAGCATGCTCTGGAAGGGGAAGCTCAGCAGCAGGTCGTGCTTCTCGATATAGCGGAAGTATTCGCCCTTTTTCAAGCCGATCTCCCGGACGGGCTTCCGTTCCGGATAACGGAGCCCCTCCGCCCCGCCGATGCAGGAGCGGAAGGAGAGGTCGAAGGGCACGGTGACATTGAATACCGCCCGCTCGGGCACCCGCAGTTTTTTCAGCAGCTGGGCCCTGGCGGAATCCGTGAGCTTCCCGCAGATCTGCACCCGCACGGGCTGTTCCCGCTTGCGCTTCGTGAGCATGGTGGACATCTTGGCCCGCAGGTCCTCGCTGCCCCCCGCAGCCATATCCGACAGGAACACGTCCGCATTCCGGGTGACTTTCACCACGGCGGACTGAAGGATGGTCTCCTTTTTCAGCAGCAGGGGCAGGAAATGGCGCACCATCTGGGCGGTGAGGACGATCTTCTGCTGGCCCTCGATCTCAAAGCTCTGGTAAGCGGGTACCCGGTCCAGGGGGATGACGGCCAGCCGGTTCTGCCCCAGGAAGGCGATCACATAGGCCACCTCGCCCCAGAGGAAGGGCAGGTTCTGGGCCTGGTCGATCACCTTGGGGAACAGCTTATCCTTCAGGTCCCCGAAGAGCTTCTTGCTCATGAGCTCATCCACCTTGCTGATCTTCTTGAAGTCCAGCAGGTCCACCCCATGCTCCTTGAGCTGGGTGCGGATGAGCTTCCACACGCTTTCCGCCAGAGCCTGCTGCTCCGACGTGACCCGCAGGGCTTCCCGGATCTGCTCGTCCGGCAGGAGGCCGGAGAGCTCATCCCGCTTATCCGGGGTCAGGATGGCCCGGTGGGTGAGGATGCCGATGCGCACCCGGTAGAATTCATCCAGGTTGGATTGGTAGATGGACAGGAATTTCAGCCGTTCCAGCAGGGGAACGGCGCTGTCCGCCGCTTCCAGCAGCACCCGCTCGTTGAAGGCGAGCCAGCTCAGCTCCCGGTTCAGATAACAGGTATCCCCGGCTTCGCTCTTCTTCTGCTTCTCCGCCATATCTCTCTCCTAAATCTTTTCCTCGCAGGCCTTTTCCAGCGCCGCGACCGTCAGGCGCAGGGTCTTGATCCGGGCGTACTTCTTGTCGTTGGATTCGATGATATGCCAGGGGGCGCTGACCGTGCTGGTCTTTTCCAGCATCTCGTCGATGGCCTCCTCATACTGGGGCCATTTCTCCCGGTTGCGCCAGTCCTCCTCCGTCAGCTTCCACTGCTTCTCCGGCGTGTTCTGCCGGGCGTTGAAGCGCTCCAGCTGGGTATCCTGGTCGATCTGGATCCAGAATTTCAGCACCACGGCGCCCCATTCCGTCAGCTGCCGCTCAAATTCGTTGATCTCGTTGTAAGCCCGAAGCCAGTCCTTCTCCGTGCAGAAGCCCTCCAGCCGCTCCACCATGACCCGCCCGTACCAGGTGCGGTCAAAGATGGCGATATGGCCGGTCCGGGGCAGCTGGGTCCAGAAGCGCCAGAGATACTGCCGGTGCAGCTCATGGGGCTCGGGAGAGGCGATGGGGATCACGTCGAAGCCCCGGGGATCCAGGGTCCGGGCCAGGCGGCGGATATTCCCCCCCTTGCCCGCGGCGTCCCAGCCCTCGTAGCAGATGACCACGGGGATGCGCTTCCGATAGACGACGTTGTGCAGCTCGCCCAGCCTTTTCTGGAGCTTTTTCAGCTCCGTTTCGTATTCCTCGTCCTCCAGGGCGGGGCTCAGGTCCACATCCCGGAGCCTGGGCATCTTCACCAGGGGGAATTCCTCCTCAAAGGGCTCTCCCACATAGCGCTCCTTCTCCAGCCCTTCGCGGATGGCCTCTGTCAGGAGCCTCAGCGCATCCCGGACGGCGACGCGCTTGTTATCCCCCTCCAGCACATGCCAGGGAATGACCCCCGTGGCCTCCATGAATTCCTCATAGGCCTCCCGGAAACGCTTGAATTCCCGCTGCTGCCAGAGGTCGTCCTCCGTCACCCGCCATTCCGTGGCGTAGTCCGCCCGCAGGGCGCGGAGCCGCTTTTCCTGCTCCTGGCGGTCGATATCCAGGAAGAGCTTCAGCAGGATATAGCCGCCGTCCCGAAGCTGGCGCTCAAATTCCTTCACGCTGCGGACCCGCTCCCGATACTGCCCGGCGGTGATCTCCCGGCGGAGGTAGCGCCGCACCACGGATTCCATCCAGCCGGAATCGTAGAACATGATCTGCCCGTTCTCCGGGATCTCCTTGGCATAGGGCCAGAGGAAGGGATAACGGTCCGCCTTCTCCGGGCCCACCGCGGGAGAAACCACGTTGTAAAACCGGGGATCCAGCTCGGAGATGAGGTCCCCGATGAGGCTGCCTTTGCCCGCAGCGGCCCAGCCCTCCACCAGGACGATCACCGGCAGGCCCTTGGTGCGCAGCTCCATCTGCTGCCCGGCCAGGGTCTCCTTCAGGGACTTCACCTCATCCCTGACACTATTCTGATCCCCGCTTTTTTCCTTTTTTCCCATTTCAGATTCCTCTTTTCGTTTTTCCCGCGCTGTTCATACCATTATATATCTAAATTGTACCACAATCCCTATGCTTTGGAAAGCGGTTTTTCCCGCCGCAGTACTGCCGGAAAACCGGCAGTTTCGGATTGCAAGGCGAGTGGGCGTGTACTATAATGCACTATGCCGTCGTCGGACGGCATAGCCTGCCCAAAGCATGACGGAGCCTGCCGATCCGGCGGCTCCCCGGATCGCGGAAGCGATCTGATCGGGAACGGACAGGACGGCAAAAAGGGGTGAACGGTATGGGAACAAGGGAACGGCGCAGAGTGGTGATCTCCTTCCTGGCGCTGGTGATGATCGTGATCGGGCTTCTCCTGCTGTTCCGGCGGCTGGAGGCACGGGGCCGGGAAGAAACGATGTCCGTCCCCCAGACAGCGGAGCCCGCACCGACAAACAAGCCGGTTCCGGTGCCCACGCCGGAACCGACGCCGGAACCGACCCCGGAACCCACGCCGGAACCGACACCCGAGCCCACACCGGAGCCCACACCCACGCCCTGGAATCTGGTGCTGGTGAACCGGGATCACCCGGTCCCGGAGGATTGGGAGCTGCAGCCCATGGAGATGCCCAACGGGAAGATCATCGACGCGCGCATCTACGAACCGCTCATGGAGATGTTCGAGGCGGCAACCGAAGCCAACGCCGGCATCCTCCCCGTCGTGTATTCCGGCTATCGCTCCCCGGAGCACCAGCAGGAGGTCTTCGACGAATATGTGCAGGATTACCTATCCCAAGGCTGGTCCGAAGCAGACGCGATAGCCGAAGCGGAAAAATGGGTCGCCCCGCCGGGCACCAGCGAGCATCAGCTGGGCATCGCGGTGGACATCGCCGGGGCGGTGTATGAGATCTTCGACTGGCTGGCGGAGCACAGCTGGGAATATGGCTTCATTCTCCGCTATCCCCCGGACAAGACCGGCGTCACCGGCATCAGCGGCGAGC
>JAEEGK010026851.1_pt1 | contig 11679 bp, 4 predicted proteins | sample 8958771 | NCBI WGS metagenome assembly JAEEGK01 (sample SAMN16246547, study PRJNA631951) | gut metagenome | biome: gut microbiome; feature: rumen; material: SC-attached | host: Bos | place: Iran: Karaj | collected 2018-10 | reverse complement strand
GCGTGAAGTTCTCGTAGTCCTCGAACTCGCCCTCCTTCACGCTGAAGTCGAGCGACGCGCCCCCGGTTCCCTGGAAGTAGAGCAGCCGCACGTTGTACGCGCCCGGCTCCTGCACGCGGAAGAGTCCCGGCGTATGCCCGTAGCTGCGCCCGCCAGTGTACTCCGACTCGAACGAATACTTCTCGTTGTAGACCTTGAGCGAGAAGCCGTCGTCAGACCCGACGCAGAATGTCCAGCTGCCCGCGCGCGGGATGTAGACCACGCCCTCGCAGAGGAACGCGTAGTACGACCCCGTGATGACGCCCTTGCCGAGCGTGCTGACGTGCCGGTAGTACGGCGCGAATTCCGACGAGGTCTTGACCGAGCTGCTCGCGTTGGAGTAGGCGATGGTGTCCACGTTCGTCACGACGACCGGGGCGAACTGCCCGCTCGCGATCGCGGCCTCCACCGCCGGGATGTTCGCGGCGGACTCCTTGTCGAGCTTGTAGGAGGTGACCCGGAAGCCGTTCGTCGCGCCGGGCATGCCGACCGGTCCCGCGCAGTCGCGCCATGCGCCGCCGGGAACGCGGCACTGCGCGGGCGCAAGCGTGGTGAGCACGGTCCTCTCGCGGCGGCCGAAGCCGTAGGACACGTCCTTCATCTGCGGCGGAAGCTCCATCCGCACGCGGATGGCGTCCGCATTGGCGGCGTCGGCGAGGAACATCGTCCCCCCGCTCTTGCCGATGCCGAACGCGGCGTGGGCCTCGTCCTCCGCCCAGTTCACGTATGACTTGTCGCACCAGACGATCTTGAACCCGTGCGCCGGCACGACGCACGAACCGGCGATCGTCACCCACTTCGCCGGCTTCTTCGTCGGGTCGTCGCCGATGTACCATCCCGCGAGGTCAACGTCGAAATCCGCGTCGTTCCTGATTTCAAGCCAGTCCAGTTCCGCGCCGCCGTTCTTCGTGCCGAGCGTCTCGCCGTTGGACGCCATCACCTCGTTGATGCGCAGGACGTCCGCCGCGACAGCGGAGACGGGACGCCCCTCGGCGGGCAGTTCCATCGTTTCGCCCGTGGCGCGGAACGACATCGTCGTCGCGCTGAGCACCATTCCGGCCGTCGGACGGAACGTCACGACCACCCGCGACCCGGAGTCCACCACGTAGACCCCGTTCGAAATCGCAATCGCCGTTTCGCCGACCTTCACGGAAACAAGCTCCGCGCCCGCGATCTCCGGTATCGTGAGGACGGTGTGCGCCACCGTCCCGTCGGTCTCCGCCGAAAGCGCGGCCAGTTCGCCGCTGCCCACGTAGCCCACTTCGGAAATATTTGCGGAACCATCCGGCACGACGATCGGTATCCACTCGCTGCCGTTCCGCGCCAGCGGCGTTCCGTCGATGACATAGCGCACAAGCGAGCCGCCCGCCGTCGTGCGCATGAACACCTCGACATCGACCTCCTCGCCGTCCCGGGGCGTCGCCCCCGACAGCTCGGCCCAGCAGTTCGTCCCGCTGTCGCCGTCCGCGACGAAGCCGCAGTAGACGACTTGTCCGTTCTTTTTCTCAAGCGCCGTCAGTGCGGTCTTGAAGCTCGGGTCGGCATTCGGCAACTCGCAGAACACGCAGAACGTGGCCGTCACCCTGAAGAGCAAGTTGTCGGACATGTCCTTGGCGACTTCAGATTCGAAGGCGAGCGCGTCGCCGGCATCCTCGGTCAAGACGCTCAGGCGCGAGAGGCCGTTTGTGCGCACCAGCGTGGCGTTCGACGTGCCGGTCCACGTCCCCGCGCCGGGCACCAGGAAGTCCGACCCGTCAGAAGGCCATTGGGCGTAGTCGGAGATTCCGGCGTCAAACCAGTCGACCGCACCCGCGCCGAGCGCCAGCGCGAGAAACGCCGAAATAACGATTTTATGCTTCATCTTCTCTGTTTCCTTTTATCGTGCCCGCATTGCAAACGTTCGCCGACATCCCCTTCTGCGGCACAGAACTCACCGAATGATGATGGCCGTGCCTGCGACGGGGGAGAGGACGAGGCTGTTCCCACGCACCTCAAGGTGCCACGACCCCTTGGGAGGCAGGCCGGTGAGCGTCGCGGCGGCGAGGCCCTCCGCTCCGGTAAAGCCCTTGTCCGCCCGGGCAATCACCACCGCCGCGCCATTCGCGGGGAGGCTGGCGGCGTTCTCGAACGCGAACGTCGTCACGCCGCCCAGGTCCACCGCGCCGTTCGCCACGGTCAGGCACTTGCCCGCCGTGAAGTCGTCCGCGTCGAACGTCCACGTGCCGGACGCGAGGACCGTCGCGTTCGTGACGCTGCCTGCGCCCGAAAGGTTCGGCAGAGAGACGGCGGTGGCGGTCACGAAGTCCAGCGCGGCGCCGGACGCGATCGTCACGCCGGCCTGTCCGAACAACGCGGTGTCCGGTTCCGCCGCACTCACCGTGAACAGCGATCCGTCGCCTGGATCCACGGGGATCGTGTAAAGTGTCCCGTCGAAACTGTCGCGTCCCTCGAAGTCGATCGCGAACCCGATGGGCGTGGCGTTCTTCGCCGTCCACTCGGGAGAGGCCCCGGTCGTCGGCCCCGCGCCGCCATTCCCCTGCCCGAAGCGCGCCTCGAACTTGTGGGGACCGGGGGAAAGCGTGACGGTCGCCTTCGCGGCGTTCTGCCAACCGTCGTTGCTGATGAGGAGCTCGTCGTCGATCCACAGCCGGACCGCGTCGTCGAAGTCCTCCACGAACGTCCACGTCACGTCTGCGTCGGACCTGTTCCAGATGTAGCCGGTGTAGGCGATGGTCATCTGTTCGCCCCAGCCGCTCCTCGTGTTCGCCATCACGGTGGAGAGCGTGACGTTCGTCCCCGCCGCGACGCCCGTCCAGTTCTGGTACCCGCTCAGCACGCTTTCCAGCAGTCCCGCGCCGGAACTGCCCACGCGCACGCAACCGCCGCCGATCACCGCCTGCGACCTCGTCCTCACCGTCGCGCCATGCAGCGACAGCACGCCGTCCCCTTCCTTGGTGAAGGACGCGCAGTCGATTGCCGCGTTCGCCACGTTGCCGCTCGTCACGGACACCGCTCCCAGCTCCAACCCCGTATTCGCCGTCAGCGTCCCGCCACGGAGCAGGAGGTCCGCGCCGGAGGGAATCGCGTTCGTGCAACCGGCGAGGAGCGTGCCGTCCTCCACCGTGACCGCGCCGCCGAACGTGTTGGTGGCCGCCAGCACCAGCAGGCCCGACCCGCGCTTGACGAGGCCGCCCGCCGCCGAGTTGGCGGCCAGCGTCGCCGTGCCCGTGAAGCGGTTCGTGGCGCCGAGGCCTCCCTCGAACGTCACCGTGGGGGCGCTCGTGTAGCCCGTTCCGGGACACGTCACCTTCACGCCCGTGACCTTGCGCGTCTTCGAGTCGTAGAGGCAGATGGCCGTGGCGCCGCGCCCGCCGCCGCCGCTGATGCGCACGAGCGGCGGACCGATGAAGCGCGTCTCCGCAGCGAGCGCGTCGGGCATCGCAACGCTGGCCACGCCGCTTCCGGCCGGACGCTCAAGCGGCGCGTTGACCGTGAGCGTGTACTGGTCCGTGTCCAGCACCGCGCCGCCCGGATAGACCGTGACCGCGTCCGGCTTTTTCGCGGCCTCGTCCCTGAACATCGAGATGTTGCCCGCCGCCCGGAAGACGCCGCCGTCGAAGTTGAGGTAAGACGCAAGCGTCTGGCGGTCGGCTGTCAGGCTGTCGCCGGCGGCAATTACCCCGTTCCGGAGCGTGCCGCCGTTGTTGAGGTTGATCACGGCCGTGTGGTTCGTGCGGTTGCCCAGCCAGGCTGTCTTGTTGCCGAAGTCCGCGTATGCGTCCGCGCCGTCGAGCGTGAACGTGGAGAAGGAATCCGGGCCGAGCGTGGGGTTGTCGGATTCGCCGAGCGCAAGGAATGCCCCCGCGGGAGTCCAGTCGATGGTGCCGCCGTCCATGTAGAAGACGCCACAGGCGCCGCGCGAGAGGCCGAGGCGTCCGTTGGACATCTTGGCGACGTAGTCGAACACGCCGCCGTGCTGGTACATCGCGCCGCGCCCGGAGGCCGAGGCCCCGCCGATCGTGCCGTACCCCCACCAGGTGTGGGTACCGCCGTTGAGCTCCACGAAGCCGTAGCCCTGGTTGCCGTAGCGGATGTCGTTCGCGGCGCCGCCCTGGTTCTCCACCACGCCGCCGTTCTGGATGAGCGCGCCGCCGCCGGCGGCGTTGTCCATGCCCAGGACCACCTTGTGGCGCACGGTCCCGCCGTCCACGGTCAGGATGCCCGCCTGTTTCTCGCCAGCACCGATCGTGATGGCGGCGGAGGCGGCGTTGACGGCACAGTCCGTGGAGGCGGCGAGGGTCGAGTCCTTCGCCACCACCGCAAGCGCCGGTTCGGCATAGGAGCCGGCCAGCGTCGTCGCAGACGCAGTCGGGCTCACCAGCAACGCCGCGCCGTTCGTGAGCACGAGCGTGGTCCCCGCCTGTCCGCCGTAGCGCATGCCGAGCGTGCTCGTGAATGCCCCGTCCATCACGAGGCCCGTGCGCTCACGCACTTCGAGGGCCCCGCCGCCGAGGGTGATCGGCTGGGTGACGCGCAGCGTGCCGCCGTCGTACAGGGACATGCTGCCGAGGTCGAAGGATATCGCGCGGGCGAGCTCCATCTCGTTTGTCATCGAGAGCGCCAGGAAGGAGGAATTGCTGAACAGGATCCCGGAGTTCGCCATTTCCTGCAGGTCGTCGGCGGACCACTTGCCCTCCGCGTAGTTCAGGATGAGCGTCCCGTTCGACACGCTGAGCGTGTCCGCGCTGCCGTAGCCCGGAAGAGCCCCCTTGCTATCCGCATAGAGGTCGCCGCCCGAGACCAGCGTCCCGCCGGAATAGGAGTTGGCCGCGTTCATCAGGGAGAGGCGGCCTCCTGCGGAACCGCGCACCCACAGAAACCCCGGTCCTGAGACGACGCCGTTGAACGTGGTGCGGCAGTTGCCTCCAGGCTGCACCTCGGCCGTGCCGCCCTCGAGCACGACGGGGCCGTTGAGGACGTTGTGCGCGGGGGACGTCCCGTCGCGCACCTTGTAGGCGGCGCCGTCGCGCAGGTTGAGCGTCCAGGTGAACGGCGCGGTGAGGTAGAACACGTCGAAGAACGCGCCGCCGTACACGTCGAGCACGTTGGCGCTTCCGCCCGAGTAGCCCGTCGTCGTCTCGCTGCTCCAGTACCCCTCCTTCACCGAGATGCGCACCGTGCCGCCCGGGTCGAGCGCGACGCCGGTGAGGCACACCATGTTCGAGCCGACCTTCTCGATGTTGTGGCCGTTCATCGCCAGCGATCCGTTGCGGAAGTCCCACCGGCCGGCGGAGCCGCTCAGGGTCGCGCCCCCGCCGCCGAACGTGGCGTCGCCCGCGAGGGATCCGTGCGCGAGGGCGTTGTACTGGGAGTTGGAACTCGTGTTGACGATCGCGCCCCGGCCGTCCGGCCCCGCGCCCTCCACCACGACCGTGCGCGACGCCATGCGGACCGCCTCCGCGGCGAGAGCGCTGCCCGCAACGTCCAGCGCCGCGCCGTCCTCCACCACGATCCGCCCTTCCGCGCTGGCGAACGGACTGGCCACGTTGAACTGCAGCGTCCCCTCCCGCACGACCAGGTCGCCCGAGAAGTCCGGGTTCGCCGACGCGACCGTCAGCACGCCGCCGCCGGTCTTCTCCACCGTGCCCGTGCCGGAGAGCAGCGGCGCGTTGGCGGCCGACGCGTTGGCGGCGGAAAGCACGCCCGCGTTGACCGTGAACTTGGTGAAACCGGAATGGCCGCCGTTGAGTTCCAGGCGGCCGCCGCCGTTCTTGGTGAGCAGCCCCGCGCCGGACGCGGCCGCGTCCACCTTCAGGCACGAGGCGGGGTTGTCCACCGTCACGCCGAACGGCGACCGCGCCGCGACGAGCGTGCCGCCGCCGGAGAGCGTGAGGTTCCCGCCCGCCTCGCCCACGCCGAGGATGCCGAGCGTCAGCGTCTGCCCGGTGCCCAGCGCGAGTTCCGAGTCGCCCGCGTAGTCGAGGAAGAGCGCCTGGGCGGCCACCGCGTCGGAAGCCAGGGCGTTCACGGGGTCACTGGCCTGCCCGGGGGCGTCGATGCGGTAAATGGCCGACGCGTCGTCGGCCACCGTGCTGCCGCGCGTCTTGAGCGAACTGCCCCCGGACGGCGGCAGGTACGAGGCGACGGAGGAGACGGCCGTTCCCACGCCGTTGGAGGCGACGAGACGGTAGTGGTAAGGCTGCATCGCGTCGAACATGCCCGCGAGGGTATGGGTGCCGGACGTTTCGGGAAACAATTCCGCGACATCCGTCCACGGGCCGCTCGCGCTTTCGCCACGCTGGAGGTAGTAACGGCGGACGTCCGTGGAGGGACTCCACGTGAGCACGATGTCCGCCGTGCCGTCCGGGACGTTCGCCTCGAACGAGCCCGGCGTGGACGGCGCGACGGAGCCGAAGAGCGCCGCGCCGGATGTGTGCGCGTTGTCCTTGACGTTGGCCAGGCGGATGGCAACCGTTCCGCTCGCGTCCGCCGTCACCTCGTACTGGCGGCAGAGCGCGCGCCAGGGACCGCCGGCCGCGCTGTAGACGTCGAGGTTTGACTCCTTGGTGACGTCGTTCACGACGACGTTGAAGATGCGCGACCCCGCCCCGCCGCTCGAGGAGCCGCCGAAGTAGTTCTCCGTGAGGTGGAGCTCCGCAAGGTACGTCGCGCCGGGCACCAGGCCCGTGAACGTGATGGTGTGGACGCCCCACCGCTCCAGCTGGTAGATCGACTCGGGCGCCCAGGTGTTGGAGTTGGACCGGTCGATGGCGTGGTTGGCGGCCCCGCCGGACGAACCGCCGGTGATTGCACCCGCATACCACCTGAAGGGCGAGACGTCGCTGAGAAAATTGTTGTTGGACGCATACGCCTCGATGAGCCCGCGCCCGTCGTCGGCGCGGTCTGCGGCCAGCGCGCCAAGAACCGTTGCCCCAATGGCCAGAAATGTTGCGGTCTTTTTCATTATGCTGAGGTAATTCATAAACTCCTTTTTCGTGGTGTCTGCGGTTCAAGCCACCCGACCTGAAAAAGCCGCATAACTGCAAAAACACTCAAAAGGCGTCACGGACGAAAGTATAGCAGAAACCGCTTGGAGGGGCAAGTGGGAAAATGAGGCTTTTCATTTAGGGGGGGGGGGTAATTGCATTTTTGTCATTATATACTTGCGTTATCTGCAATTATATGATACGATTCTGGCATGAAAACAAACGGGAACGCCGAAACTGCCGGAATCGAAAAGCCAAGGCAGCACAACTTTCTCCGCCTATGGGGCGGACTCGTGCAGCGGACATTCCCCTTCATGGAGGAGGAGGTCGGCGAACTGGGGCCCAAGGCCAGGCTCTTCGTCACAGTCTGCGAGACCGTCGTCAAGCCGGAGACTTTCAAGTACGCGAAGTGGAAAGGCGTGGGGCGTCCTCCGGCAAAGCGCATGCCGGTATTCAAGGCATTCCTGTTCAAGGCCGTGCATGACATTCCGACGACAAAGGAGCTCGTCGAGAGGATTCTTCTCGAACCACAGACGCGGCGGCTCTGCGGCTGGGCCGATCCGGGGGAGGTGCCGTGCGAGTCGAAGTTTTCCGAGATCAACAAGGAGTTCGCCGAAATGGGGTTCACGGAGGAATGGTTCGACGAGTTCGTGAGGCCATCGACGCCTGGAGCTTCTTGACCTGCGCAAGCGAAAGGCCGGAGAATTTAGCGATGTCCTTCAGCGCGAGCATACCGCTCTTCAGCATCCGCTTCGCCGTCGCGAGCATGGTCTTGCGCTCGCCCCGGGCCTCGCCCCGAGCTTCAATTCTTTCCATTGCTTCGCACATATAGCGCCTCCCTTCTTCTGAATTCTTGAACTTACTCACTTGTTTCTTGAGAACATCGAAATACATCTCCGCCGCATCGGGGCACAACAGATCGTGCACAAGCTTTCCGATTTCGGACGTGCTTTGCGTCGCTCCATTCACGTAGATGATGTGCGTTCCGTCGCAGAGTTCCAGTCCGTCATACTTGTCCACGCGGTCAAATACATACACGTCCTTTCCTCGCTTCATCACGTCGTTCTCCTTGCTGGATTAAGGTTTGTGAGAAAGGTTGTCATTTCAGAAAAAGGGAAAGCTGACCGCACCTTATCACGGCCATTGCGGCGGTCGCGGGGCGACCGCCCTACCTTCATGCCACAGCTGCTTGCCGGGGCAATTCCGCTCTCCATGCACTGCGCCATACCCGTCCTCAAGCCATTTCCGCCTGAAGCTTCTTGACCTGCGAGAGCGAAAGGCCAGAATACCTTGCAATATCCTTCAACGCAAGAATGCCGTCCTTCAGCATCCGCTTCGCCGTCGCGAGCATGGTCTCGCGCTTGCCATCGGCCCGGCCCTCGGCCTTGGCCTCGATCTTGCCGCGTTCCACGAGTTCTTCAACTGCTTTGCACATGGCGTGCCTCCCTTCTTCTGAATTCTTAAATCGGTCTACTTGCCTTTTGAGGATGTCAAAGTGCATTTCCGACACATCGCGACACTGTAGGTCATGTACCAATCTGCCAATATCGGATTCACTGCGCGTTGCGCCGTTCACGTAAATAATGTGCGTTCCGTCGCCAAGGATTCGGCCAGACGTTTTCTCCATTCTGTCGTATGCATAGACCTCCAGCCCATCACCCATCACGTCCGTCTCGGTGATGAAGATGACGTAGGCATCGCGGAGCTTGCCGACGTCATCGCCAGACAACAGCGCGTTCGCGTCCATCAGCGCGGAATTGTACCTCGCGCGTTTCGGCTCTGCCCCGTCATTCGCACGCTGGATCTCGATGTCGTATTCCCTGCCCTTCGAATCCCGCGCGAACACGTCGAAGCGGACGCCCCGTCCCTGAAGGCTCTTGATCGGGTATTCGGTCTGAGACTTGACGACCTTCAAGTCCTTCTTGTCCAGAATGATCTGCAGGATCAGCTCGATGCACTCCGGCGCGTTCTCAAGGCACTTTGACATGAAGTTGTCGTCCATGAGACGGAAGTTCTCGACCAGGGCGAGGATCTCTGGCTTCATCACGGATGCAGAACGGTCTGCCATCGCCTTATGGGCGACGGTCTTGGCCGCTTTCCGCCTTCCGTTATGTATGGACTTCACCATGTCGCTTCGCTCTGCTTTCCGTTCAAGGGGATAGTTTCCCCTTCCAGAAAACGCCGATATGATACCACATCCCGCCGACGGTTTCAAGGCGGGAACTTGTCCGCAAGCCGCCCTTGAACTGGCGGGTGCATTTTGGGCGATAAGATGGTATACTATGCGCCGATGAAACACCTGTACGACAGTTTGCGCGGATGCGCGAAGGAAGAGGAGGTCAAGGCCGAGTTCTGCAAGTTCTTCAAGATGAAGATCTTCGCGCTGCGCGGCATCGACCACTACACCGAGCACGTCCTCTTCGAGTTCAAGTACGACCGCAACTTCAGGAACCCGGAGAACGTGGCGCGGGCCCTCGCGCAGGTGATGTACTACGCGCGGATGCTGAAGTTCGGCGCGGGGCTCACCAAATATCCGCTGCCGCCGTACATCTGCGTCGTGGACAAGAACGAGGCCTTCTTCGCCGAGACGAAGGACTACGCGAAGTTCTACGCCGCCAAGGGCGACCGCTACGACTGGGACCGCGCCCCGTCCACGCCCTGCCCCAAGCTCGTGGGGGACATACTGGCATCGTTCAGTTTAAAAGGAAACAACACAAACAACTTTGAAAAACAACTTTCTGGAGAGGCGCGGGCTAACTCGCCCGCGCAAGCATACTCCAAGACTGCCGCGCCAGTTGGCGCGGCAGAGCAGGAAAAAGTTGTTTTTACAAGTTGTCCCGGTTGTTTCCAAATACCATATATCTACGACCTCACGAACCCGGCCGAGGAGGAGCAGTTCGTCGCCAAGTGCAGGGAACATCTCGTCGCCCAGATGACCTTCCTCGACCTTCTCGAAAAGAAGGCCATCACCGAGGACAACTTCCTCGACGTGTTCGAGTACTGGGACGGCCTCTTCGGCGCATACGTCCGCAACGGGCGCAAGTCCTCCGAATACTTCCTCTCCGACATCGAGCAGGGCAAGTCCATCGTCGCGCAGGGCGGACAGGTCCTCTTCTCCGTCTCCGGCGCGGAGGGCTACATCCCCAAGACGCTCCAGCCCGAGAAGTATCTCCACTTCTGGCAGAACTACGAGAAGGTGCCGCCGTCCGCCATGATGCGCATACGCCAGATGGCCGACCGCCTCACCGAGGACTTCCGCCGCCGCTTCACGGGCGAGTTCTTCACGCCGATCGACTTCGCCGCCAAGGGCCTCGAATACATCGAGCGCACCGTCGGGCGCGAATGGTGGAAGCGCGGCAACGTGCGCCTGTGGGACATGGCCGCCGGCACGGGCAACCTCGAATTCCGTCTGCCGTCCTCCGCGCTCCAGTACTGCTACATCTCCACCCTCGAGGCCGAGGACGCCAAGTACTGCCAGAAGATATTCCCCGCCGCGACGTGCTTCCAGTACGACTACCTCGCGGACGACATACCCGCGCTCGCAGGCCAGATGACTTTCGGACAGACGCGCAAGATGCCGTCCAACCTCGTCGCCGACCTCGCGAACCCGGACATAAAGTGGATCATCTTCATCAATCCGCCATTCGCAACAGCCAACACAGTCGGCGGCGAAACGGGGAAGAAGTCGAAGGACACGGTTTCAAAGACGACCATCCGCGAATGGATGAACGAGGAGGACTATGGCGAGGCGAGCCGCGAACTTTTTACACAATTCCTCTTCCGAATCTCAAAGGAGTTCAAGGACAAACAAGCTCATCTCTGCATGTTCTCGAAGCTTAAGTACATCAACTCCAACAACGACCAGAAGATTCGCGACGGATTCTTCCAGTACCAGTACGAGCGCGGCTTCATCTTCCCGATCAAGTGCTTCTACGGTGCGACCGGCAACTTCCCCGTCGGATTCCTCGTCTGGAACCTCGCAAGGCAAAAGCACCTCGCACGGCAGACGATCACGCTTGACGTGTTCAACAGGGAAGTCGAGAAGATCGGCACGAAGGCGTTTCCGTCGGTCGAGCGCACGTCGATGCTCAACAAGTGGTGCCCTCGCCCGAAGTGGGACGGCAAGTCCGTAATGCCGACATTCGTCAGCGCGTTCAACCTCAAGACGGACAACAAGGACCAGCGCAACCACGTCGCGCCAGGCTTCATCTGCTCCGTGTCGAGCAATGGCGACGATTTCCAGCACACCAACAGCGTGTTCATTCTCTCCGCGCCATACGCAAACGCCGGGGCGTTCTCCGTGACGCCGGATAATTTTGAGAAGGCGATGGTGCTTCACGCCGTGAAGAAGATACCCAAGGCGACATGGACGAACGACCGCGATGCGTTCTACGCGCCAAGTGTGGAATTGCCGCCAGAATTTGTCGCGGACTGCGTTGTGTGGTCGGCGTTTGCCGATTCCAACTACGCCGTCGCGTTGCGGAACGTCGAATACCAGGGGCGGACGTGGCAGATACAGAACAACCTCTATCCGTTCCTGCTGGAGGAAGTACGCCAGTGGCCATGCGCCCACGGCGACATCGCCGCGCAGCTTGCCACCGCGAACGAAGACCGTTTTCTCGCAAAGTGGCTGGCTGGAAAAACTCTCTCCACA
>JAEEGK010026849.1_pt1 | contig 11679 bp, 8 predicted proteins | sample 8958771 | NCBI WGS metagenome assembly JAEEGK01 (sample SAMN16246547, study PRJNA631951) | gut metagenome | biome: gut microbiome; feature: rumen; material: SC-attached | host: Bos | place: Iran: Karaj | collected 2018-10 | reverse complement strand
GTTCGGCGGAACCGCCATCTGCCCGACCTACCGGCACAGCCAGTTGTTCCGGGCCCTCCCCCGCGGCGACGGCGTGGTGGGTGACGACGTCACCGCCAATGCACGCAAGATCGCCAACATCCCCGAAAAACTGAAAGGGACGGGCTGGCCGGCGGAGTTCGAGATCCGCGGCGAGGTGCTCATGCCGTACGAGTCCTTCGACCGGTTGAACCGGGAGCGGGAGGCCAACGAAGACCAGCCGTTCGCGAATCCCCGCAATGCCGCCAGCGGCTCGCTGAAACTCCAGGACCCGGAAGAAGTGGCGAACCGCGGTCTGATGTGCACCCTGTACCATATCCCAGCCGGCCAGGTGGACTTCCCCACCCATGACGACGCCTTGAAAGCGGCGGCCGCCTGGGGCCTTCCCGTGTCCGACGAGCGCAGGATCTGCCGGGACATCGACGGAATCGAGGCCTTCATCGCCCATTGGGATACCGCGCGCAAGCAATTGCCTTATGCCACCGACGGCATCGTGATCAAGATCAACGAGATGGACGCCCAGCGGCAGTTGGGGTACACGGCCAAGTCCCCGCGCTGGGCGGTCGCGTACAAGTTCAAGGCCGAACAGGCCCTGACGCCCATCCTGTCCATCGACTACCAGGTGGGCCGCACCGGCGCCGTGACGCCCGTCGCGAACATGGAACCCGTGTTCCTGTCCGGGACGATGGTGAAGCGCGCCACCCTCGTGAACGAGGACCAGATGACCATGCTGGATATCCACGAGGGCGACTGGGTGTATGTGGAGAAAGGCGGGGAAATCATCCCCAAGATCACCGGCGTGGAGGAATCCAGGCGCCAGCCCGGCGCGAAGCGGCCGGCCTTCCCGAAGGTATGCCCCGACTGCGGGACGCCGCTGGTGAAACCGGAAGGCGAAGCCAAGTGGTTCTGCCCCAATACGGACGGCTGCCCCACCCAGATCAAGGGCAAACTCGTCCACTTCCTCGGCCGCAAGGCGATGAACGTGCTGGCGGGCGACGCCACGGTGGACCAGTTGTACAACCTGGACCTCGTCCGGACTCCGGCCGATTTCTACGATCTCCGCGAAAGCCAACTCCTCATGCTGGAAGGCTGGAAGGAACGCGCCGCGCAGCGGTTCCTGGACAGCCTCCGGGAATCACGGAACGTGCCTTTCGAGCGCGTCCTGTTCGCCATCGGCATCCGCTATGTGGGCGAGACGACGGCGCGGGACATCGCCCGGCATTTCGGCGACATCGACACGCTGGCCCGGGCCTCGAAGGAGGAACTGGCCGCCGTTCCCGAGGTGGGAGAAGTCATTGCCGAGAGCGTTTACAGGTATTTCCGTGATGAACGCCACCTGAAGGAAATCGAGCGCCTCAAGGCCGCCGGCCTGCAGATGGCCGTCGTCAACAAGGCGGAGAACGCGTCCGACGCCCTGGCCGGCAAGACCATCGTCATCAGCGGCAACTTCTCCGTTTCCCGGGATGAGATCAAGGCCCTCATCGAGGCCAATGGCGGCAAGAACAGCGGCTCCGTGTCCGGCAAGACTTCCTTCCTGCTCGCCGGCACCAAGCCCGGACCGGAGAAGATCAGGAAGGCGGAGTCGCTGGGCATCGAGATCCTGGACGAGGAAGCCTTCCGCAAACTCCTTCCCGAAGGTACCCTGCCGGCTCCCGCGCAGGATAACGGTAACGATTTGACCCTGTTCTGAACCTATGGCCGTGTTTGAACGAATCACGCATTGGACGCAAGTCCGGATCCGCTGGGCGAGGATCGTCGTCGGGCGGATCGTGCGGTTCATCATGCACGACATGTGGTACCTGAACCTGGAGGACCTGTCCCGCTGGAAAAAGCGCGGCGTGGAGGACCTCAAGACCATCTTCGTCATGCTCAAGGTCTTCTCCGACCAGAAGATCGGCTACCAGATCACGGCCCTCGCCTACCGCAGCATGATGTCGGTGGTCCCGTTCATCGCCATCGGCCTGTACCTGACGAACGGAATCGGCATCTCCGACCAGTTCAGCGCGTTCCTCCATGCGAACATCAGCAACCAGAGACTCATCGACCATCTCCTGGCCGCATCCGAGAAAATCATCGCGACGGCGGAGTCTGGCCTGTTCGGCTTCATCAGCATGGCCTCTTTCCTGTGGATCCTCCTTTCGCTGATGCTTACGGTCCGGTCCGTATTCAACAACGTGTGGCAGGCGAAGGAGAAGCGGAGTTTCTTCCGGGTGCTGGGCATCGGCTTCGCCATCCTCATCCTGTCCCCTTTCGTGATTGTCCTGTTCTTCTCCGGCTCGGTCGTGTATTCGACGGTGCTGGACTATATCGTTCCGAGCGGCCTGTTCTTCTCGGACCATTTGAAAAACTTCCTGTCCTGGGCCCTGTTCGCCGGCGCGTCCGTCCTCATCCTGACGGCGATGTACAAGTACCTGCCGGCGGCCGTGGTCAAGACACGCCCCGCCTTCAAGGCGGCGCTGATTGCCGGCATCGGATTCACGGCCGTGCAGTATCTCTACCTGGAAACGCAGGTGATGGTGGCCAAGCAGAGCGCCATCTACGGTGTGCTCGCCGCCCTGCCGCTCTTCATGATCTGGCTGAACCTGGGATGGACGATCATCCTGTACGGGGCTGAACTGTCCTATTCCTTCCAGCATGCGAACCAATTGAAGCCAAACGAGGTGCTATGAGTTATTCCGAGTTTACCGAGAAAGATTACGGAGTCATCGACCAGGCCTGGCAGGTGCTGTATGCATCGGCCCGGAAACGGTGCGCGGACGAGCGCGAACTGGAGATGGTGTCGGAAGCCTATGATTTTGCCAACCATGCGCACAGAAACGTCCGCCGGCGCAGCGGGGAGCCGTACATGCTCCATCCCATCGCCGTCGCCCAGATCGTCGTGGACGACATCGGGCTCGGGTACAAGTCCATCTGCGCCGCCCTCCTGCACGACGTGGTGGAGGACACGGACTACACCGTGGACGACCTCAGGGACCGCTTCGGCGACAAGGTGGCCAGCCTCGTGGACGGCCTCACCAAGATCAAGACGGTCCTGGACAACGAGAACAAGGACCTGTCGGCCCGGAGTCTCCAGGCGGAGAACTTCAAGCGGATCCTGCTCACGCTGAACGATGACCCGCGCGTGGTGCTGATCAAACTCGCCGACCGCCTCCACAACTGCCGGACCATCGAGTTCATGCCCGAGCACAAGCGGGACAAGATCCTGAGCGAGACGATGTTCGTGTTCATCCCCCTCGCCCACCGGCTGGGCCTGTACAGTGTCAAGAGCGAACTGGAGAACATCTGGCTGCGGTACAAGGAGCCGGATGCCTTCGAGGAAATCAGCACCAAGATCAACCGCAACATCCAGCAGCGGGCGAAGGAGATCAACGCGTTCATCGAGCCCATCGACATGGCCTTGAAACGCGCAGGTTTCCAGTTCGAGATCAAGAAGCGGGTGAAAACCCCCTACTCGGCCTGGCACAAGATGCAGGTCAAGCAGATTCCCTTCGAGCAGGTGTACGACCTGTATGCCATCCGGATCATCTTCGATCCCGACCGGACCAAGGACGAATCCGAGCGTGACCAGTGCTACCATGTCTTCTCCATCATCACCGGCATCTACCGGTACATGCCCGAGCGCCTGCGCGACTGGGTGAAGCATCCCAAGAGCAACGGCTATGAAGCCCTGCACTGCACCCTGCTCAGTTCTTCGGGCATCTGGGTGGAGGTCCAGATCCGTACCCGGCGCATGGACGACATCGCCGAGAAGGGCATCGCCGCCCACTGGACCTACAAGCAGAACGGCTATGTGAGCGAGAACGACAGCGAGATGGACCTCTGGCTGGAGCGGATCAAGGAAGTGCTCGTGAATCCGGACGTCAATGCCCTGGAACTGCTGGACATCATCCACAACGACCTCACCAGCGCGGAGATCTACGTGTTCACGCCCAAGGGCGAGCAGCGGTCCATCGAAAAGGGGGCGACGGTGCTGGATTTCGCCTACCAGATCCATACCGAGGTGGGCAACAAGGCCATCGCGGCCAAGGTGAACCAGCGGCTGGTGGCCCTGAACTATGTCGTCAAGACCGGCGACCAGATCGAGATCATCACGGCCGGGGAAGAGCATCCCAAGCGGGAGTGGCTCCAGTTCCTGAAGACACGGAAGGCCCGGAACCTCGTGATGGACTATTTCCGGAACGAGCGCAAGCAGACGGTGGATTATGGCCGCCAGGTCCTCGAGGAACAGGTCAAGTTGCACGGCTACAAACTGGACGAGGCGACGATGCAGCGCGTCGAGGCCGCTTACGGGGCCACGGACCGCGAGGATTTCTTCTTCAAGATCGGCATCGGCTCCTGCAAACTGGAGAACCTGGCCGATGTCCTCAAGTCCAAGCAGCGCTATTCCCTGCTGCGCAGGATCTTTTCCTCGCCGAAGGAGAAGCCCAAGGAGCCGGAAGAGTACATCATCGGCGGCAAGAACGACGACGGACGCCAGTTCGTCATCGCCACATGCTGCAACCCGATCCCTGGTGACGCCGTGGTGGGCATCAAGTCCCCCGACGGCAAGATCACGGTCCATAAGAAATCCTGTCCGGTCGCCGAGGAGATAGCCGCCACGCACGGAGACTGGGTGGTCGTGCCCAAGTGGCTGGAAGCCGCCGTGTCGAATGCCTTCCTGGTACGGATTTCGCTGAAAGGACTCGACCGGGTGGGCATCCTGAACGAGATCTCCCGTTTCCTGTCCCTGGTGATGGGGGCCAACATGCGGGGAATCAACCTCCATGCGGACAAGGGGATTTTCGACGGCTACATCGACCTGTACGTGAACAGCAAGGATGTCCTGGAGAAGATCCTGAAGAAACTCACCACCATCGAGGGCATCGAGTCGGTGTCCCGAATCGACTTGTAATAAACTGAGTATGAAGAGACTGTCGAAATATATCCCGCTCATCCCGGCCGCCCTGGTCCTCGGGGCGATGATGTTCCCGTCGGGATGTGCGAACACCACCACCCCGCCTTCCGGCGGCCCCAAGGACACCATCCCGCCCGTGCTGGTGAAGACCGCTCCCCTGCCCGGAACGGTGAACGTCCCCACGCACAACACGCAGGTCAAGTTCACCTTCGACGAGTATGTGGTGGTCAAGGAGCCCAACAACATCTTCCTGTCTCCCCCGCTGGAGAAGAAGCCCAAGTTCCGCATGTCCGGGAAGACCCTCGTCGTTTCCTTCGAATCCGACCTGGATACCAACACGACCTATACGCTGGACATCACCGGCGCCGTCGCCGACAACAACGAGAACAACTGGTATGAGGGATTCACCCTCGTGTTCTCCACCGGGTCCCAGATCGACTCGATGTGCATGACGGGCCTTGTCCAGGATTGCAATACCCTGATGCCCCTCAAGGGAGCGACGGTCCTGCTGTACAAGGACCATGCGGACTCTGCCATCTTCCTGCACCGTCCCGATGCCGCCGCCAAGACCGACGACTGGGGGTACTTCAGTCTGAGGAACATCAAGGATACCATCTATCGTGTCTATGCCCTGAAGGACGCGAACAACAACAACAAGTACGAACCCGACCAGGAGAGTGTCGCCTTCCTGAGCGACCCTTACCGCCCCAAGACCGTCTTCAACGACTCCCTCTACGAGTTCAAGAAGTTCAACATGAAGGACACCGCCCTCTGCCTGGCCCGCAAGACCGACGTGGAACTGAACGTTTTCCGGGAGAAACCCTCCAAGCAGTTCATCGTCAAGAAGGAACGCGTGGGCCTGAGGACGGCCTTCCTGACGTTCATGGCCCCCAATGCGAAGATCAATTCGATGAAGTTCCGGGGCCTTCCCGCGGAAAAACTCATCTCCCAGTTCAATCCGCAGAAGGACAGCCTGGAACTGTGGGTGAACGACCAGCGGAAGATGCCGGACACCCTGCACCTGCTCATCAACTATGACAAGACGGACACCCTCGGGAACCTGGTCCCGACCGACGAAGTCGTGAAACTCGCCCTGGACAAGAAACTGCGGGCGGAACTGCAGAAGAGTTCCCAGCGGGATATCAAGCATACGGACACCATCGCCGTGTTCAAGGGCGCGGTGGACCCGACGACCGTGGAGCAGTACGGATTCACGGTGGAATTCCAGTACCCGCTGATCCAGGACGCCTGGGATTCGCTCACCTTCCGTTCCGTAAACCCCCGCCAGCAGGAGAAGGTGGAGCGGTATGATGTGACCCGGGATCCCGACAACCTGCGCAAATACACCATCATGCCCCGGGAGAAACTGCAGACCGGGTTCGACTACTTCCTGAAGATCCCCTACCGGAAGTTCCGGGACGTGAACGGCTATTATAATGACAGCACCGAACTGAAAGTGACGCTTCCCAACGACGAGAAACTGAGTTCCATCACATTCGAGATGAGCAAGGTCAAGCACCGCTACATCATCGACTTGCTCACCGAGAAACGCGACAAGGTGATCCGCAGTTTCATCATCGAGAACGACCAGGCGGTCCACTTCCCGTACGTGCAGGCCGGCAAGTACTGCGTCCGCATCACGGAGGACAGCAACGGGAACGGCCTGGTGGATACGGGCAGCATCCTGGAGCACCGGCAGCCGGAGAAGGTCATGTTCTACAAGATCAAGGACCAGTTCCTGCTGGACATCCCGGAGCGGACGGAGTACGTACAGAAAATCGACATGGAGGAACTGTTCCGATGAGAAAGGTCGCACTGCTGCTTGCGGCGGTCCTTTTCGTGGCCGTCCTTCCGCTCTCCGCACAGAGCGGGAAGAAAAAGAAATCCATCGACCTGGACGAGGAGTTCTTCCATCTCCCCGACTCGGTCACGGACGAGTATCTGGACAATACGCCCCTTCCCAAGAAGGCCCGGATCAACGACTACTGGATCGTGGGCGTCCATGGCGGCGTCTCCGTGCAGCACGGATACTTCAATCCGCCGCGTACGGTGAGTTTCTACCCGAACAAACCGGTCTGGGGCGTCTCCATCACCCGGTTCGCGACCATGATGAACACGTTCCCGAACCTGGGGATGGAAGTGGGCTTCCAGCACAATTACGAGGGTTACCGGTTCAAGGAATACGAGATGGAAGGACACAAGTACCGGCAGGACATCGACGGAGCCTACGAGGCCTATATGGAAGTCCCCGAGGTTTTCCTCCTGACCCACGGGCATGTCGATATGGGCCAGTTCGTGAAGGTGAACCTCAAGGCGGGCGTGTTCGGCGGCTACCGCACGAACATCACCCGGAGCGGTCCGCGTGTCGATCCCGCGATCGTCAATGCGTTCAAGGACACGGATATCCGCTGGTCGTACGGCGTCCAGGGCGGACTCGGGCTCGGCTTGATGCTGGACCCGGTCGAGGTCCATCTGAACGTCCAGGTCAAGTGGGGCTGGTCTTCCTTCTATCAGCCGGACGTGGCCAGCCCGTATTATTACCGCTTCGCCTATCCGCTGGACGGCGCCGTCACCCTCGGCGTCTATTACCAGTTGACCAAGCGCCGGGGCCATACCCGCGGTTCGCTCCGCCAGTTGGCGCGCCGGATGGTGACGGAAGAGATGGAAAAGGAACAGGACAAGGAATAACTATGGAAACGCGTGTAGTCAAGGTGGGTGACGTCCTTATCGGAGGAAACAACCCCATCGTCGTCCAGACGATGTGCAACACCCATACGGATGATGTCGATGCCACCGTGGCCCAGACGCTGCGGCTGGCCGCGGCCGGAGCGCAACTCGTCCGGATCACGGTCCCCGGATTGCAGGATGTACCGCACATCCGGGAGATCAAGGCCCGGGTCCGTGCGGCAGGCTGCGATGTCCCGCTTGTCGCGGACATCCATTTCTCCTCGGAAACCGCCATCGCCGTGGCCTCCGTCGTGGAAAAGGTCCGGATCAACCCCGGCAATTTCCACCGGGACCACGCCGAGGCGCGGCGCCAGTTCGCCCGCTTCCTGGAGGAATGCAAACGGTACGGGACCGCCATCCGCATCGGCCTGAACCACGGGTCGCTGGGTGCCTACATCGTGGACCGGTATGGAAATACGCCGCAGGCGATGGCCCTGGCCGCGATGGAATGGATCGAGATGTGCCTCGAGGCCGCGTTCTATCAGGTCGTGGTCTCGCTCAAGGCGTCGAACACCGTCGTGATGATCGAGGCCTACCGGGAACTGGCCCGGATGATGCAGGAGCGCGGCGTGGTTTTCCCGCTGCACGTGGGCGTGACCGAAGCCGGCAACGGGGATTCCGGCCGCATCAAATCCTGCGTTGCCATCTCCACCCTCCTCGCCGAAGGCATCGGCAACACCGTCCGCGTCTCCCTCACCGAACCGCCGGAGAACGAACTCCCCGTGGCGCAGTACCTGGCGGCGCGATACTCCACCGCTGAGGCACCTGTCCTTCCGGAGCGGGACGGCATTGTGCTCAAAGCCGCCTGCGATTACGGAAAACCCCTGCTGGACCGCACCCTCGACACCGTTTCCTTCCCGGAACTGGAGCCGGAGTTCGGGGCCTACCTCGCCGACGAACTGCTGCAGGCGTGCCGCCGGAAGTTCTATCGGCCGGAGTACATCGCCTGTCCCGGCTGCGGCCGCACGATGTACAACCTGCAGGAAGCCTTCGAGGCCGTCAAGGCACGGACCGGGCATCTGCAGGATGTCGTCATCGCCGTCATGGGCTGCATCGTCAACGGCCCCGGCGAGATGGCGGATGCCGACTGGGGTTATGTGGGTGAAGGCGGCGGCAAGGTGACCATCTACCGCGGCAAGGAGCCCGTCCTGCGGCATATCCCCGACAGCGAGGCTGTCGATAAACTGGTTGAACTAATCGAATCCGAACGATGAAACGAACGATCCTGACCCTGCTGGCCGCGCTGCTGTGCGCCCTCTCCTTCGCACAGGAAAAGACTACCTATCTGGTCGCCCACCGTGACACCTGCGACCTTTACATGGACGTGTATGAACCGGTCGCCATCCCCGGCGACACCCTGGACCGGCCCACCATCCTGTTCGTCTTCGGCGGCGGTTTCATCATGGGCCAGCGGGACGACCCGTGGGTGATGCCCTGGTTCAAACTCCTGAACGAGAACGGCTACCGGGTGGTATCGGTCGATTACCGCCTGGGCCTCAAGGGCGTCCGGATGCGGTTCGACCTGTTCCACCTCATCCAGAGTGCGAATTACACGAAAAAAGCCGTGGACATGGGCGTGGAAGACGTGTTCGCTTCCGTCCGTTACCTGGCGGATCATGCGGAGGAACTGGGCGTGGATCTGGACAACATCGTCATCTCCGGCAGTTCCGCCGGGGCGATGATCTCCCTCTCCTGCGAACTTGAAGCCTGCAACCGGACTTCCCGCGCCATCGAATATCTCCCCGAAGGCTTCCATTTCGCCGGGGTGATGTCCTTTGCGGGGGCGATCATGTCCGATTCCGGGAGACCTGCCTATCAGCGCACACCGTGCCCGCAACTGCTCATCCACGGCACCAAGGACGGCGCCGTCGCCTACGACAAGATGGGCTTCGGCCGCTGGGGCATGTTCGGCAGCAGTTATCTCGTGAAGGAGGTCCTCCAGCCCGCCGGCTATACCTATCAGATTTACCGCTACGTCGATCACAGCCACGACATGGCCGCCAACATGCTGGCCAACTGGCCGGAAGAGAAACGCTTCCTGGAGGTGTCCGTAATCGGCCGCAAGCCGCTGGTGATCGACTGCACGGTGGATGATCCGACGATGCCCGTCCTGGGCTCTGCGTCGGTCACCCTGGACGATATCTATTGACTTCCGTAACGGGCACCTTCCATGTGGTGGGCACTGGCCTTCGCCTCGGCGGCGCTGCTGGGGTTCTATGATTCCTTCAAGAAAGCATCCCTGAAAGGGAATGCGGTGATTCCCGTGCTGTTCCTCAATACGGTGTTTAGCGCGCTGATCCTGCTCCCCTTCGCCATCCGGAGCGGCTGGGGAGGCTGGGAGGTGCAGAAGTACATCCTTCTCAAGAGTTGCATCGTCCTGTCCTCCTGGATAGCCGGGTATTATGCGATGAAGTATCTGCCGCTCACCATCGTGGGACCTATCAATGCGACGCGCCCGGTGCTGGTACTCATCGGCGCGATGATCCTCTTCGGAGAGCGGCTGAACCTGTATCAGTGGATCGGCGTGGCGCTCGCGGCCGTGTCGTTCTTCCTGCTCAGCCGCAGCGGAAAGCGCGAAGGCATCGACTTCAAGCATGACCGCTGGATCTGGTGCGCGGTCCTGGCCGCCCTCATCGGGGCCTGCAGCGCCCTGTACGACCGGTTCCTGATGTCCCCTGCGGGCGCCTCCCTGGACCGGCTGCAGGTCCTTTCGTGGTACAATCTGTACCAGGCCGGCATGATGGCCGTCGTGCTGCTGGCCATCTGGTACCCCCGCCGTGCCGCTACCACGCCGTTCCACTGGAGTTGGACCATCCCCTTCATCAGCCTTTTCCTCTGCGGCGCCGACTTCATCTACATGTGGGCCCTGACCGACGAGGACGCGATGATCTCCATCGTGTCGATGATCCGCCGCGGCAGCGTCCTCGTGAGTTTCCTGTTCGGCGCCCTCGTGTTCCGGGAGAAAAACCTGAAGGCGAAGTCCTTCGACCTCGCCCTCGTCCTGCTTGGAATGGTATTCCTCTATCTGGGTTCGAAATAAGCCCTATTCCGCCAACTCTGCCAGCACCGTTTCCACGGCCCTGACCTTGTCCCCCAGTTTCACCTTGATGTCGGCATCCAGCGGGAGGAACAGGTCGATGCGGGATCCGAACTTGATGACGCCGCACTGGTCACCGCGGTTTTCCATGTTGCCGGGCTCGGAATAGCAGACGATCCGGCGCGCGAAGGTACCGGCGATCTGCTTGAAGAAGACATCCCCGTACCGGTTGCGGAGGCAACTGGAGGAATGCTCGTTCAGTTCCGAGGATTTGGGATGGAAGGCCAGCAGATACCGGCCCGGATGGTACTTGTAATAGGTCACCTTCCCGTTCATCGGCCAGAAGTTGCAGTGGACATCGAAAAAGTCCATGTACACGGAAATCTGGATGCAGTCCCGCTGCAGGTATTCCTTCTCGAACACCTTCTCCAGGATGACCACCTTCCCGTCCGCCACGGAAGTGACGAGCCGGTCGTTCTCGTAATCGGGGACGGTCCGGTTCGGGACGCGGAAGAACCAGGTGATGAAACACATGAAGATGACGAGCACGGCCGAGATCGGAATCGAGATCCACGGGTTGTGGATGAAACGCGCATTCAGCCAGATGAGGGCGGCGCAGATGCACCAGGCGATGAAGATCGTCTCGTAGGAGTCCTTGTCGATGCGGATGCTTCGGATCAGTCGCTTCATAAGGGTCGGTTTAGAGCAGGCCAATGATTACCAGATAGATGACGCCGGCCGGGATGGCGAAGAGCGCGCTGTCGAACCGGTCCAGCATCCCCCCGTGTCCCGGGATGATGTTGCCGGAATCCTTGATCTCGCACACCCGCTTCCACTGGGATTCGAACAGGTCGCCGAAAACGCCCGCCACGTGCATGATCACCGAGAGGACGATGGCATGGTACCAGGGATAGGTCCACAGGCCCGTCCACACGAGGATCAGGCCCGCCAGGACGGCGAAGGCCAGTCCGCCCCAGAATCCGGCCCAGGTTTTCTTCGGGGA
>JAEEGK010026847.1_pt1 | contig 11680 bp, 8 predicted proteins | sample 8958771 | NCBI WGS metagenome assembly JAEEGK01 (sample SAMN16246547, study PRJNA631951) | gut metagenome | biome: gut microbiome; feature: rumen; material: SC-attached | host: Bos | place: Iran: Karaj | collected 2018-10 | reverse complement strand
TTGTTAGCAAATCGAGGAATGCCATTTTTTTGCCATTCTTTGATAAGGGCTAATTCTTGCCATTTCTTTTCTGATTTATAACAACGCAATATAGAGTTTATTTCAACGGTGTTAAAACCTATAGCCTGGAAATTGTCTATAAAGTCACTTTCTCCAAATGATCTACAAAATTGCAAGGCAAATTCTGCAGCTTTTATAGGATTGTCTTTAAATCCATATATGGAAGCGTTGAATTTATTTAGTGCATTTTTATCCCAAGTGTCAACTTTGTTTTCAAAAGCATACCACTGCATCAGAGGATATGAAACGCCTGTTGATGTATAGACAGGTTTGAAATAAGCCTTAATTATTTTTTGAGGCATATCCTTAATCTCTTCCATTGATAAGGAAATTGCGTCTTTCCTTTGCCCAAACATTGAATTTGCGCAAAGTATCATTATAAGAATACTTATAATTCTGCCCCTAATTTTGTTATCTATCATAAAAATCCGTTTTGTGGTTTGCTTGTTTGTAGTCAATCTTGACAAGGTATATCTCAGTCTTCAGGAAAGACTCTTGAAAAATTGCGAATGTGATTCTTTGATATAATGCCCCATTTTTCAGAACCATCTTCCTGTATTATTACAAATGTTCCAATTCGTTTTTCTTCTTGAGGTGCCAGTAATTTGAATTTTCTATTTTTAGCATCGGTTATCGTAGTATTCAGTGTGGAATCTCCACTAATTATATACTCGTTAATCTTCTTGTATAAGACTTTGGTATTTTCAAGAGTACCCATGTAGAAAACAAGACAAGAATCGGAGTAGTTTTCATAATTTGAAAGATGATAATACTCTTTTGTCTTTGCATCCTGGCATAGATACATGAGAGGGGTATATGAGTTACCTTTATAGCCCATTATTTCATAGGTTACTTCTGTACAATACACGGCATCATCTACTGATTGCGCAAACGCAGCGGCATTTAAAATGCTCACCAGTAATAAAAAAAATACTCTTTTCATACTTACAGTTTTATTATTTGTTTAACAATTAACATGCATGGAAATCAAGGTCATCTAAAAGCGATTGATATTTTTGGTAGAACTCGCTTTCACTGTCTGTATATCTTTCTACTTCAATTTCTTCCTGAGAAAGCAGATCGTTCATTATTGCAATGTCTGTTATACTTGAATCATACGCATTCACGCTTTTTTGATAACCGCTAACCATTATAGCATGACAGTCTTTCTTGAAACGTTTTGAGTCAATCTTGTTGGACATTGTTCTACAAGACCCAAAATGAATGACCTTGTCCTTGAAGAAGCCTTTTGCCCAATTTACTAAAGTAGTGAGGGGTACCTTTTGCCCTTCAATCCACAAGCTTTTCTTTTCACCATGGCAAGCGAAATATATAATGTCATATTTGTTAAAGTCTTCCTCCTCTTCATCACCTTTTGCATGAGTGCGAAAGTAGTCAAGATAATACTTTAGATCCGACTTTGTTCTAAATCTTCTATATATCACCTCACAATCGTATGCCTCTTTTAACCAATTAAGCATTGGCAAGGTATTAAGACTAAAGCGATTATTTGGGTTTTGCTCACTATATTCCCATTCCGCTTCTAAGCATATTATATTATGGCATGTATGCTGTTTCATAAGCTGTGATTTTATTTGAGAATATTCCAGGAACAACAATGAAGACCACCTTCTTGTTTGAGAGCTTCAAGGGCATATATAGGGACAATGTTCTCCTTCGTATATTCAGGGAAACGAAGTTCAAACTGGCGGCGAACCGTTGTATCTTCTATGCAATCAGCATTCTTTGATAATGCTGGCATGAAGATATAGTCCTTTGTGCGGATATAGTTGATGTAAGCCCATTGGAATCGTTCACGACATTTGGCTCCACCTGAAGGCATCCAGAAATTGTGCATTTTGTTGAAATGAGTCTTCAACATAGATTGACACTGTTTCATGTATTTGGGGTCAGGATATTTTGTAAAAAGGAGGTCACCATCAGACATGTATCTTACAACTCCATCAGAATGACCATATATGCCTTCTTCATCATCCCAAGGAATGAGGAAAACTTCACAGCCGAACAGACGAGTCAATTCCGCAAGAAGTTTGCTTGCTGAATAGTGAGGATTAGCCTGAATTACTTTGTCAACCATTATAACAGCATTATCACACTTGATTACGTTTCCACCATCAACAATTATGTCTGTATCTATCACTTCCGCTTTATCACCTAAGATTTCGCGAGCAATATCAGCAGCGTTTCCTGTCCGCGAATCTCTATACTTTGGATTAAGAAGATAATCAGGGAGATATTTGAATGCCACAAACTTGTCTGGAGCAACCTGTATTGGCATATAATCACGCGCCCACATATCTTTTGCACCTTGGAAAAACTCTATCGGATAGCCCTTTGCTTTCAAGGTTGATATTGAACGATACAAATCTGGACACACTTGCTCAAGCATGTGAGAAAAGTAAATTGTATTTGTAAGCTGGTCTGTAATCATGATTATTCTGTTTTAATTGATTATCTTACATTGTTTTGCATTGCTCCTTGTTCACAACCCTATCTCTGAACAACCGCATGTTGGTGAAGTTGCGTGAGATATTTTGCACAAGTTCCAGATAATTGTCGCTTCCATCTTTCCATTTGTGGTAGAAGGGCTTTATTGAAACGCAGTTCTCATGCTCAAAGACTGTATTGAGCAAAGTCCTGTCGGAATTGCCGCAGGAGTGACCCATAATCAGCACTTGGAAAGGTGCTGCCATTAAGAAATCTAACATCATGTGGTAATTCCTCGTTTCCAAATACTTAACAGACTTGACATTCTTCAATAACTCATTGTCGTTCCTGTCTAGAATGTCCTGATAGTCCTTGTCAAGTTCATCACCATAGCCAAAGATGATATGCTCTGGGTGGTTCAACTCTCCATGAATGAAATTGAGGATAAGACCACCATATAGCTCATATATATGGGCTGTCTCAGTATAATTGAAACGCAATAGCATGGTACGTTCAGGAGACAAACCAGAAGAATGTTCAGCAATGTAACGATTATCATCAAAGGTATTGGTATCAAATTCAATAATTCCCATTGTCTTCGCCAATTCTTTACCTTCAATTGATAAATCCTCTATGTAGATATAATCAGTTAGGGCCTTGTTAATGTCTCCGATTGCTTCAGGGACATCAATGGTGCGGAGGTATTCTACCAACTTTTCCTGTAGAAAGCCCATCTGCTCATTCAGATCCTCGATGGTGTAGTCAATCGGAGAGACTTCTCCAATCACCTTTTTCAACATATAATAATAGTCGTTCTCTATGTCCACCCATCTTTTGGTTTCAAAAGAATCCATGATTCTCCTGAAAAAAGGACAATAATCTATCGAAAAGACTTCCGGATGTTTTTCGAGTTCCTTTATCACTTCATGACCCGAACAAGTTCTGTTGCCTAGTATATCCCTGAAGTATGATTGTTCAAACGTGAACACATTCCAGCAACTTACGTTGGTGCCATCTTTGATGGTCAGTTTGCACAAGCGGTCTTCTGAAACCTTTGTCGTGTTACCCGCAAAGGCATCTATGCGTTTGTCCCAATACCAGTTAATGAAGTCCATATAACTGGTTTTGAGGCCATGAGCCATATCAAATCCGTTTCCTATGAGAACTATTCTATTCATGAACTTATCTGTTGTCAGTCATTTCATTAATGTATTGTTTAGTATTACAGTTTACTCCGTTTTTTGATCTTGGTACCAGTCAGGATGGAAGAATTGCATGTACTCGTCAATGGTGATACCAGCTTCGGTGGTAGCATCCTCGATAGATTTCTTAATGATTTGGAAAGCGAATTTGGCTTGCCAATATTTGCCTTCTTCTGGATCGTCAATCAAGAGATCCCAATCGGTGCCCTCGTCGTCGTTGTACGGGTGTATGATTTCTCTTGCAGCGGAATGCTTTGCCACCTGCTTGAGGTGGTCGCCTTTGCGGCCACGGTCAAGATTGTGGTCAAGGTCGTTGCACTTCACGTTGATGGCGATGGGATTGTGTGACTGGGCAATGCGTTCCACGTAGTTCATATAATTGGAGCCTTTCTCGTGGGTGAGCAAACGTAGAGCGTCAACAACCTTGGGAGAGATACCTGCAGCAAGCAGGTCTTCAAACGTGTAGTCAGTGTCTTCGACCACATCGTGAAGCATACCAGCGACAATCTCGTTCTCATTGTTTCCTTTCATAGCGACAGTGAGCGGGTGCAATATCACGGGTTTGCCATCAAGGTCACGCTGCCCCTTGTGCGCTTTCAGCGCAATTTCCAGTGCAATCTCTATCTGCGACAATGGCAGTTTATTATCGGATTCATTCATAGGCTAATAGTTCTCATAGATTAAACGTCGATACCATTGAGGAGGATGAAGTTTTTGAGCAAGTTGTGAATCTCATACATGACATCAATGGGTGACAGGATTTGACCTGTTTTTTGCTCAAAGTAGGCTTTTGCCTTCTCTCGATCAACCGATTGCTCCAGACGGGAGAATCTGCCGAACTCGTCAAGGTTTTGCTCGGTGATTTGCTGGTCAAGCATTGACTTCAACAAATCCTTATCGAGATCAAGAACCTCAACCAGCCTGTTAATTCTCTGGTCTTTCTCGGTAGTCATATAGTCTGTGATGTAGTCGCGGAATGTCTTGCCTTGCTCCAAGATGATACTTCCGCTTTGGACATCATGGACGAAAATCTCAGCATATTTTTGTTCAGCTTGTGGAAGCAGTGCAAACGAAGCGGATAATTCCGTTAAGAGTTGCGTGAGTTCTTCTTCCGATACGTTGGGCTGACCGAGTGCATTGACGTATCGCTGGAAGTTGCGGTTCATAAAGTCGGCATCAATCTTCCCGGTGTCAATCTCGGTGATATGCGGGTCAATATCAAACGGCAGGTCACCGCCGCCAGTTGTGCCGCCTTCATCACCGCCGTCCCTAGAGAACAGCTCCTTGTAACGCTGAACAAGCATATTGTACTGTTGTTCAGTGTGGTTGACTGTGATAGTGCCGCCATCGGGCGTTTTGTAGGTACTGGTGTTCCAGAAAAAGCCCTGTACTTTTGCGGCTTCAAGGTACCTGTTGTAGTCTCGGAAAAGTACAGCGAAGCGGCCTTTCAGTTCCACTTCCTCGGGAAGTCTGGAGAAGTCATTGATACCCACGTTGGCATAGAGTGTTGCAATTTCAGTAAACTTCTGATTCATGCCACCAATATTCTCATGCAGCTTACTTGCAAACAACTGCAGAGGCTCGCCCTTGGAGTATAGTGCCACAGCTGTATCGATGTTTCGCTCCATAGTGTGAGGGCGATAATAGTACTTGATGGTTCCAAAAGGCTTCTCAGGACCAAACAATCGGTTTGTTCTTGAGAAGGCTTGGATCAAGTCCTCATAGTCAAGCATCTTGTCAATGTACAAGGTATTGACCCATTTAGAATCAAATCCTGTGAGCATCTGCGAAACGACGATAAGCAGATCAAGTCGCTGGTTGCGCTTGTTCTCCTGCTCGATACCGATATATGGCCGTTTGTGCGCCAGACGGGCAGACAGGTCTTTCTTGAACTTGGGGTGGGTGGGTACCGTGAAGCTTTGACCATATAGATTGTTGTAGTCAGTGATGATCTCAACAAGTCCATCCTCTTTGTACAACACACCATCAGGGTTGTCGTTGGGCAGAGAGGGATCAAACAACGCTGTCACTTTAATCTCTGGCGCACGATTTTTGAAGATGCGGTAATAGTTTATCGCTTCTGGAATGCTGCGTGTAGCGAAAATAGCATGGAACTTACCGTTTTGGCTAAGCACCTGCCAGCCTTCTTTTATGTCATCAACTACAGCGTTGTAATAGTCGCTCGTTTCATATTGTTCTCTGGGCACATAATCCTCTATGCCTTTTATATAAGTGCCATCATCTTGCTTGTGGCCAGCCATTGGCATCTGCATGAAGTCATTGAACTTTGCATGCATACGCTCATCAGCCATAATCTCCTCGATAGTATTTGCGCCGATTTCGCGTTTCGCCACTTCCTCACGCAGGTTCCTGTCCTTGTAGATCAATATCTTGTAGGGGTCAAAGCCAAGCACGTTCTTGTCTCGAATACCGTCTGAAATGCGATAAGCATGCAGCTCGTCACCAAAGATATCGCTAGTTGTGCTGTTCTTACGGTTGTTCTCGTCCTTGATGGGCGTGCCAGTGAAGCCGAAGAACATGGCCATCGGGAATTTGGCTTTGATGGCACTGAAAGAGTCACCGAATGTTGAGCGGTGGCACTCATCAACGATGAAGACAATTCGTTTCCGATTGATCTTATCCAGATCGGCTTGGCGTATGCCGCCGTCGGCAATGATGCCGAGTTTCTGAATGCTCGAAACAATCAGTGTGTCACTGACATCTGGCGATTTGAGTTTGCCAATCAGTACATCGGTGTTCTCGGTCTCTTGTATCGCTTCATCCTCTGGAGAGAAGTTGCGGTACTCACGAGCCGACTGTGTACCAAGTTCAATACGGTCAATGACGAAAACCACCTTGTCGGCATTGCCACTGTCAGCAATGAGCTGGGCTGCCTTGAAGCTTGACATGGTTTTACCAGAGCCGGTTGTGTGCCACACATAACCGCCTAATTGGTTGTCCGTGGTGTGCCAGTCTGTTCGCTTTGCTACACGGTCAACAATGCGGTTAACCGCGTGGTACTGGTAACTACGCAGCACCTTGAGCACACCGTCGGTGCGGTCAGCAATGGTATAGTAACCGATTAGCTGGTGCGCCATCGGGATGAACAGCAGGTTAGAAGCAATGTCTTTCCAGTTATTGATGGGATTATTGTAGAAGTCTGCCCAATGGAAATAGAAATCTTTGTTGAACTTGCCATCGGGTCCAGGATTGGCAAAATACACCGTTTCCTCTGGATTCATGGCCACAAAGATTTGGATTAGCTGAAATAGACCCGAGAAGATGCCCTCACGGGAATATTTCTCAATCTGGTTATATGCCTGACTCAGAGGGATGCCGCTCTTCTTGAGTTCGATATGAATCATCGGCATTCCGTTGATTAGTAAAGTGAGGTCGCCGCGCCTGGTATTCAGAATGGGCGAGCGAGAAGCGAACTTGGGCTGTTTAGCGATTTGGTAGCGGGTTTGTCCGGCAGCTATCTCGCGAGGGTCAAATATCTTTAGCGTTACCTCTTTGCCGTAATGCAAAGTGTCGGCCTGGTTGTCACGACGTACACTCACGGTTTTACCATTGATAAAGCCGTTGAGTTGTTGCGGAGTGCGCAACGTTGAAATTTGGTCGAGTAACTGTTGCATTTCTCCTTGTGTGAGCCGAGCACTATTAAGTCGGTCAATAGTGTTATTCATTTCATAGAGAATGTTTGCCCAATTTTCGAGCAAATCCTTCTCTGTGGGATAGCGCAGTAGTTCTGGTTCCCAACCTTTTGTGTTAAGAACTCTGATTAAAGCGTCCTCAAATTCGGCTTCGTTGTTAAAAGGAGTTGTTGGCATAATAATAGTTTTTTATGCAAACATCTTGTCCATACATGCTTGCTTGATGTTTCTTAATTTTAGTATCTGCATTTGCGCATTTGCGATGGTCTCGTCCTGCTGACGAAAGAAGTCACCGATTTTGCGCTGCTCGTCGAATTGAGGAACTAGTATCTGTGTATTTAATATATTATTGTTATACAGCCTTTTTAGAGTACTGCCCTCAACACTTGTCCACTTTACGATTGAATAAAGAACTTTAAGGAAAGGATTATACAGCTTGCCAGAATGGTTGAGCCAAACAATGTTTGAATCCTGGAAATATTGTTCTTCTCCCGTAAACTCTACAGTTCTACCTAAAGTTCCAGCAGCCGATATAAGTATATCTCCTTTTCGGGGATATGAATAGTTGTGGCTTAATGATAAGAATAAATCTCTTGATATGTATGCGTCTGGAGATCCACCAAATGTTCCAATTTTAAAGAATGGAACGTCTCCTTTGGTTGTTGTTTGGTGCTTCATTACACGTTTACACATGCAAATATACCCATAGTCACCGAACGTAGCTTGGCACCATGGCTCGGTGAAGCCACGGAAACGGATGGCAGGTGTATTGGGCATTTCGGACAACACAAATTCGTTATTCTTATTTAACATACTGTAAATCAACGATTTACCCCCCCCATTTAATTTTTCTTGATTGTCGCCTGGGAACATGCCATCAAGCAACGCCAGTTTCAACTGACGCAGCTTCTCCAGTTCTTGTTCCTTGGCGTTAATCAATTCGTCAAACTGCTCGAAAAACTTACCAATCTTTTCTTGTTCCTTTATCTCGGGCAATAAAATATCTAGTTCTGCAATGTCATCATTATGTAAATGAACAACAGATATACCTTGCGCTTTATTTACCAATTTATTATGGCTTCGTCCATGAGTAAACTCAAGTGCAAGGAACGAAGGGTTAATGTTCTCATTTGGAGTTATGATATTCAAATCACCACCGAGTATAATACCTGGTGCTAGAATTGCTGTTGCCCTAGCTATGTCTTCTGCTGTTTCTCCTGAAGCTGGAACAACTACTTCATGACCACTACTTACTACAGACCAATCCTGAATTTTTGCAAAAGAATTAGTAGAGTTAATATTAGTTTTATAATCAGTATATAGACTACCATACAAAAGAAGTGGAGTACCATGTGGTAAAACACTTGATTTTGAGTAACCACGGCCTTTTGAGAACGAAACGTTGCCAGTAATGTTGATTTGTTCCCACTCGTCATTAAATCCATGGAATCTTATGCCTGGTTTATTCTTTGCCATATCAGATAACATTAAGGGTTTGACGGAAAGCTTCAAGACCAAGATTGTCAGCCGCAGATCCTTGAAGTTCACCAATGAGTGAATGTAAGCGAGTTTCTGCTTTGGCAACACGGTTTGCAATGTCTTGATAGGTGGTTGCATATTTTGCAACAAGATGTTTCAACTTGTCTGCAAGTTCAGTTGTCACCTCACTAGGCATACGGTTCAGAGAGGCGAGAAGTGGTGCAATCCACTTGATGCGTAGGAGTTCAATTGCCGTGCCATCATTTATATCGTGGATTTTGGCAATAGTTTCTGCATCAAGATGTTTATACAATGATTTCAGTTTCTCATTGATAGCCTTTTCTTCGGCCATTAAGATGGAAACTTGTTGAACTTTATACTCTAGACTATCTTCTTCAAAAACAAATTGCGATTGATAGTGAGCAATTAGTTTATTGATTTGTCCTTTAGGATAAGTGCCTGTATTGTCGGTTTCGATCAAGTGCCAATCCAATTCAGGATGCTCTTCGATAAATTGCAGTTTTTCTTTCTTCTTTGAAGGATAAGATTGAAGCAATTCAATCTCCCTACAGGTTATTGCATTGGTGATTCTTCTCAATTCCTTTGCCACTTCGGCAGCGACAAACTTGGTGTTGTCATTGTTGAGAATGGCCTTGTCCCTTTGTTCCGGGGTCATGGATTCAATGATTTGAGAATATTGCTCAGCAATCTCGGCAAGGCGATTCTCTTTTTTAGTGATTTCGTCAAGCAGTTCAGGAAGCAGCTCACGCTGCACCAGGCCGAACGATAGTACATGACCTTCCCATCCGTCTTGAACTTCTTGGTTGTTCTTGATTACCATGTGAGGATCTATCTGACGAACTACTTCAAAACCCTCGGTCTGGAGTATCTCAAGGTCGGTATCGATGAGAAGCCAGTCTTGACTAAAGAACTGGAAAGCCTGATAGCGGTCGATGAGTGGCAGTTTGTCAATCCTATCAAACAGTTCATTGCTGATATCATTTCGTGTTTGTTGAGGATTGAGCGATAACATCGGCTTGATGAGCGTTTCATCAAGGAATTTGTCGAAATCGCCGAAAGCATCAGCATATTTTTGAGCAAACTGCTTCACATCAACATTATTTGCAATCGTTTCCTCAATGTCATCGACTTTGAGGTGGCTATAACCATTCTCATCGACGATGAACAATTCTTCCCTTAACGAGGGGAAGGTTTGCCAGAACAGATCGAGAGCGGCCAGTTCCTTTGGGGGGATGCCGCCGAACATTGTTGCAAAGATGTCGTATTTTTCGGGCTTTTCGTTGCTGTCAACGTACCGGGATATATTCAGGTTGTACTCATTTTCTCGAATCGTGTTACGGCTGACAAGACGAGAGAAGTTAGGCGTTTCCGTGCGGTTAGTCACGGCATCGACAATTTTCTTGATGTCACAAGCCCGTAGGCGGTTGTTCTTGCCATCTTTCTCGAAGCCCTTAGAAGCGTCCACAAAGAGGATGTTTTCATCGACACGAGTGGAGCGTTTCAGCACCATGACAATCGTGGAGATGCCCGTGCCAAAGAACACTTTTTCGGGTAAACCAATGATGGCGTCGATGTGGTTGAACTCAACCAGGTTCTTTCTGATTTGCTGCTCAGAGCCACCACGATAAAGCACGCCATGAGGTAGTACGATAGTCATGATGCCTTTTGGTTTTACGTGGTATAAGTCATGCAGCAAGAAGGCGAAGTCGGCACATCCCTTGGGTGCCACGCCGAAAGCAGCATAGCGTGCATCGCTCTCCTGGTCTTTAGGATCCCACTCTTGTGAGTATGGAGGATTGGAAACTACGGCATCAACATATAGCGGGTCGTAAGTACCTTGCGGATCTGCTTCGTCGAAAAAGGGCCAGTCCTCTTTGAGGGTGTCGCCACAACGCGCCTCGATATTCGACGGGTTGATGCCACGCATTATCAGGTTCATTCGCGTAAGATTGAACGTGTTCTGTTTCAACTCCTGCGCATAGTACTTGATGTTATCGCGGTTACTGATGTGCCTAGCAACCGATTTGCCTATGTTAATAAGAAGAGATCCCGATCCGCTGGTAGGGTCATAGATGCGGATTTCCTCGTTATTGCGCAAGTGGTGGGCTATGATGTCTGACATCATCAGCGAAACCTCGTGAGGAGTATAGAACTCGCCTGCCTTCTTGCCTGCGTTGGCGGCAAAGTTGCTGATTAGGTACTCATAGACGAAGCCAAGCACGTCGTAGTCTTGTCGACCATCGGTAGGTATCTCACGGATGAGGGCCACGAGATCGCGCACTGCTGCACTTTGTTCAGCTGTTGACGTACCTAGTTTGCTGAGTCCCGTCTGCAACGTGTCAAAAATCTTGTCAAACAGTTTTTTGTGGTTGTTATGGATATTGCGCTCGAATGCAGAAAGTGCATCACGCACATTGGCGACTGTAAATTCACGTCCCATATCAAGCCACGTTGAAAATAGGTTTTCGTAAGAAATGAAATAACCGAGACTGTCCTTAATCAAGTTGACGGCTCTGACGTTATCTTCTGTAATCGTTGTAAGAAACTGACCTTTCACTCCTATATGAGTATCAAGGTACATGACTTCCTTGTCCGACAAGAATTTGTAGAAGATAAAGCCCAGGATATAATCCTTGTATTCGTTGGCTTCAATCTTCGAGCGCATTTTGTTGGCGCTGGCCCAAATCTTTGCGGCTAATTGTTGTTTATTCATATCATTTCTTGAAAAACAAACTCCAATGCAGTCCCTGCAGGCCGACCAAAGCCTATATAACCGCAAAGGAGTTTGCTATATATCGTCGTTCAACGGTCCTTGGC
>JAEEGK010026844.1_pt1 | contig 11680 bp, 7 predicted proteins | sample 8958771 | NCBI WGS metagenome assembly JAEEGK01 (sample SAMN16246547, study PRJNA631951) | gut metagenome | biome: gut microbiome; feature: rumen; material: SC-attached | host: Bos | place: Iran: Karaj | collected 2018-10 | reverse complement strand
GATTGGGGATTGGGGATTGGGGATTGGGGATTGGGGATTGGGCCCAATCCCCAATCCCCAATCCCCAATTATTAAATTATCAACATCAAAATTAAAAATTTTTTAATAATTTAAATAAAAAATTTTGAATTATTTAATTTTATTAATAATTTTAAATTACATAATAATTAAATATTATAATATATAAAAATGATGATGAATTCCCAACTTCCCAATCAACAATTTAATCAAATGACTTACAATTCAATGATGAACAACACAAATTTCCAACAAATTCCAAATTTAAATCCCTCTCAATTTGACCAAAATCCATCAACAATAAATCAAACACCACAAGAAAATCAAAATCCATCAATAAATCAAACCATTCAAGAAAAAGAAGTAATTAAAGAACATCCAATAATTCCTTCAAAAGATATTTTATATTTTTATAATAACATTCATTTATCAGATAGTATTTTAAAATATAACGAAATTGAACTTCCTTTTCATCGAGTTGTTTTATGTTCAGCAAGTAATTACATAGACAATTATTTCAAACAAATAGATGAAAATAATTTCCAAAAAGAAACAGTTTTAATTCCTGAATTAGTAACGAAAGATAATTCAAAAGGCGATGTTAAATTTAGTTTAGATTTAATATTAAAATATTGTTATGCAAATCAAAAATTTGATGTTATTAAAAATGATTTAGATGATGATAATTTAGCTTATTTACTCGCTTTTAGTCATTGCTTACAAATTAATAGTTTAATGCAAAATTTGGAAAGAGAAATTATTAAAAACGCTGTTAAAGATCATAATGTAATTAAAATTGCGCAGGATAGTATTTTATTTGAATTGCCTGAATTGCATAATTTTGCGATTGAGAAAATAAAGAAAGATTTTAGTAATTTGAAAAATTTGAATGTTGAGAAAGAAATTTTGAATTTTAATTTTGAGGATTTTAAAAATTTTGTTAGTAGCGATGAATTAGATGTTGAAAATGAAAAAGAAATTTGTGAATTGATTAAAAATTATATTTTAGATAGAAGACAAATTGTTAATGAAAATGTTAATGAAAATGTTAATGAAAATAATAATAATCAACAAATTCCTATTCAAGAACCTCAAAAAATAAATTCGGAAAATCCGGAAGAAGAAAAAAAAAATCCTGAAATTGAAAATGAAGAAAAAAAAGAAGAAAATCCGGAAGAAAAAAAAGAAGAAAATCCGCCTCCAGAAGAAGAAAAAAAAGATGAAGAAGAAAAAAAAGATGAAAATCCAGAAGAAGAAAAAAAAGATGAAAATCCAGAAGAAGAAAAAAAAGACGAAGAAGAAAAAAAAGACGAAGAAGAAAAAAAAGATGAAGAAAATCCTCCACCAGAAGAAAAAAAAGACGAAGAAAATCCACCACCACAAGAAGAAAAAAAAGACGAAGAAGAAAAAAACGAAAATCAACTCCCAAATCAAATAAACGACATAAAAGAAAAACCAGATTTACTAAAAGATTGGTCAAATCATCTTTTATCATTAAGAAGCAAAATAAAAAAAGTAAATTTAACACCGGAACAAGAACGTGAACTTATTTTATGCATAAGATTTTCATTTTTATCTCATAAAGATTTAATGACATACACAAACGATAAAATAATAGGCGAATACAAAGAATTAATTTTACAAGGACTTTCAATACGTTTAAATACATATGAATCAACACCAGAAAATAATTTATTAATATGCATAAAACCAAGAAAATATTTAAACGAAAAAAATAATAATAATAATAATCGATATTATCAAAATAAACAAAATTTCAATGAATTTAAAAATAATGATCAACCTTATTCAAGCTATCAAAATAATTTTGATAATAGAAACATTGATTATAATTATTCTAATTATCAAGAAAATTTTGATAATCGAATGAATGATCAACCTTATTCAAGTTTAAATATTCATAATAATTTTCAAACTCATCCTGATGTTCCTTACAGTAGCATGAATCAAATAAATAATAATTTTCAAAATAATAATTTTCAAGATGATTTTAATAATTTTACTTCAGATAAATTTAAAAATATTCAAGCTAATAATAATAATAATGAAATTAATAATAATAATAATAATGAAATTAATAATAATAATAATGATGTTAATAATAATAATGAAATTAATAATAATTATAATTCTCAACGAATTCCAAATTATAAAAATTTTGATATTAAACATAAATTTTCAAACACATTTTCAAATCGTCTTCATCCTCCGCAAGATCCAAAAATTTCCTTTGATTTTTTTAAAAACGCCTTTTTAAAAAAGTCCATAAAACCAATTTTTAAATATGAATTTGACTTCGATGAAAACGGAGTTTTTTTTTATTTAGGAACTCAAGGGAAAAAAGCATTATACAAAAATCCAGCAGAAATGGGAATAGTAAAAGTTTTTTCAAGTTCATTAGGAAAAGGAAATTTATATGATTTTGTCGGTCGAAATTTAGTAAATTTACGAACAGAAAATGAAGAAAATAGTTTTTTTGGAGTTGATTTAGGTGAAAATAGATTTTTAGTTCCATCATGTTATTCAATAAAAAATAGAAATTCCTCATCGCATGTAATGTTATGTTGGAATTTAGAAGGTTCAAATGATAAAATAAACTACGAAATTTTAGACACGAGAATTTTTAATTTAAATGAATACAATGATAAATTAGAAAAAGAAAGAAATTTATTAAAACAACCTGGTTGCACAAGCACATGGGGAATTAGTAAGAAAATAAGAGAAAAATATCCGAATGGTTTTAGATATTTTGTTTTGAAACAAATTGATAAAAATTCAAATGGTTCGTTTAATTTAGCTTTAAGTGGATTTGAATTGTATGGTGATTCTGTTGGTGATTGGAATTATATTTAATTTAAATATTAAAAATTATTTTTTTTTTATTATTATTTAAATTTAATTTAATTTAATTTATTATGGAAAATATTGAAAATTTGATTAAAAAAAATGGAAATTTGAAAAGAAAAATTATTTTGAATGAAATTGATATTGAAAATTATAAAGAATTATTATTAAATTCGAATGTTAAATATTATAATTTAAATACGGGTGATTTAAATAATATTGATAAAAAATATTTTGAAAATATTAAAAAAATTAATGATGAAAATGAAAAAAAATTGTTTGAAATTGATTTGAAATTTGAGAAGAAAATTAATAAAATAAAATTTGAACATGAAAAAATAATAAAAAATTTAAAAGAAAAAAATGAAGAAATTGAATGTAAAAAAATTATTGAAAATTTAGAAACAAAAATTAAAACTTTAAATGAAAAAATTTTTAATAATGAAAAAATTAATCAAATTTTAAATAAAAAATATGAAAATTTAATTGAAGAAAATAATTATTTAAAAAATAAAATAAAATTTGAAAAAGAAAATTTAATTTTTTTAATTGAAAAATTAGAAAATAATCATAAATTAAATTATGAAAAATTTTATGAAATTTTTGAAAATAATCAAAATTTAATTTTAAAAAATTTCAATATTGAAGAAAATAATAATAAAGAAAATATTGAATTTTTATTAGAAAATTTTAATATCGAAAAAAATAATTTACAAATAAAAAATGATTTTTTAATAAAAGAAAACGAAAAATTAAAAATTGAAAATGAAAAAATAAAAAATGATTTAAAAAATTATGAAAAAAATTTTTCAATGAAAGAATTAGAAATTATTTCAATTCCAAAAATAAAAGAAGAATTTAAAAAAAATTTAGATAATTTAAATAATAAAAATTTATTATTAGAAAAAGAAAATTTAAATTTAAAATCAAAAATTAATGAATTAAATTCACAAATTGAAATTTTAAAAAACAAAAACGAATTAATTAATAATTCAATTCAAGAAAATTTAAATAATTTATCAAATAAAAACGAAAAAATTATTAATGATTTAAACAATCAAATTATTAATTTACAACAAGAAAAAATCGAAATTAATTTTCAAAAAAATTCTGATTTAAATGAAAATTCTTTATTAAAATCAAATGTTGAAAATTTAACAAATTTAAATAATTTTTACATTAACGAAAATAAAAATTTAAAAAATAAAATTAATGAATTAGAATCAACAATCAATGTTTTAAATAATAATTACAATGAAATTAATAATAAATTTGAAAGTTTATTTAATCAATACAAAAATATGACTTTATTTTTAAATGAAAATATTAAAAATGTTTCAAATGACAAAAAAAAATTTTTTGATAATGAAGAAAAAATTAAAAATTTACAAATTGAAATTCAAAATTTAGAAAATGAAAATAAAAAATTAATTAAAAATAATAATGATTTAATTAATAAAAATCAAATTTTAAATTCAAATTTCGAAAAATTCAAAATTAATATGAATATTGAAATTGTTAAATATAAAAATTTAATGATAAATTATGAAAAAAAAATCAAAGAATTTTCTTTTTCAGAAGCAAATAATAATTTCAATATTAACAACGAAAGCATTCCACATTTAAAACCAAACACATCAGAAAATATTAATATAAACAACAAAAACAAATAAAAATTATTAAATTTTTTTATCATTTTTATTAAATTTTTTTATAAATAAAAAAATTATTAATTATTAATAAAATTTATTATTTATATTTAATATTTAACCTTTTATAAAAAATATTTTCATTTAAAAAAAAAAATGTCTAGTATTGAACAAGAAGAAGGAATAAAAAAAATAGAAGAAGCAATGATAAACGGTTTATTAAATTATTTAAAAACCGGAAATTTTCCCAACAATTCTCCAAATTCATACATGATTGCTTATTCTCAAGTTCATAAATTAGCCGACGATGAAAACAATTCAAGTGAAAAACTTTTCAATTATTATAACGAAACAATAAAAAATTATATCGATTCAGCATTCAAACGAATTAAATCTCTCCCAAACGATAAATTATTAGACGAATTCATTTTAGAAAATAAAAAATGCAATCAATTAATTTATTGGATGAAAAGAATTTTTACCTATTTAGATAAATTCTACACCAAAAACAAACAAAAAGGAACATTATGCGCAAACGGTTTAAAAAACTATCGAGAAATAATGTTCATTCCTTTAAAAGATAAACTTTATTCAATAGTAAATAATTTAATAAAAAACGACAGAAATTGCAACATTTCATTTCGATATAAAATAAAAGCTCTTTTGAAAATAATCGAAGAAGTTGATTACAATGATCCAAACATAATAAAAGAAAAAGACAATTTAAAATGGGAAGGAACAAATAAAAATCAATTCATTGATGAATGGTTCAATTTTTTCAAACAAGCAACAATAAATTACATTAAAGACAAAGCAATGGAAGACATTCAATCAAAAAGCGCACCTGAATATGTAAAAAGTTGCTTGAAATATTTATTAGAAGAAGAAGAAAGAAAAAACGAATATATTTTAAATAGTTATTACAAACAAATCGATGACATTAATAATGAATATTTAATAGAAAAAAACGCTAAAACTTTAGCTGAAAAAGAAACTGGATTTTCTTTCATGTTTAAAAACAAAAAAGATGATGAAATTAAAGAAGCTTATGAATTATTAAGCAGATCGCCAAGTGCATTAAAAATAATTTCAGATAATTTCGATCCTTACATTCGAAGCAGAGGAGATGAATTATATAAAAACAAAGACCTTAGTAAAGATCCAATTAAATTCATACCCGAATTGATAAAATTAAAAAAAGAAATGGACGATTTAGTTGAAAAATGTTTCGATAATAGCATGTTATTTCAAAACACAAAAAACAACGCGTTTGCTTTTTTCATGAGCAAAGAACTTTATTCAAAACAATTAGCAAATTATGTTGATTATATGATGAAAATAGGAATAAAATCATTTAATGAACAACAAATAGAAAATGTTCTAAATGACGTTATTAATTTATTCAAATGCTTAAACAACAAATTAATCTTCTCAACCGAAGCAAATAAAAAAATGTCCGATCGTTTAATCGCAGGAAAAACAATCAGTTTAGTAGCAGAAAAAAACTTCATAGCGAAATTAAGAACAGAAGCAGGTGCACAATATTTTACAAAAATGACTGGAATGATAAACGATTTAGAAAACTCAAAAACAGAAATTGATTTATATAAAAATCAACCTCATAAAGGACAACCATACGGAATTAAATTCAACACTAAAGTCGTTTCTCAAAGCGCATGGGAAATTTCAACAAACAAAATGGATAAAATAGAAATAAATCCAGTAATTGAAGATTGTTTGAAAGATTTTAATGATTTTTATACCAAACGTCATAAAGATCATAAATTATTATGGTGCTATGGATTAACGAATGTGGAAATTAAATACAACGGTTATAATAAAAATTATTTAAGTAATTCTACTTTGTGTCAATATTGTATTTTGGACCTTCTTCAAAAAAATAAAGAACTTAGTATTAAACAAATAAGCGAAATGTTAGGTTACAGAGAAGCTGCTGTTATTAATGACATTTCTGGTTTGGTTTATAACATTTCGTTTAATAAACAAAGAGCTAAAAATAAAGGTGTGATTATTGGTGATTTTGGTGAGGAAATTAAGCCGGAAAATAAAGTTAAAATTAATGATGATTTTGTGTGTAATAATTTGAAATTCAGCACTTTGCCGATGGTTAGTAAAAAAAAAGTACAAAATAAAGAAAATGAATTGGAAGAAGCGACTATTTTAAAAAGATATCAAGATAATATTTTACAGTCGACGATTACGAGAATTATGAAAAGCAGAATTAATGTTAAAACTCCGCATGGATGGCTTATTAATGAAACTGCGAAACAAATTGAAATTTTTAAGGCACAACCGATGCAAATTAAAGATAATATTGAAAAGTTAATTGAAAAACAAATTATTAAAAGAAATGATAAAGATAGAAATTGTTATGATTACATTGCTTAAAAATGATGTTTTATTATTTTATTTTTGATAAATTTAAATAAAAATTTAAATTTATTTATAAAAAATTAGAAAATTAAATTAATTTAATGTATTTTTTATTTATTAAATTAAAATTATTATTTTTTACTAATTAAAAATTATTATTATAAAATAAAAAAAATTTACATTTTTATTAAAATAAATTTTTTTTACAATAAAAAAATCTATTTAATATTAAAATAATTTATTGTTTTATCAATACTACTCGAAATTAAAAATTCTTCTTTTTTACTCAAAAGAAAATCCATAATAACATCATTATGCATTTTTATTTTTTTAATAATTTTTGCATTTCTAGTATCAATTAAATAAATATTTCCATTACTACCACTAACATAAATCATATAATTTTTAATATTACTAACAATTATTTTAGTCGCATTTTCATTATCAAATTCAATTTTACTTCTAATTTCCATATTTTTAATATCAAAAACATTTAAAAAACATTCAGAATCAGAAAAAACACAAAAATTATTATCAAAACAAAAACAAATAGTTTCAATCGCACATTCAAAATTATCATTTTTTTTAAATTGTTTATAATAAACAATTTTTTGCTTTTCATAACTAATAAATTGAATTTCTTTAAATAAAGAACCAACAGCAATTAATTTATTATTATTATTAATACTTAAACACATGCACAACAAAGGTCCAATTTCATTTTTTATTTTTTTAATTAATTTCTTATTTTTTAAATCATAAATATTACAATTTCCATCTTCGCCAATGCTAATTAAATTAAAACCATCATCTGAAAATTTTCCTTGAGTCGTTGATTCAAAATGATTATAAAAAACAATAGGATTAAAAGGATTTTTAGCTAAATAAATAAAAATAGAACCATCTTTTTTTCCTATTGCAAACATTGGTCCTTTTGGATTCCATTCTAACCAAATTATTTCTTCTGAATTTGTGTTTATTTTGTGTAATAAAATGTAATTTTTGGAAAAAATGTGAATGATTCCATCTAATGAAGCTGAAATTAGATAATTATTATCGGATGAAAATGAAAGAAATGAAACGCTTTCGGTGTTTATTGATAATTTTTTTATTAATTGTTGTGATTTTATGTTGTAAAAATATGTTTTTTCGGAACTATCGCCGATTATTAAAATATTGTCTTCGTTTGAGAAGGTTATTGAATATATTTCACCTTCTGTTTTGAAATTGAAATAATTTTCGATATTATTATTTATAATTATATTTTTTTCTTTGTTGTTTTTTAATTTTATCATTTAAATATTTTTTAAAGAAAAATTTTAAGTGAATTATCTTTAAAAATATAAATAAAATAAATTAATTTTAATTAAATTTATATAAAAAATATTCTATTTAAAATAAAAAAATAAATAAAATTTATTTTATAAATGATAATAAAAATAATAAAATAAAATATATAAAAAATCATTACTAAATTATCTAAAATATAAATCTATATTATATTTAATTATTTATAAATAATTATTAACACAATAAAATAAAAAATAGCAAAAATATTAATTTTCATCAGAAAGAATAATATTTTTAAATTTATTAAAATCAATATTTTCAGGATGTTTATCAAAAAAATAATTAATTTCATCAACAGCAAATTGAAAAGGCATAATATATTTAAATAAAAAATTCTCAAAAGTTTGTTTTGTCATAAAAAACTCAACAGAAAAATCTTTTTCATAAGTCGAAGCAGTAAAATTTTTATCATTTTCAATAAAAGTATCAGAATCACTAAATAATTGAAAAATATACAATAATTTTTCATTAATATCCTTATCAAATTTATCAATTTCATTTAAATAAAAAAAACTTAAAAAAACTGTGTATTGAATAATACCAAAATCATTAGATTCATTTACTTTATTAATAATAGAAACTCTTTTAATTAATTTTCTTCCATTTTGTTTAGTAAATATTTTTTCTTTGCTCTTTTTTTCAATTATTTGTTTACTATTATTAGTTTCATAGCAATTAATAAATATGAAAAATGGAGCATCTTCTTCAGTTGCAATTCCTCTTCTTTTGAATTCTTGAAATATTTCTTTTGATTTTAAATATCCTCGATAGTTATTAAAATAATCATCTAATGCCATAAACATTTTACGATAATATTCTCTTTTTTCAAAAGGCGAAAGCATTGTATAAATGTAAAGATATGTTTTTTTTATTATGTTTGAAGTGACATATTTTTTTATTAGTTGAAAAGTATTTTCATTGAAAAATTCATCTAAATAATGTTGAATGTTATCTTGTGCATCGAATTCATTATAAATATTTTGAAAAAATGGATGAACTAAAGCTGAAACTGCATCAATTCTTTTTTTATGATCTTTATCTAACATTTTTTTTAATAAATCTAAATCATTTTCACTAATTTTTTCAACTGGCTCAGAAAAATCAATTTCATCATTTACAATTTTATCAAGTAAAACATCTCTTTTATCATCTTCAAATGGATATTTTTCATAAAAATATAAATAAATTATAACGCCTAAAGACCATATATCACTTTTAGTTGTTACATATCCCTCTATATTTTCAGGTGACATATAAAGAGGTGTTCCTGCGCTATTAGAACCTTTATAATCTGCATTAATACTTAAGCCAAAATCAATTACTTTAATATCAAATTTTCCATTATCATTAACAAAAATAATATTTTCAGGTTTAATATCTCTATGAATTATATTCATATTATGTATATAACCAATTGCAGATAAAGTTTGATATATAATATATTTAAACGATGATAAATTAATTTTATTTTCTTTATTTAAAATATAACTAACAGATTTATTACACAAATATTCCATCAACACATGATAATAATTATGATCTTCAATAGTAGCATAATAAATTACAATACAAGGATGATCCATTTGATTTAGAGTATTTATTTCATGAACAACTTCATTTTTTTTCTTTTTGTTAAGTAAATTCTTTTCTATTGTTTTAATAGCAAATTCCATTCCCTTAAAAGTTTTATCTTTATATAATTTAACTTTACCATAAGCTCCGTGATTTATTATTCGAACAAAACTGTATTTTTTACGTAGATCATAATGATATGAAAATAAAAGCATTTCACCATCTGTTTCTAAATAATTTTTGTTAAAATTTTGACTGATTGTTTTATCAGAATTACAACCCATGGAATTAATAATTATATTAAGGTTAATTAATATTTTAATTAATTAAATATTTATTTATATATTTGTAATTTTATTTAAATTTTCTTCGAATTCTCTTAATTTTGTCATAAATGATAAATTTGGTAATATTGTTTTTCTTTTTTTTTTCGCATATTTAAATGCTTCATTTGTTGACATCTTTTTTTCTTTTATTAAATAAGCTAATAATATTGTAGATGATCTACTTTTTCCTTGCATACAATGAATAAGTAAATTTCCTTTTTTTTCTTCTTTACATTTATTTATAAATTCAATTGCTTCATCGAAATATTTTTCAATAGGAAAATCAACTAAATCTTTTAAATCTATTTTTTTATAAATAATTTTATCTTCGAATAAATTTTTACATTCAACAGCACAATTTAAAATATATTTAATATTCAATTTTTCTAATTCTTTTAAATTAGTCGCATTAAAATAACTTCCAATATAAATAAAATCATCAATATTAGCTGGATGACTTTCTAAATGAATATTAAATTTATTTTTTTCAATTTCTTTATCACAAACATCACATTTAATTAAAATATTATTTTTATTTTCTTTATTTTTATTTTTTTTCATATTATATTTTATAATAATATTATTGTAGCGAATAATATAATAATATTAAATAAAACTTAAATATTTTATTTTAAAACTAATAAATAAAAGAAAAAAATAAAAAAGAGAGAAATTGGATACATATTTAAAAATATTTTTTTTTCATCCATTTTATTTTTTATAAATTTAAAAGTAACAAATAAACTCCAAATCAAAGCTAAAATTCCAAATAATATTTTTAAAATAAAATGAATTTTTAACAAAAACAAAAATGACATTAAAACAAAAGGAACTAAAGAATAACCTAATAAACACATATAATGAAATACACTTATTTTGTTATCTAAAAAATAACTATTCAAAAATATAATAAAAGAACCCACCCAAAAAAATGAAAAAATTAATACAAATCGATTGGAATTTTTTTCAATGCTATTTGTAAATGATAAAATGATAGTAAATATTAAAGGTCCCCATAAATCCCATTGATTTATTTGTTTTATTAATAGTGAACTTGAATTAAATGGATTTACAACAAAAAATATTTTAATTATTACTAAATGAAGATCTCTCCATATTGAAGTACATATATGTTCTTTTAATGTTGTTCCATATATTGATGATGTTGGATATGTTATATTTGATTCAGGTTTAAGTTGATTTGAGTTTACTGAAGAAATTTCAGTTTGTTTGTCTAAATTAATATTAAATTCTGAAGAAATTTTTACATTTTTTTCGGGAGATTGGTTTAATTCTAAATTTTGGTTATTATTATTATCATCATCAAAATCGGAAAAATCTATTTTGTTATTATCAAATGAACTATCTAATTTAATTTCATTATCCATTAATTATTTGAAATATTATTATAAATATAATACAATTTATTTATATATTATTAGAATAAAATAAATAATAAATAATATTTAAATATAAATTATTATATTATAAAGGAAAAAAATATAT
>JAEEGK010026843.1_pt1 | contig 11681 bp, 6 predicted proteins | sample 8958771 | NCBI WGS metagenome assembly JAEEGK01 (sample SAMN16246547, study PRJNA631951) | gut metagenome | biome: gut microbiome; feature: rumen; material: SC-attached | host: Bos | place: Iran: Karaj | collected 2018-10 | reverse complement strand
TTTCTGGGGATTGGGGGATTGGGGATTGGGGATTGGGGATTGGGCCCAATCCCCAATCCCCATTTCCATATTATATATTTTTTTTATATCATAATTTTTTTTTTTTATTATAATATTTTTTATTATTTTTATATTTTACATTCGTTTATTTATTTATAATTATTTTAATCATAAAATTTTACTCAATTAAAAAATGCACTTTATTTTAATTAAAAATTAGTTATTTCAAATTGAATACATTCAAAATCCATTCTTAAATAATTTTCTTGATCTCTTCCTCCTAAAATAAAAATTTTTCCTCTATAAAAAAACATTTTATGTTCAGTCCTATAAATTAAGTTTTTGGGTGATTTATCTCCAGAATAATCAAATGTAGGTTTAATCCAATTTAAACTTTCAGTATTTAAAATCATAATATCATTTAAAACTTTAGAATCAATTCCAGTCCCTCCATGAATAACAATAAAATCATAACTTAAAATAAATTCCATAGCACAACTCATTCTTGGTTCAGGAGGAATACCATCAATTTTAGGTTTAAAAACTCTACAAGGTTTTTTTCCTATTTCAATAATATATAAATCATTTTTTAAATCTCCTTTTTCATTTTGACCTCCAAAAAAATAAACACCATAAATAATATTTTTTCCTTTATCAGGTATATCATCTGGAATATTATAAAAAGTATAATTTTTAGTAGTATATATATGAAAATTATTTACCATTACTGCACTATGATACATTAAATAAGGTAATTTTGAACCATAATATTTTAATCTTTCAAATTCACAATTTTTTACATCATATATTAAAGCTGAATTTAATATATCTCCTGTTTCACAATCCATTCCTCCATAAATTAACATTGTATTTGATGCAGCAACACTAACATGACCTTTTCTTTGAATATAACCTTGATATTTTTTAAAATGAGGATATACAAATAATTTATTTTCTAAATCGTAATATATAAATTGTTCAGGTTGTCTTTCATAATTTTTTGGAGTGAATCCACCATAAATCACCAAATTTTTACCTATTACATTTGTTGAATGACCATATCTAGGAACTGGAATTTCATTATCTGGTTTAATTGGTGTTTTTACCCATTTATAATTTAGTAAATCAAATTCCCAAATATCATTTAAATAACCTGAACTTAAACCACCAAATAAATAAGCAACATTTTTATATACATTTATTGAAAAATCTGATCTTGAATATGGTTTATAAGCTGGAGTAATGTATGTTATTAATGCATTTACTTCATGGATAATTCTTTTAGAAATTTTTTTCAATTCTGTATTATTTACAGCTAACATTCCATTAAATGAAAATTGTTTAAATACTCTCATTGATATCCTACTTATTCCATCGGAATCCATTCTACTATTATTTTGCTCAAATAATGATGGATTAACTACTTCTTTCTCATTTTCATCTATATTTTTTATATTTATTTTTGGCATTTTTTTTTTGAAAAATTCATTTTTTTCATAATCTTCTATTCCCTTTTTATATTTTTTAATTAAAAAATAATTGGTTATATCACTCATTCTATTTACTATTTGTTTATTTACATCTATTGTATTTTTGGCTTTATATAGATTATTAAAATGTGTACTTAAAAAAGTACAAGAAATACTTGATTCATTTATTTTTGGAAGGTGAATTTTATTTGAATTATCACAAAAAATACTATATTTAGTAAATAAATGTTTTTGTTCTTTATTTTCATTATTATTAATTTTTGTTGTGATTGTATTATTAATTGAAATATTATTATTACTCATATTATTACTTGTATTAATATTACTTGTATTAATATTACTTATATTAATATTTGAAAGATTATTATTTGAAGCATTAATGTAAGAATAATCTTCTTCTATATCATCTGTCAATTTATAATAAGTACTTAATTTATCTCTATCTTCTTCTTTAATTTTAAGTAAATATGGAGACTTTGAAAACATTCTATTCTTTAATCGAGAGTTTCTTATCTTTTTTCTTCCTTTTAATATTATATGTTTAATTCTTGGTTTAACATTTTGTAGAGTATAATGTCCAAATGATTTTGATAAATATGGAGTATTTTGGATAAAAAGAGTAGAACATGATTCAAGTTGCTCATTCACTTTTTTTGAGTTATATATTGAATTATTTAAGATATTTAAAGGTTGAAGATTTAGTTTGAAAGTATTGTTTTTTGAGGATTCCATATGTTTCTTTTTTATTTTTTAATTAAATAATAATATTTTAAAAAAAAGAATTATATTTAGACTCATTTTCTTCTTTTAAATCTTTGAGAAAAAAATTTATCACAGTACTTATTGTAATACTTTCATTATATTCACCTTTTTTCAATAAAATCAATTTTTTTTGATTTTAAAAATTATTTACCATATTTAATTGTTAAAGTTTTTCAAACTATTTCTCTTTCAATTATTCTTTAAAAGTGAAATCTTTATAAAAAATGAAAAGATATTGATTTGAAAATCTATTTTAAGGCATCTTTTACTATTTATTGAATTTTTTATCATTAATTTGAAATGTAAAAAAATAATATCTTATATATCATTACTTATTTAAATAAATTATCAGTTAATTTTGTGTTTATAATAAATAATAATAAATATTTTAAAAATAACGGATAATTTAAAAATAAGAAAATTAGCGAAAAAAGTAAATTAAAAAGTAAATGTTTAATTTTATCAAATATTTTTCTATATTTAATTTATTTAATTCAATTTATAAAAATTGATTTAATTCTCTTCTAAAGAAAAGAAATAAATTCTATTTTTTGGATTACGGTAAGTGCTGCTTCTAATATTTCTATAAAAAAGATTATCATCAAATTTAATAAAATATAAACGATTTTCATTTTCTACATTTATATTTTTAATATTATGTTTAACAATATTATTATCTTCTTTAATTTCTAATAAAACGCAAATTGGATTTGAATCAGTATAATCATTATAATTATCAAATATAGTAAATCCAATATCTTCAATGCTTTTTTCTTCATCATTCTCATATAGTCTTTTTTGTAATACAATTAAAAGAGAATTTTTTTTCAATGGAACCAAAGAGTAAATTTCTAAATTATCTGATGGATAATAAGTTCCTATAATATTATGATTTCTTAAAATGTAAATTAAATATTCAGTTCTAATAACAAATATTTCATCACTTATTTTTCTAATAGAATGTATTTCATTCATCTTTTCAAAATTAATACTAAATGTTTTTTTAAGAGTCTTTAAATCATAAAAATGAATATTAAAGTTGTCATTCATAATTATTTCTTTATTTTTTATGTTTTCTAGAATAGAATTATTTCTTTGATATTTTGTTTCAATAATAGTCAATAATTGGATTTTAGGGTTTACATTTTTTTTGTATAAATTATTTAAATCTAAGACAAAGATTATATCATTTAAAATGCATTTAGGTTGAATTAATCTTTTAATCAGTAACTTATTATCTGATGTATAAAGCATAATTTCAAGTTTATATTCTATACTTTTATTCTTAAAATCTTCATCTTCACTTATACTAGATTCAATTTCAAGCATTTCTATACCATTAATTATTTCTTTTTTTTTTTTTTTTTTTTTTTTTTTTTTTTTTTTTTTTTTTCTCAGAAACTTTTTTTTTTTTTTTTTTTTTTTTTTTTTTTTTTTTTTTTTTTTTTTTTTTTCAGGTCATTCGGAGTTATCAGAATATTTTTATTTTCTAAATTTAATGGGATTTCATATGAAAAATGATTATAATATGTTTCTTTGATTAGAATAAAATGAAGAATTCCTGTAGTTGGATTATATAAAATTATATAATCATTTTTTAAATCAAAAAAACGAAAGCGTGTATAATAATTTTCTTTAATATCTTCTATATTATATATATTTTCACTTTTTGAATTAAAAACATGAATTATATTATCAAAAATTATAATTGAAAAATAATTATATAATATTTCAAAATCATCTCTTTTATAATTTGTAAAAGTATTTTTCATAGCTTTCGCTTCATTTGGAATTTCATCATCATTTAATTCTTTTATATAATAACTTTTAGGTTGATAATTATTGATAAGTTCATTTGTTAAAATGTTCTTAAAATAATTATGAGAAAAATATAAATTTAAAGATTTCTCTTCTTCATTCAAAAAATTTATATTTTCACTTTCTTTATTTTTTTCTTTTAAATCTAACAAAAAATGAAGAAGATCAAATAAATATTGATCATAATCAATAACTTTATGGTCAGGAATAATTAATTTATATTCTTTATTTCCCATAACATCTACTAAAATATTATATTTAGGTGATTCTCTAAATAAAATATTAAAAATAAAATTACCAATATTATAATTGATATAATTTTTTTTCTGAATTAAATCTTTTATATTTTGATTTGGTATATTGTCAAGAAAAACTTGATAAAAATTATAATTTGAAGAATAATTCTCAAAAAAAGTAGTATAAAGAAATTTAATTTTTTTATTTTTGCTATCATAATAAAATTGATAAATATCAAAGAAAGGAAAAGGAAATTTATTAGAATAAAATATTTTTATTATTTCATTTAACTGAATAATAATGCTTTTTATTTCAGAACATCCCAAATGATATAAATTCTTTTTTTTTAAAAAAGAATAAAGTGATTGATATTTTTTTCTTTCATTAAAATAATAAAAACTTACTAAATCATTTTGTAAAAAAGAATAATCAATTAATTGAATGAAATTATCATTATCCTTTAATATATTGTTAATAGATTTAACATTTGCATCAAACTCTTTTTTAACATTTTTATTTTGAATTGTTATATTATTTAATTTTATGATGATGCCTTTTTGTTTATTATACTTTCCTTTATAAATCTCAATTGTTTTATTTGAATAATTATATAAATCATCAATATCTGTACTTGTAGAATATTTTCCAATTTTAGTTCCCATTTATTTTTATAAAAAATAATAATTAAAATATTTATTGAAAGATATTATTTTTAAAGTTGTTATATAAAAGTGAAAATATCTAATAATTATTTTAAATGATAAATTATTTGAAGGTTTAAATATACATTAATTCATTTGAAAAAAAGTTTTGAATTAACAATTATTGAAAACTTTAATTCAAACATAAAAAGAACAGAAATAAACTTAGTAAAATTAAAAATTATAAATAAAAAGTACAATGAAATCTTTAATTAAAAATAATAAGTATTTTCCCTAATTTCAAAAAATTATAATAGTCAAAGTTCTAATTCAAATTATAAATAAGTTTAAAATTATATATAAGATAAATTAAAAAATAATTATCAAAGGTTAATTAATTAATTTTTAATATATATTATTTTAATTAAAACAATATTTTGGAACCTAAAGGAGGAAAAGAATATAATCAAAAAGAATTAGAAAGTGAATTAGAATTAAGAGAAAAACAAATTGAAGAATTGAAAACAGAACTTTCAATTCTTAAAATTAAATATAATAAAATGAAGAACGACGAAGAAAACAAAATAATTACAATGGAAAGTCAAAATGAATCAATAAATCAATTATCTGAGAAAAATTCAAAAATTTCATTTGATAATGATGCAATGAATAATAAAATAAATCAAATAGAAATTGTAAATTATGATGGAAAAGAGGATAAGATTTTAATTAATAAATTAATAAATGAAAATATGATGCTTCAATTAGATTTACAAAATAGTAAAAGTGAAGAACAATTTTTTAAACAATTAGTAAATTCAAATAATGAAGGCATTGAAAAACTAAAAGCAGAATATACAAGAGTTAAAACAATTTTAAAAGAATTAAATGAAAGACCAAAAGAAGAAGAAGAAATAGATGAAATTGAATTAAAAGAAAAAGAAGATATAATTTCACAATTTCAAATTGAAAAAACTAAATTAACCATTGAAATTAAAAAAAAAGAAGAAATTTTAGTAAATATAGAAAGAGATATAAGACAACAGAAAACAGAGATTTCAAATATTAATGAAGAATTTGAAGATCAAGTTGATTTTTATAATGAACAAATTGATTTATTAAAAATGAATATAAAACAATTAGAAAATGATTTAAAAAAAATGGAATATATTGATAGTGAAGAAATTAAAATATTAAAAGATAAATTAGGTGAATTAGAAACCAAAAAATTTGTGGAAGAAGAAGGAATAAATGATCAAAAAGAAATTAAAAATGAAATTAATATTAATAATGAAAGGTTAGATTTAGAAATAAAGAGATTAAAGAGAGATATTGAAAACATTGAAAATGAAAATTATGAACAAATTGAAAAAGATAGAATTAATGATGGAGAAGAAGACAGAAAAAAAATATTAAAAGATTTAAAAGAAACATAATATAAATTTAAATAGTTTATACATATAACTAACTTATATTTATAAGAGTGATATTATTTATTTAATTTTAAATATTTGAAATAAATTAAAAAAATTTAAATAGTAATGTCTTTTTATTCATATCAAAGATATGAACCTTTTCCTCAAAATAACCAAAATAATTCAAATATAAATATTCTTGATGGAAGTTATAATTCAACAGCTCCAACAAATAACTCTTTAAGCTCTCAAATAATGAAGAAAGATAAAATTATTTTAACATATTCTAAATCTTTATCTGAACAAAAGATTAAAATTAATTCTCTTCATGAACTTCTTGAAGCAAAGGAAATAGAAACTAAAAAGTTAGAAAATGAAATCAAAAATTTAAAACAAAAAATTATAAATCATGAAAAAGATAAAAATATGTATAATGAACAAGAAATGAAATATTTAAATGAATTAGATAGTCAAAAGAGAAAAAGTGAAACATTGGAACAAAATTTTTCTGAAAAATATAATGAAAGTATAAACTTTATAAATTCACAAGAAAAAAAAATAAATGAATTGGAAAATGATATAGAAAAATTAAATGATAAAATAAGAGAATTAGAAAAACAAATTTTTGAAAAAAATGAAAATAATGAAAATTTACAATTAATGGTTCAAAAATATCAAAATGAAAATAAAGAAATTTCAAGTTTAAATAGTAAAATTTTAGAATATGAAGAAACAATAGAAAAAAATAATCAAAAAATAAATCTTTTATCGTCAATGAATGAACAACTAAAAAAAGAAAATTTATCAATTAATTCAAAATTAAATGAATTTTTAATAGATGATGGAAATAAAGAATTAAATTTTAAAAATCAAATATTAGAATTAACAAAAGAATTATCAGATATTAAATCCAAATTTAAAATTAAATCAGATGAATTAACTAAATTAAATGTTAATAATGAGAATATAAATAAAGAAAATGAAAATTTATCATTTTATATAACTTGTAAATTAAATGATTTAAATGATTTATTTGATAAAATAAAAATAAGTCCAAAAGACGTTATAAAATATCAAAAAGAAATTAATAAAATGAATAATAAAAATGATATAAAATATGAAATTATAGAAGATGCTTTAAGCAAAGTGAAAAATAATATATTTAATTTATTAACTGATTTCAATTCAAAATTAGAAAAATCAGAAAATACTATTTCAGAATTAGAAAAACAAAGAGAAATAAAAGATATGGATTTTAATTCTTTAGAAACAGAAAGTTCAAATTTAAAATATCAAAATATAGATTTAGGAAAAAAACATGAGGAATTAATAAAAAATTATCAGACTTTAAATCAAAGTCATTTAAGGTTAAAACAATTATATTCTGAAATTTGTCATGATTATGAAATTTTATATAATCAAAATGGGAAAATGATCGATGATATTAATGCATTTTATGAAAGGTTAAATGGTTATTTTATAAGTTGTGGAATTAATTGTGATAATTCAAGATTATGTCAAGGAAAAACAGTTCTTCAAAATGTAATTTTATTCATTCAAAAATATAATAAAAAAGAAGAAGAACTTAAAAATGCTAATCAAATTATTTTTGAATTAAATAATAAATTGGAAGAACAGAAAAATTCTACTTTAATTCAAATTAAAGAATTAACTAATATAATTGATGATAGTAAAAATATTATCAAAGCTTATGAAAATGAAAATGAAAATTTAAAAATTGAATTTGAAAAATTAAATTATCAATATAAAATGCTTCAAAATAAACAAATTGAAAATGAAGATAATAATGAATTAAATGATTCAAATCATAAAAATCAAATAAATTAATTTAAAAATTTAATTAATCTTTTTTTCAACATTTTTTTTGAAAAAAATATTTGTATATTTTTATTCAATAATATTAAATATAATCACAAAAAAAATATTAAAAAAAAAATTTAAATATATCTAATTATAGTAAAGGTAGTAATTCATCTTCAATTTCTGAATATTCTATTTTTCCATCTCTATTTTTATCAAGTCTTATATATAAAAGATCAGTTTCTTTCGAATTTCTAAACAAACAATTTTTTTTTAAATAAATATTCAAATCATCATTATTAAAACTTCCTGAATTGTAATTATCAATTAAATGAAAAATATCTTTTAATTTCAATCTTAAAGTATTAAAACCTTTTTTCATACAATTAAATTTATTTTCATAATCAATTAACATTTCAAATAAATTTTTTAAAGAATTTCTAGTATTTAAAGAAAATACATCAGGACAACGACAATTACAACAAGAATTTGGAATTCTATTTTCAACTAAATTTCTAAAGTCTTTATCAAATGGAACAATCATATCAAAAAAATCAGCGAAATTTAAAAAGCCTTGTTTTTTTAAATCAAATCTCTTCATCAATAATTTTATATCTGAATCAGTTGCATATATATTTAATAAATTAAATCCATTTCTTATATCTTCTTTTGTTAAAAATCCAGCTCCTTCATTTTCAAAAATTCTAAAAGTATCTTCTGGATTAAAATCTAATTTAGAAGCTAAATTTATTTTTTCATTTTCAATTTTACTTTCAGCTAACATTAATTCTTTTAAATAATCATTAAATTGACATTCTTCATATCCATTTAAATTACTTTTATTAAATATATTATCAATACAATTATTATTATTATCTAATTTTAAAGGAGATTTTTCACATGAATTATGATAATTGCTTTTTAAAGGAGGAAATTTTCTTTCTGGCGATAATCTAAGAGATAAATTTTCAGAAACTATTTTTAATGGACTATCAATATTTCTAAATTGTTGGAATGACTCTCTAGGTGGAGTATATATTAAATTATCATTTTTAAAAGATTGTTGTCTTATATTATTGTTATCATTTAAATATGAAGAATTACTTATATTATTATTATAAGTTCTATTATTTAAATTATTAAAATTTTTATTCCTAGTTTTCATATAATTTGAATTTTGTCCATTAATTAAATCAGATTCATTTAAAACTTTTTCAGTTCTTTCTCCTATATCATTATTATATTTTCTAATATTATTTTTATTAGAAGAAACATTAGAAAAACTATTATGAATACAATTATGAACAGGACAATACATATCAGCAGAACAATAATCACAAGTTAAACAACCACAATTAGAACATTGATTTATTGGACAACATCTTTTACATTCAGGATAACCTAATAAAGTATGGAATTCACATAAGTCTATTTTCCCATCTTTATTTATATCTAATCTTTTCATTATATAATTAATTTCTGGGTCTAAATAATTTCCATTTGTTTTATTTAAAAAAATTTTTATTGAATCAAATATTATAACATTACTTAAACCTTTTACTGAATGAAATAATTGATGAATATTAAAATCATATCTTCTTTTTATATCATAAAATAAATTTAATAAATTTTTACAAAGCTCTATTTCTCTTTCTAATAATTTAGATAAAGAATATTCAACATTATATGATAATTTTTTTTTATTTTGAGAATAAGGATTATTTGTCTTAATAGAATTATCACATTGTATTAAATTTAAAAATTCAGGAAAAGAAAGAGTATTATCACCATTAATATCATATTGTAAAATTAATAAATTTACTTCTAATTCATTTGTAAAAATACATTTTGAATGAAGAAATTGTATAATATCATATACATCTATTTTATTTTTATTACCATTATCTAAAAAATTAAAAATTTGAAAAGGATCATAATCAAAATTATCTTGTAATACTTGTCTACTTATATCTACACTTCTTTCTCCTTCTGATAATGCTAATAAAATTTTTGCTAATTTTTCTTCTGTTTCACGAGATAACATTTTTAATTTTTTAATTTTTTATTTTTTCAAAGAAAAAAATTTATTTTTTTTATAATAATAATATTAAGTTTGATAAATAAATAAATTAAATTTTTCCCAATTTAAAATTCAAAAAATAGAGAAAATATTTTAATAATAATCTTAAAATAAATAACTTTCAAACTATCCTTAATTAAAAACATAGATTTATTTTAAATTATTTTATTTTTTTAATATGTATTTTTTAATTTTTTTTCATATAATTTGACTTTCTTTTCATTATCAATTTTCATTTGTTCAATTCTTTTTTGTGATTCTTCTCTTGCTTTAGAATTTTTTTCTTCAATTTTTTTTTTCTTATTTTCATCTTTACAATTATCAAATTCTTTTTGTCTTTTATTTTCTTTTGCTTTTTCTTCTTTAATAACTTGATCTAATTTTTTTTGTAAAGTAGATTTAAAAGTTTCAACTTTTTTTTCAATATTTTTATCATTTTTACTAGGAGATTTATTTTTTTTATTTTTTTTCTCATCTTCATTTTGTTTTTCATCTGCTTTTTCTTCTTCTTCTTTATATTCTTCTGCATTTTCAGTTTGAAATTTTTTTAAAGTTTCTTTTTCTTTTTCTTTTAAGTCTTTAACTTTTTCATATAATTCTTGATCATCAGGAAACATTTCTTTAATAGTTTCAGGAGTAATTTCTTTATTTTGTCTCATTAATTCATCAAATTTATTAATAATTTCTTGTTTTTCTTTATCTAATTTCATAGACATTTCAAATTTAATTTGTTTTAATTTTTCTTTTTGTTTTTTATATTCTTCTTGTTTTTTTTCTTTTTCTTCTAATTCTTCTTGTCTTTTTTGATTTTCATATTCTCTTATTCTTCCTAATCTTTCTATAGTTTTTTGTTTTTCCATTAATTTTATTCTTTGTTCTTCTGCTTTCTTTAAATTTTCTTCATCTTCTTTTTTTTTCTTTTCTTCTATTCTTTTATTTATTTCTTCTATTTTTTTTAACATTTCTTTTTTTCTTTTGTTCTCATTTTTTTCTAATTTTGTCCTTTCTTCTGATGCTTTTATATTTTTTTCATCTAAATTTTTTGCTCTTTCTTTTTGTTCATCATTTTTTTTTGCGTTTACTAATAATACATTTTGTTCTTTTTCAATTTCTTTTTTCATATATTCTTTTCTTTTTTTTTCATGAATTTTATTTTGTTCTTTTAAATAATCATTTACTTCTTTCATTTTTTTATTATTTTTTTCTCTTTGTTTTTCTACTTCTTCATCTCTATTTTTTTGTATTGTATTTAATCTTTCTTCTGATTCTTTTTCTTTTTCTTCCATTTTCTTTTTTTTTTCGTTTAAATTTTTTTCTGCTTTTTTTAATGTTTTTTTTTTTTTTTTTTTTTGCTTTTTTTTTTTTTTTTTTTTTTTTTTTTTTTTTTTTTTTTTTTTTTTTTTTTTTTTTTTTTTTT
>JAEEGK010026838.1_pt1 | contig 11682 bp, 9 predicted proteins | sample 8958771 | NCBI WGS metagenome assembly JAEEGK01 (sample SAMN16246547, study PRJNA631951) | gut metagenome | biome: gut microbiome; feature: rumen; material: SC-attached | host: Bos | place: Iran: Karaj | collected 2018-10 | reverse complement strand
GCTTTTTGCCTGAGACAATCTCCACGAGGGTGAACAATGCGTGTCCGCCGTCCAATGCGGGTATCGGCAATACGTTCATCACGGCAAGAATTATCGAGAAAAACGCCGTCAAATTCCAGAATGCGTGCCAGTCCCAATATCCGGGGAAAATCTTGGTCATCGTAATGAAACTGCCCACCGACTTGTACGCCTTGGTCTCGGGATTGAATATCAACTTAAACTGTTTCAAATATTCCGAAATCTTGCCAACGCCACGCGAAATGCCCACGGGGAACGACTCGAAGAATCCATATTCCACCTTGGTAGGCTCCAAAAAAGTGGTGTAATGCTTCGCATACACTCCAAGCAATCCTTCTTCGGGAATCGTGAGCGACACCGAGTCAATCTGACCACCACGCATAAAAGTAATTGTGGCTGGCTTGCCCTTATTGGCGGCAAGATGACGGCGCACATCGGAATAGAACGTGCAGGCCTCGCCATTGAAGGTGAGCAAAGAGTCGCCCGGCATCAATCCAGCCTTCTGTCCTGCGCTCTCCACGCCTTCGGGAAATCCTTCGACAACAAACGGGAACCTCGGCGAAATGATGTCGCGGGAGGCGTTGCTGTCGTCGAGAAGCATAGCCACCATCTCGTTGGTAAAGTTGATTGTGGTATCCTTGCCGTTGCGGGTGAGGGTAACAGTCTTGGGGTCATCGAGCAAAATGTCAACAAAAATCTTGTGGAAATTGTCGGCGGGCTTGCCATTGACACTCTTAATCATATCGCCCTCGCGGAATCCGAGGTTGTAACCCACAGAATCCACGGAGATGCCGTATTTGAGGTTGTTGACCGACATATAAGAATCGCCCCAATAGAAAGCCACCATCGCGTAGATAATCATTGCGAGTATTGCATTGACGATGACGCCGGCAAGCATTATAATAAGGCGTTGCCAGGCGGGTTTGGAGCGGAACTCCCACGGCTCGGGGTCGTGTTTGAGGTCGTCGGCGTTGGTGGTCTCGTCTATCATACCGGCAATGCTCACATAACCGCCGAGCGGAATCCAGCCGATGCCATACTCAGTCTCCCCGCGTTTGAGTTTGAAGAGGCTGAACCACGGATTGAAAAACAGGTAGAATTTTTCGACCCTGCACTTGAAAATTTTTGCGGTGATGAAGTGCCCAAACTCGTGAAATATAATCAAGAGGCTCAGGCTCACCAGCAACTGCGCTATTTTAACAGCGATTTCCATTTTTAGTTACAATTATTTTAATGTGATTTATATTCTATGTTTTAAGTCCGCAAAGGTACAAAAAATTTTTGAAAACTCAGCACTTTTTTCGATTTTGCAGTTTTGCGACGGTTTTAGGATTGCAATTTGTAAAAAAACAATTATCTTTGCATCACAATTACAAGACACAATGCGCACACCGCTCAAAAGATACATACTGACCCACGAGGGCCTGACAATCAGCGTCAAGGAATACCGGGCGTCGCGGAGTATGAAGTTGATAGTGCACGAAGATTGCACCGTCACCCTCACCTGCCCGCCCCGTACAGCCAAGATGCAGGCGGCTAATTACATCCTCGGCAACGTGGATTGGATAAGAAAGGCGGTGCAAAGGTTCAGCAACCGACCGCGCCGCGCCGACCGCAGCGACATCGAGGTCTCCCCTACCGACATCCTCGACCTGCGCCGAAAAGCCGCCAATTATATTCCGCAAAGAATGCAACAATTGGCGGCTGCAAATGGTCTGCATTTTGAGGGGGTAACTATAACTACCACCACTTCCAAATGGGGCAGTTGCAACACTCGCGGGCAGATACGCATATCGTGTTTTGTGATGATATTGACGGAGGAACTCATCGACCTTGTGCTCCTGCACGAACTCGCGCACACGCTGGTGATGAACCATTCGCCAAAATTTCACGCAACGCTAAACGCCTTGTTGCCAATGCACAACGAGAAAGCACTTAACAGACAACTTAAACAGTATCACATAACAAAAACTAAATAAAAATGATCAAGGCAGTAACAATCAAAGTCAACGGACGGCTTCAAAACGTCGGCTACCGTCACTACGCACGTCTCGCCGCCAAAGACTACGGCATAGTGGGCAAATTTGTGAACAACGACGACGGCTCGGCATATATCGAGGCGCAGGGCGAAGAACAGGGCTTGCAGGACTTCATCGACTACTGCAAGAAGGGACCCGCGTGGGCGCGCATCGATAAGATAGAAATCGAGGCGGCGGAGGTCAACGAGGAACTCACCGCCTTCGACTCATAAATCATAGAAAGTTACGAATTTTTCCAACTTACCCTGAACTGCGCACCGATAATTTCGCGAACTTTCTTGACAACCTCTTCGTCGGCGGGAGTGCTGATGAAGTCGATGTTTTTCAATACGTTGTCGGGATTGGTGGTGGAGAAAAGGGTTGATGCAATGCGATTGTTGCCAAGGCTGTACTGCATTGCGAGTTTCTCGATCGGATAACCGATTGAATCGCAGTATTGGGCGGCTTTGGCGCAAACATCGCGCAACTCTTTGGGTGCAGGATGCCAATCGGGTGCGCCGCGCATTGTCAACAAGCCCATCGAAAGCGGACTTGCGTTGATGACGCCGATGCCACGGCTCTCGAAAAAGTCAAGAAAATCAGTGAGTTTGTCGTCGCAAAGACAGTAGTGGCAGAAGTTCAATACCGACTCCACCGTGCCTAATGGCGAATGTTCCACCACCCATTTGAGGTTTTCGAGTTGGAGGTCGGTGATGCCCACGTGGCCCACAACGCCTTTTTCGCGGAGCTCGACGAGTGCGGGAAGTGTCTCGTCCACAATCTTTTGCAATCCGCCGGGCAATGCCGCCTGAAATTCGATGTCGTGGACGTTGATGATGTCGATGTAATCAACATTGAGACGTTCCATACTCTCGTAAACGCTGTCGTGGGCGCGTTTGGCGGAATAGTCCCAAGTGTTGACGCCATCCTTGCCGTAGCGACCGACCTTTGTGGAGAGGATGAATTTGTCGCGCGGAATCTCCTTCAATGCCTTGCCAAGCACCATTTCGGCCTTCAAGTGTCCGTAATAAGGCGACACGTCGATAAAGTTGATGCCATTTTCCACGGCAGTATGCACCGCCCTTATGCCGTCCTCCTCTTTAAGCGAGTGGAAAACCCCGCCGAGGCTCGACGCTCCAAAACCCAACGCAGAGAGTTTTAGGTTTGTATTTCCAAGTGATCTAAGTTCCATATTGTATTAATTGTTGTTGTTCTGTTTTATAATTTCCCAATGACCGCCTTTATCGGGGCCGATACGGATTATTAAACCCTGTTGTTTTAATTGCTCAATGTAATAATTGACACTCCTTACTGATAATCTTGTCCTCTTGCTCATTTCAGCAATAGTAATCAGCGAATTACGTTTTATACACGCAAAAATTTTCTGTGCATTTTTCTGTGCAATTTTCTGTACATTTTTCTGTGCAATTTCTGTGTTTTCTACGACCCTATCTACGTCTTTTTCTACGACCCCATTTACATTTTCTACGACCCTATCTACGTCTTTTTCTACGACCTTACCATTGTTTTTTTCAATAGTTTCCGCCACCAAATCGGTATTGCGATAGATGGTAACACGCACGCCGCCGCAGAAATCTTCAAATTTTGGTTCTTTGAGACCTGCCTCAGTAAACTGCGTGATAATCTTTGAGATGCCGCGTCCCCAAGCCTCTATGAAACCTGCCTTATAAAATGCAAATGCAATGTTCTTGTTGCGGGCATTGGAGGCGTGTGGCTCGTGGAGTTTGGCGATAGTAAGTTCTTCGGGCAAACGTCCGTAGTTCCAAAGTTCTATGCGGTCGCGCCAAACCTTCATCTGAATAGCCACGCCCATATAGTCCTTGTGGATAATAGAATTGAAAATCGCCTCGCGCAAAGCATCCTCGGGGATTTCGAGCGGTTCAATGCGCTGCAAACCCTCGTAATGTATCGGCGAAATCAAGTATTTGGCTTTGAGGATTTTAATCACGGTGTCGCACATTTTCAAGATGTTGCCTTCCACGAGGTCTTGAAAAATGAGGTCGGTGTCGTCCTTGCCAAAAAAACCGATTTTGAAATACACACCCGTAATAAAATCCTGCGGACACTTGCCAAACAAAAGGATTGCGGCGTTTTTGAGTTTGCCGTCAGAATCTAAAAGGTGAAGATTTTTCAAAACATCCTCGGTGCTACTATTGAGCGATTCTTCGGGAAGACGCTGTGCATCAACGGATTTGCGCAAGAAATAATCTATGGCTTTTCGGTCGATGTCGTTGATGGTAGCCTGTTCGCAGATAATATCGTCCCAAGTGCGCCCAAGTTTTTTGAGCACAAACTGTTGCAAGGCTATGCCGTTCAACTCCTGTTTGGTGCTGCCCGAACGGTAATGGTAAACGCCTTTGAGCGAGATAGGCACATTGCTCGGCGCAACGTCTATCTCGATGTATTCTTTGCCATCCTTGGTATGGACATTTACATCGGCTACAATGCCCAACAGCGCGACGATTTTGTTTGGAATATCCTCTGAAAGGCGGTGTGCGTCCTTTACGCCGCACACATTGCCGCCGTCGTCGATACCGATGTAGAGTTTGCCGCCCTGCGCATTGGCAAAGCCGCAAATCCATTTCAAATACTCGTCGCGCCAAGATTCCTTGTATTCAATGTTTTGGTTTTCTGCGTTCATAATCGTCGTTTTGTTTGCGACAAATGTAATAAAAGATTTTGTGATGGCAAAGATATTTTGGTGACAGATATTCCATTTTGGAATAAATGGCAGTTGTTAAGGATTATTTAATTGTTTGATTGTAAATAAATTATCGACACAACGCAAACATTTTCTAAAAAAAGTGGCTGAATAATTTTGCAGCAATTTCAAAAATACATACCTTTGAAGCGACAAAGACATAAAATTGAAAGAGCGTTAGCCCAAAACTGACTAACTGAAATCTCCCTAATTAAGTAAGTATACGTCAGTTCAGGCTTGTTTTTTAGTGGATATTGGCTTTTGGGAAACCTATGTTTACTATTAAAAACAGTCTGCGCCTTTCTTTTTTGTCATATGTTAAATCAATTCATAATAATAACTATGGAAAAAACAACTGTTAAGGTCGCTACAACCAACAACAATATTATTTTTCCCTCTACCTATACGCATAAGAATATATATATTAGTTGTGCTGTTAGGTCCGAAATTGGGAAAAAAATGCGTGACGAACTTCTTAAAGATGGATTCAATGTTTTAGATCGTCGAAGTTCTGTAAAGATAGGCGACAATCTTCTATCGAATATAGATTTGTGCTCCGATTTTATTTTGATAATTGAAGATTATTATAAAATTCATCACGAGGATAATACGTTATTAATTGACAAAAATATGATAGATGAATTTCATTATGCCTTTGAACAACAAAAGCATATCATACCCATTATAGAAGAAAGTTTATCAGATTTATCACAAAGACGTATTAATGATGATAAGATGTCATCTTATCTACGTAGCACAATGTGTTTAACAATCAGCGATTCATTTACTGACGAGGATTATACAAAACTTAAAGAAGCCCTTGTAGTAACAAGCATTTCAAAAGCACAAGCCGAACAAATAGAACGCAAAAAAGAACGAAAGAAAAACATCGATGAAATTGTTAGCGGACTCAAAACCGACAAGATTGAGCGTGAACATACTCGCGTTCAATGGTGGTATTGGATTTGTATTGGCCTATTCTTCTGTCTAATAGTTGGATTTGGATTTTTTATGTATTGGAATGTTACGTCAATAAATAAAGAATCAGGATGGGAAACTATTATTATCCGCGTGTTAATTAGTATGTCATTCCTCTCGATGATATTCATTCTTATGAACCAAGCCGCCCGCTCGCGGAAAAACTTAGTCCTATTGTCGAAAGAGATTCAAGAATACGACTATATCGGCGCATTGCTCAAAGGGAAAGTAGATTATTCTACCAACGAAGAAGAAACCAACAAGGCAATCGACAGTACTTTTGACAAAATGATAGAACAACATCTTACTATCCAAAAGCAACGTCTTGAAAAAGAAGACCATACCGAAGTTAAAGACATTACACCCGATATACTTAACTTCTTCAAGGAAAATACTTCGACAATGATGGGCAATTACAACGAGATGCAGAAGAATATATTAGATTTGCACAAAACTATTGTGCAGACATTGAAGGATGATAAAGAAAAGAAATGATACAATATATGGAGAAGTATTGGGGAAGTTTACTGCCCCAAAACTTCCCAAAGACCGCCTTTATCGGGACCAACACGGTTTATCAACTTTCCTCTCATCGCTTCTATGTTTTTGCTAACAGCATTTTCGCTAATACCAATATTATCAGCCATTTCTGTCTTTGTAATATTAGGGTTAGCAAGTATCAAACGCAATATACGAATGCGGTTTTCTGTCAATTTAATACCCTCTGTCTGCCCTTTTTCTATCAACTTTTCTATCAACTTTTCTATCAACCCACGGCTTTGAGGGTTGATAGTAACTGATTTTTCACTATTATCATTAACCCCATCATTAACCTTCTCATTAACCCCGTCCACATTCAACTCTTTGGCAAGGTTGATGTATTTTTCGCTTGCAGGACAATTTACCATAAGGCCGCCTGAATTTTCTTGTGGTTCAGGTAGTTTGGCATTGCGGAATTTACAGATGTCGGATATATTATGGTAGCCGCGTCCCCAACTCTCCACATATCCCGCCTTGAAAAACACGTTGGCGATGTTGGGATTCCGAGGTTCGGAGGAATGAGGCTTGTAGAGGTTCTCCACAGGTACATCCACGGGCATTTTGCCAAAGTTCCAAATGCGGATATTTTGAGCGTAAACCCTTATTTGAATGGGGGTTGGCTTCATATAGTCGCGGTGAATGACGGCGTTCAAGAGAAGTTCGCGGAATGCCTCTTTTGGAAAAAAGAACGTTTCTTTGCGGTGGATGCCATCGTAACTGATAAGAGCCTTCATATACTTGGTGTAAATCAAGTCCATAGTCTTTTCCACCTGCATAATCAGAGAACCGTGTATTTCGTCTTGATAGAGAATGTCGGCGTCGTTGTCGGCAAAAAAGCCGATTTTGATGTAGGCGCAAGTTACAAATTTTTCGGGGTCGGGGTGAAAGCACATTACGGCGGCCTTGGTCAGGTAATCATTTTCGTACAGACGCAAATTCCGCATCAAAACCTCGTCAGGCACTTCCAACGATTCTCGGTCAAGGCGGTTGTGGTCGAGAGCCATACGTTTGAAAAGCCTTATCGAATCCCTATCTAAATCGTCAACACCGACATAGAGTACACCTCCATCGGTGTTGGCGAATGCACAAATCCATTTTAGGTATTCGTCTTGCCAAGCCTTTTTGAACTCAGTATGTTGACTTTCAGACTTTTGTAACTGCATATCCTATCGTACTATTTTATTCCCATTTCACCAAAATCCTAAACACCTTGCCCGGTGCATCGCTCCAAGTCTTCAACGCTTCGGCGGATTGGCTTGGCTCGATGATGCGGCTGATGAACTTTTCGATGGGGGCGTTGGAGTTGGTGAGGTATTTGATAACTGCCTCAAAATCCGACGGATTAGCATTGCGCGAACCCATAATGTCGAGTTCCTTCTTTACAAAAAGACTCGTGGTGAGGGCGATGTCGGCTTTGGCGTAACCTATGCAGACAATGCGACCCGTGAACGCCACCTTGTTGACCGCCAACTGATATGTGGGTGCTGCGCCAACAGCCTCGATAACCACGTCGGGCGCGGGAAGATTCCATTCTGTGGCGGTGTTGTAGGTGAATTTTGCGCCGAGAGTGCGGGCGAGGGCAAGTTTTTCGTCGTCAAGGTCGGCGGCGATAACAGTTGCACCACGCATAACGGCACGCACCACAGCACCGAGACCCACCATTCCGCAGCCGATAACCATAACGGTGTCGGTGTCGGTAACTCTGCCACGGTCAACAGCGTGAAAACCAACGCTCATCGGCTCTATCAATGCAGCATCGCGCAGCGAAACCTCTCCGCAAGGAATCACCTTTTGCCACGGAAGTGCGATATATTCCTGCATTGCGCCATTGCGCTGAACGCCGAGAGTCTCATTGTTTTCGCAGGCATTCACACGACCACGACGGCACGATGCACAGCATCCGCAGTTGGTATAAGGATTGACGGTAACCACCTGTCCCGCTTTGAGTTGCGGCGGAACATCTGAACCTGTTTCTACGATGGTAGCGCCGATTTCGTGACCTGGAATACGGGGAAAAGTTACCATAGCGTTGCCGCCACGAAAAGTATTGAGGTCTGAGCCGCAGAAACCTACATAACCGAGTTTCAACAGCACCTCGCCGGATTTGAGAACCGGCTTTTCAACATCGACAACAGCCACGTTGCCGGGAGTTTTTATTTGAATTGCTTTCATTTTGTTATATTTAATTGGTAAGGGCAAAGATAGGAAAAGTTTTGGAAAAACTCTCCCCCTCCCCCCACAATTTTCGTTCAAACCCTTTCAAAAATGTTGCGTGCAACAAATTTGATAGTATTTGAACGTTTTTTTATATGTTGGGTGGGCGGAGGGGTGTAAATTTGCCATCGTAATTCACGAAATTTTTAATCAACAAAAAACGTCCTAATATGAAAAGATTGTTATTAACATTGACCGCTTTGGCTTTGGCGGCGGGAGGTTTTGCGCAGGATTTTCCGGCTGCAAACCGCGCTATGCTCAAAGTGAAGGCGCAGAAAAAGTACCTAATGTTGCCCGTTGAGGACAATGCCGACGGTGCTAACATTCAGGTAATAGGCAAAAACAGCCTTGTAAAGAGTCTCAACGTAAGGCTCGCCCGTCAGAAAACCGACTACTACGTGCCGCTCGAAATCAATGGCGACCTGACCCTCGACATCGATTTTTGGGGCGAAAACAAGGGCATCGAACATTATGCGTGTTGGAAAGATATGCCGCAGTCGGACGATTTCAACACCCAAAACCGCGAGAGATTCCGCCCTGAATTTCACCACACGCCCGTATATGGTTGGATGAACGACCCTAACGGAATGTTTTACCTCGATGGTGTGTATCATCTTTATTATCAATGGAATCCATACGGCTCCACTTGGGAAAATATGACTTGGGGACATTCCACTTCCAAAGACCTCGTGAATTGGACGGCTGAAAAACCTGTGCTCTTTCCCGATGCTTTGGGCGCGATATTTTCGGGTTCGTGCGTGGTTGACAAAAACAACACTGCGGGCTTCGGCAAAAACGCAATTGTGGCGTTCTACACCTCGGCGGGACGCAATCAAGTGCAGTCGATGGCGTATTCTACCGACGGCGGCTACACTTTCACCAAGTACGACCGAAATCCCGTCCTCATTGGCGACTGTCCCGATTTTCGCGACCCGAAGGTGTTTTGGAACTCGGAGGCGGGCTTTTGGAATATGATACTCGCCGCAGGTCAGGAGATGAGGATTTATTCGTCTAAAAACCTGAAAGATTGGAAGTTTGAGAGTAGTTTTGGCGCGGGCTACGGAGCGCACGGCGGCGTTTGGGAATGTCCCGACTTGATGAAAATCGACAACAAGTGGGTGCTGATTTGCAACATCAATCCGGGTGGCTTTTTCGGCGGCAGCGCAACTCAGTATTTTGTGGGCGATTTTGATGGCAAACGCTTCACTACCAATCAGAAAGCGACACTTTGGCTCGATTACGGCAAAGACCATTACGCCACTGTAACATTCTTCAACGCACCATACAACCGCCGCATTGCGCTCGCTTGGATGAGCAATTGGCAATACGCTAACAATGTGCCTACCAATCAGTTCCGCTCGGCAAATTCGGTTCCGAGAGATTTGGGAGTGTTTGCTGTTGACGGCAATTATTATTGCAGTGCCAAACCGTCGCCCGAACTCCTCAAAATGCGCGGCTCGGCAATAAAAACGCCGTCCGAGACCTGCGAAATTGTTGTTGACATCAAAAAAGACACAAAAATCACATTGTCCAACTCGCGAAACGAGTATGTAACAATCAGTTACAACAAAACGACAGGCGTATTGAAATTTGACCGCACACACAGCGGAGATTGCACATTCAGTCCCGATTTTGCGGCAGAAACATCTGTAAAAGTGCCGGGCGGAAGCCGTCAGTTGAGGATATTCATCGACCGTTGCAGCATTGAGGTATTTGACAGCGAAGGCAAAGCCGTAATGACCAACCTCGTATTCCCGTCGGAATATTATTCTAAAATTGCGGCAACAGGCTGCAAAACAATCATTTACCAACTTAAAAAATAATTATGGAGATGACTAAGAAACTTACCCTGATACCCATAATGCTGAGTTTTTTCTGTATGGGTTTTGTAGATTTGGTGGGCATTGCCTCCAACTACGTTAAGCAAGACTTGGCGCTGAGCGATTCCACAGCCAACATTTTCCCGTCGTTGGTGTTCTTTTGGTTTTTGATTTTTTCGGTGCCAACGGGAATGTTGATGAACCGCATCGGCAGAAAAAACACTGTTTTGCTGTCGTTGGTGATAACGTCGGTGTCACTGTTGATACCTCTGTTTGGCAATTCGTTTGCCGTAATGCTGATTGCATTTTCGCTCTTGGGCATTGGCAACGCGCTGATGCAGACATCGCTCAACCCGTTGGTTTCCACCGTTTTGGGCGACAAAAACCTTGCATCGACACTCACATTTGGACAGTTTGTAAAGGCAATTGCATCGTTTTCAGCACCTTACATCGCCACTTGGGGAGCCACACAGGTGATTCCTGAATTTGGATTGTCGTGGAAAGTGCTGTTTCTCACGTTCTTTGTGGCAAGCGTTTTTTCGGCTGTAATGCTCAAAGTAACGCCCGTAACCGAAGCCATTGGAGAAGGCAAGTCAACCACCATTTTGTCGTGCCTCAAACTCCTGAAAACTCCAATCGTGTTGCTCACATTTTTGGGCATAATGTGCCACGTGGGCATCGACGTTGGCATCAACACCACCGCGCCCAAAATCCTGATGGAACGCCTTGGAATGACGCTCACCGACGCAGCATTTGCCACAAGTCTCTACTTTATTTTCCGCACATTGGGCTGTCTGACAGGTTCGTTTTTCCTTAGAATTATGAAAAATAGGACGTTTTTTGCAATCTGTCTTTTGATGATGGTCTTGTCAGTGTGCGGACTTTTTTGGGGAGAATCCAAACCGCTGTTGTTCACCGCAATAGCACTCGCCGGTTTTGGCAATTCCAACATTTTCCCGATATGCTTTGCCAAGGCGCTCACCTCGATGCCCGACAAGCAAAACGAAGTTTCGGGATTGATGATAATGGGCTTGTTTGGCGGTACGATTTTCCCGCTCATAATGGGCTTTGCAGCCGACGCCTTCGGACAATCCGGCGCAGTGGCTGTAATCGCAGTTGGTGTGGCTTACTTGCTGTGGTTCACTAAGAAAATTGACAATTAATTGACAATAATTAAAAACCGTAATAAAATGAAAAGATATATAGTAGGCCTTGGTGAGGTGTTGTGGGATATGCTTCCCGAGGGCAAGAAACTCGGCGGTGCGCCATCAAATTTTGCGTACCACGCCGGACAATTTTTGGGACACGACAACACGTTGGCTGTGAGCGCAATTGGCGACGACGATTTGGCTGACGAAACCATCGACAATAT
>JAEEGK010026836.1_pt1 | contig 11683 bp, 8 predicted proteins | sample 8958771 | NCBI WGS metagenome assembly JAEEGK01 (sample SAMN16246547, study PRJNA631951) | gut metagenome | biome: gut microbiome; feature: rumen; material: SC-attached | host: Bos | place: Iran: Karaj | collected 2018-10 | reverse complement strand
TTCTTATCATTAGCTTTTCCAAGTGACCAACATCCATATGCTCCTCCAGTAAATAAATCAAGTATAAAAGTTCCTGCTTCTTTTATTTTATTCCAAATCATTTGAAAAAAATTACTATCTTCTTTTGCCTTAATTTCAAATGCAAAAAGAAATTTTTTTACATCTAAAGTAGGACAAACAAGATTTGGGCCACATGGTCCTCTTCCCCATTCAATTATAGTTCCATCTAATGAAATTGCAGAATGTAATACACCAAAATCATAACATTTATTAATAATTTTTCTCAATAAAAAATTACAATCAGAAGCAGAACATTCAGTTAAAATTAATTCAAGTTTACTTTCACATAAATTTTTTTTTCTTTCATTTAATGTTTCTATACTTTTAATTAATTGCTCTTCTGTCATAGTATCCCCTAAATCTCTTAATTCTTGCAATTCTAACATTTGTTTATTTAAATCTTCCATTATTTTATTAGGCTTATAACGAGGAAGTAAAAATGTTTCTTTAAAAACTTTTTCATTTCCTAATGCAACAGCGAAAGCATCTAAATTGAGCCCATAAATCAATTTTATATCATCTAAAATTTTTGGATTTTTTTCTTTTTCTTTTAATATTTTTCCTTTTATAGTGTTTATCCCATTAGATGAATGATCATTATTATATTCTTCAACTAATAGTTTAGTATCTACATTAACAACATTATCATAAATATGTAAATCTCCACCTTTAGTATTATTTTCTCCTCCTCCTGCATCAGAAAAAGATGAATATCCTGTTGATGATAAATTTGGCGTATCGCAATTTGAAAAGTTTGAACTACTTGAAGTGTTACAATCTGAAGAATTTCCCATTTTGATTATGTTAACTATAAAAATGAAAATATAACTTATTTATATAAAATAAAAATAGTCATAGTCTTTACTATTTTATCTTTTAACTATTTTTTTTTATAGAAAAATATATAAATAATAATATCTTTTAAAGGTGCAACATGGGGATTTGACCCTATCCCAATCTCCGATTTACGATAATCGTCTTTTTAAAATAAAAAAAGATTAAATAACAATTACAAAATAATATTTTTTATTTATAGCCAAAATAATTGTAAAAATGAAATATTCAATAAAAAATGTTTATCTCAGACAATGATTTAACTTTAAATTTCAATAATGGAAAAATTAAACATTTGAATTGCCTATTAAACCCAAAAAGTTAATATCAAAAATGTTGAAAGAAGAGATGTCATTAAATTTCAACAAATTTATTTCTCCTTATATGGTAAATAAAAAACAAAAAAAATATTTCAAAGAATAATATTTTATCTATGGAAAAGAAAATCAATATTAATTACTTTTGTTGATTTCCAAATTAATATAATGATATTTATATATATAAATTATAAATATATTATTTAAACACAATTTAACTCAATATTCTTTTTTAATATATTACAATATAAATTTGAAACATTTAAAACATATATTTCAAATAATTCGAACATTTAAATAAATTCTTTATTATCAAATTTATTTTTTTTTAATTCAGGATGTTTCAATTCTTGAATTGTTTTCCATTTATCGAATCTAAGAGTAAAATTATTTATATTTTTACTATAAATACTATATAAATTCTGATTTTCATTTATTGCATTTTTTGTAATATCATCTAATTTATAATAATAATTATACAAAGAAGTTTTTGTATCATTTTCAAAAGATTGGATTGTTTCCGTAAAATTTTCATTTCTTTTATTTCTTTTTTCAAAAAAATTTCTTCTACGAAATAATATTCTCCTAGGATTTAAATCTGAAGTTATTTGTTGTTTTTTATTATCTGGAATTAGAATTTTACCTTTCTTTTCAAAATTTTGTAAATTTACAAGAAAATTTTTTTTATTTTCTTTAATTTTTTTAATATTGATTTTTTTATTATTTGAATTCTTTAAAATTAATTTAGAAGAATCTGTTATACTTTGTAATTGTTTAAATTGTCTTAAATCATCTCCTAAATCATCTTTTAATATTTCTCTTTCTGATAAAGAATTTATTTTTTCTGATCTATAATCATTAATTAAAGAATTTATATTTGGAAAAATTATATGATGATTCATTGATTTATTATATTGTGTCATCATTTTTTGAAAATAATTTGAACTATTTGAAACTTCAAAAAAATCCTTTTCTTTAAAACCAAGTAATTTAAATTTTAATTTAGAGGACACTTTTTTTTTTAAAGCCATTTTCATAATATTAATTTGTTTTTCTTTATATAAAATAATTAATTTTTTATTATGTCAAGTGCAACTTCTACAATTCAACAAATTGAAGATAAATTAGAAAAATATGAAAAAGAATATTTAGATCAAAATGAATCAATGTGTAATAGAATTAAACAATATGCTTTAAATGAAGAAAATTATTTAAATCAAATTAATTGTTTGAAAAATCAATTGTTATTATTTCAAAATGAAAATATGCAAATTTTAGATGATTCTAACAATTTAAAATGTCAATATGAATCTTTAAAAATTGAATATCAAAGATTAATTGATTGCTTTAATGAAATTCAAAAGAATTATGAAGAATTAAGATGTAAATATATGAAAATGGAAGAAAATTATTATTCAAAAGATAATCAAATCAAAGAAATGGAAATTACTATAAATGAAAAAGAAACTGAAATTAAATCTTTAAAGGAATTAAATGATAAATATTTAAATAATTATGAAATGTTATCTGAAAAATTTAATAATGTTAAAATAGAAAATGATAATAAAAGTATTAAAACAAATAGTTTCAAAAACCAAGTAAATGATTTAAATAATGAAAATAGTATTTTAGAAAGTGAAAAGAAAAAATTAAAAATGAATTTAAATATTGCAAATGAAAGTTCAGAAAAATTAAATAAAGAACATTCAGAATTATATGAAAAATATAATAAATTATTAAATGAAAAATCATCTTTAGAACAAAAAAATTCAAAATTACAAATAGAAAAAGATAATTTAAGTAAAGAATTAGAAATTTTAAAAAATACAAAAAAAGAATTTGAAAATTATAAAGAAACATTAAATAATAATAACAATCAAAATAATATAGAATTATCAAAGTTAAGAACAGAATTACAAAATTTAAATTCAATATCAAATGAAAATATAAATTTAATTATAAATTGGATAGAAACTTATTTTCTTAATTTTTATAGTGAATATGTAAATTTACCTGATATGGATTTATATAATAATACAAATATAAATTTTGATTTGCTTCAAAAAACAATAATTAAAACTAAAAGTGTTATTGATGGACAAGTTAATGAATTAAATAGACAAATTAAAAATTTAAAAAAAAATATTTTAAATTATCAAGACGAAAATTATAAAATTCAAAAGAATTTAGAAGATATTCATCAACATTTATCTTGTGAAATAGAACAAGGAAAATATTTTAATATTAATAAATTTAAATTAGAAGGAGAATATTATGAAAATATTGAAGATATGATTAATAAAATATTTACTCTATTAAAAAGAATTAAAATGGCAAATCAAGATAATTGTCTTGAAAAATTAATTGATGATAATTATCTTTTAAGTAATTGTAATAAAGAATTAAATGAAAAAATTGAATTACTTTATAAAGATAATTGTATATTAAATAATCAAATAAGAGATTTAAGTCAAAAAGTTTTTCAAACTGATCCTAATTTAGAAGAAGATAATAAAAATTTAATAAAAGATAATGTTGTTTTAATTAAAAAAGTTAAAGAATTAAAACAGCAATTAGCTTCTTTTTCTTCTTTAATGAATACTGAATAATATATATTTATTTAAAATATAATATTTAATTTGAATATTTTTTTTTACGTTAACTAAAATTTTTCAAAACATATAATAATTTTAAGATAAAATAAAAATACTTTATAGACTATTTTCAATTTTAATTAAATTCATTTATGAATTTTTAATTCTTGACTTCTTTTTAACTTCTATAATAAGAAAAGAAAAAAATAGGAAAGAAATAATAATTAATAAATTATTAATGTAACTTAAACTTAAAAAGATAATATAGACAATATAAACATTATAGGAAAAATATTTTTTATCATTGATTTAGTATTTTATTTTACATCAATAAAATAATAAAAATTATTTTGAGATAAATAAAATTAAATAAATACTATATGAAACATTTAAATAATTAGAATAAAAATTTTCAATAAATATTTCGATTTTGACTCTAATTAATTCATAAAGAATTAAACAAAATAAATAAAAAAGAAGTAAATAATATAAATTATTTATTATTTAATATATAATTAAAATTCATTAATGCATTTGCTCTTTCAGTTAAATTAAATTTTTCATTTTCTTTTTCATTTAAATCATCAAAATTAATTTCAAAATGAGTAGTACTTAATTCTTCTTTACTTTGTTGAAAATGAACAATATCACCTAAATTTAAATAATTTAAAGTCTTTGTCATATTATCAAATGAATTTCTTAAAACTCTGATTTTTGTTTGAAAAGCTAAAATTATTCTTCTATAGAATTCCATAACTCTAATTAAATCTTTATTTTTATTTTTAGTTCTATCAATTTTAGTTTCTTCTTTATATAATTGATTTGTTTTTTTTATTTCATCAATTTCTTTATTTAATTTTAAAATATCTGATTTAAGTAATTTAATTTCTTTCTTGTAATAATTATTAAATTTAATAAACTTTTGAATTGTAATTTTTTTTTCTAAATCTTCAGCATGTCCTTCTTTAATTCTTAAATTATCAATATAATTTTGAACATCTTTAAAATTATTTGATAATAATTTAATAAATTTTTTTCTTAATTTTATTTCATTTTCAGTATTATCAAATTGTTCTAAAAAATTTATTTTTGTTTTTTCTTTTTCTACTTCCAATATTTGAAAAGCTTGTTTTTTATTAACTAAATCACTTTTTTTTAATTTAATATTTTTATTTAAATTAATTCTTTTTTGACTATTTTTGCTTATTTTTTTAATTATTTCTTTAATTTCTTTATCTTTTTCTTTATCTTTAACTAATTCAACTTTTAACAAAATTTCGAGATTTAAATTTAAAGTTTGTTCTAAATCAAAACTATAATCTCTTATTTTTTTTGGATCTTTTGTTAATTTTCCAAAAAGTAATTTTCTATGAGCAATAAAAGTATAATCAAGATAATTATTATTTGAATATTCTATCATTGCAAAATTTGCACTCATATTTTTTTTAAGATGAGAATCGGGTTCAGTTTGCCATGATGTATATGTCATTTCATCTTTTATTGATAAATTTTTTCTCCCTTTTTTCATGAAAAATAAAAATATTTTTAATCAAAAAAACAAATAAAAAAAAATAAAATATTTCCACTAAATAAGTAATTTCATTTATAATTATTTAAATAAAAGGAAAATTTTTCCAAAGATAATGAAAAAAAACAATAAGCATCTTATTATTTATAAATATATTATTATTTCTAATGAGTTAAATATATTTTTTTTTTCAATTTATAGATTAATTACTATAAATTTAAAATAAATTAAATGAAAATAGATCTTAATATTTTGTCATTTAAGATAAACTTAATATATCTTTTATTATAAATGTGATTAAATTTAATTATTTATATAATAGATTGTTATATATTATTTAGAAAAATTGAAAAGTAAATAAATTATAGTTTCATTTATTATTTGATAATTTTTCATTACTCTCATTCATTTCAAATAAGTTTTTTTTTATTAATAATATCAATAAAATTAAAAAAAATTTTAACAATTGAATTAAACATTCAAAAAATAAATGATAATAAAAAATTTACAAAATGAATAATAATTCTCATTTATTATTCTCTAAAACAAAATGTAATTGTGTTGAAAATTTAATAAATAAATGTTTCAAAAATAACACGAAAAAAAAAATATCAGATCAAAATTCAGAATTAAGTTTCATATTAAAAAAAAAGAAAGATTTTCTTAAAATAACTCAAAGAAAAGAATTAAATTTAGATACAACATTAAAAAACTCAAAATCATTAATGAAAAATTCAACAACTAGAATAAACATTTTATCAAATTTCAATAATAATATTTTATCAAAAAATGCAAAAAAAATGAATACAACCCAAAAAAAAAATCCTCCAGAAGAAAAAAAGAAATTTTTTCACGAATTTAAAGATATAATCCGTTGTTTTTTTTGTGGAGGAAAAAATTGTAAACATGAGAATTATTTAAATAATAAAAACAACAATGCAATAGAAGGATTAAATTCTAATTATATAACAGAAAATATAATAGCAAGTCAAAGACCAAGTGAAATATTAATAGAAAAATATAAATTAATTTCAAAATTTAAAGCATTAAATATCAATTTAATAGTAAATTTACAAAGAGAAGGAGAACATCCTTTTTGTGGTCCAAATGCTTATAAATTAACATCAAGTGGTTTTGCATATAATCCTTCTGTTTTTTCTTCAGATGACATAAAAATAAAATTAAGTGGTTGGAAAGATATGTCAGTTCCTTCTTCAATGAATTATATGTTAGATATTGTTAAAGAAATGAGTATTGTTACTATTGATAAAAAAGGAAAAGTTATTGTTCATTGTCATGCTGGTTATGGAAGAACTGGAATTGTTATTGTTTGTTATTTGTTATTTATTAGCTTAAAAGATAGTGATACTATTATTCAGGAAGTTAGAAGTAAAAGAAAAAAATGTGTTGAAACTAAAGATCAAATTAAATATTGTAAAAAATTCGAAGAGTTTTTAAAACATTCTAGAATTTTATTTGGAAATAAAGAAAGTATTGATGTCTATTTAAAAAGACAAGAAGATCTTCTTTTTGGAATTGAATTAAATAAATATGGATTTGTTCCTAAATTAATTGTTAAAGTTTTGGAAAAAGTATGTTTGTTGAAAAAAAAATATAATTTAGATAATATTATGGTTTATAAATTTTTTCAAGGAGTATTAATTGATTGGAATGATGAGTTAGAAAATATTTTATGTGCTATGAAAAAATCTATTAATAAAAATAATTGGAAATTATTTGAAGAAAATGAAAATTTGATGTTAATTATTGAATTATTATTTGATTGGTTTGAAGATTGTGTTGAATATGTTATCAGTCCTGAAAGAACTGAAAATATAATTGAAAGTTATATTTATAAAGAATATAAAATGGATCTTTTGTTGAATGGAAAAAATATGTTAGAAAATAATAAGAGTAAAATATTTTTTGATTTTATTAAAAAAGAATATTATTGTTTTGAATATGAAATATTATTTCATTTTGCTTCTTTTTTAATTGATTTTCCTCCAACTGGAATTGAAGAAGAAAATAACTTTGATAAAATGATTGATAGAATTTCTTTAGAATTACTTGGTTTTTATTTGAATGAAAAAAATAATAATGCTAAATATGATCAACTCACTTCTCCTTTAATTAAAGGATTATCAAATATAATAAAAGCAATATATTATTCTTTAAAAGAAAATGTTAATGTTAATTCTAAAGAAAGTGATAATTTAAGTATATCTTGTAGTTATATTTGTCCACAAAGAAAAAATATTAATGTTGATATTTCCTATTTGAATAATGAAACTATACATTTATTAACTCAAATAAAACCAATTCCAATGAAAAGAAACACAATGTCAATAAAATCAAATTTTAAGTTTTTAAGAAATTCTTCTATTTCTAAATCTTCTGATGTTAATCCTTCATTTTTTATTCAAAAACAAAAAACAGGAACAATAATAAAAGGAATTAATAGTGAAGCAGATTTAAAGAAACTTTATGAACTTTTAACTCAACATTTTTTAAACAAAAAAACGATAAGTGATGATGATAGTAATGCTAATTTAAATTTTAATAGATCATATTTTAATAGATCTAATGAAGGTATATCTACTATTGATTATTCTTGTTCTCCTAAAACTATCACTAGAAAATCAAAAAAAATAGAAGAAGTTATTGAAGAAATTTTAAATAAAAATTCTAGTTCTTGTTCAAGTAGCTCGATTGATGTTTCAGTAAATAGCAAAAATAGTAAAAAAAGTATAAAAAAAGCACTTTTTAATTCTGATTTATCTCCAATTTCTACTATAAATAAATCTAAGAAAATTAATAAAAATGTGATCAAAAATAATTACGTCAACAAAGAAGATAAAAAAGAAATTATAAAAAAAGCTTCTAGTGAAATTCAACCTTTAAGTCTTTATTCTAAAAATAAAAGTATTATTGATGAAGAAACTAAAGAAGATGATGGTAATATTAAAAAAAAAAATCTATTAAAAAAAAGTATTGTTGAAGAATTAAAAAATTTTTATAAAAGAAATTCTGATTTAAAAGATAAAATAAGGAAAAAAGGTTTAGATATGTCTCAATGTAAAAATAAAAGTGATAAGGCTTTAGTTAATTTAATGAGATATATGAATAATATTCAAATAAATAAAACCTAAAATAAATAAGTTATAATTATTTGAGGGTTTTAAATTAATTCATTGATTTTGATAAAATAAAGTTGGGTTTTATAATGACATATAAATAATCAAATTATAATTATTTGTTTGTTTTGAAATTAAACATTCTTAATTTAATATATTTTCTATTATAAATTCTAAAAAATTTATTCAAAAAAAGAAACATTTTGAAAAAATTAATAATTATATTCAAAAAAACAAATTAAACACCCTAAAAAAATCAAAAAAAGTGAGCATATATAACAACTTAAAAAAAAGAAAAAATATAAATTAAATAATATTAAAAATTTTATCAAATAAAACTCCATTTAAACCCGTAAGATGGAAAAAAGATGAAAATCAAAAATTTAATCCATTATATTAAATATGGAAATAATAAGAGTTTGCAAAAATTAGTTAGAACAAGATCAACTACTCAAGCAAGATCGATCTCATACTTAAGCTTTTTGATAATTAGAAGTAAAATTCTTAATTTAATTTTTATTTTTCTAAAAGAGTATAAAAAAAGTATATGAATCTTTAGGCGATATGTCTAATGGAGATTTTAAAAAAAAAGTTAATAAATTAAATAATATTACTAACGAAAGAAATAATAATAGGAATAATAATAGTAAAAAGAATAAAAATGTAATTTCAAAAAAAACTAGTAATATTAATAATTACAATCAAAAAGAAATTTCTGTAATTTCAATGACGGTAATGATGATGAATTCATTGAAATTATTAGTTTCTCATTCTATTAATGATGCCAACAAAAAGTATACTTTAAATAAAAATAATAATTATGAATCTAGTGATGATTGTGATGATGATGATTTTGATATGAAATATAAAGAAAAATTTATTTAGAATTAATAATGAAATAAATAAAATACTTTTATTAAAGATATTTTTTTAGAAACAACCTTTTCTATGAGAGGATTCCGGATGACCACATATTTCACATCCCCCAAAAGGATCATCAAAAGGAGGAAATGGACTTGGATTTGGATATGGTCTTGGAAATTGTGGAAAAGGTCTTGGAAAACGAATACATCCAGAACCTTGAAATATACCAGTTCTACAACAACTACAACTACTCCACATTTTAATTTTAAATTAAATGAATTTTAATCATTTTTTTATATAAAAAAAGGAAATAGTTTATAAAAGATATTTATTGAGAAGATTATGTTTATATATTAAAATATAACGAATATTAATTGATTTCAACGATAATTTAATCTTTGCTCATTTAAAAATTAAACAAATTCACATTAATCATTAATAAGATTTAAGATTTAGAAATAAAGTAATTATAATGAAATTGGGAAAAAGTTAAAAAAATTAATTAAAATAAAATATAAAATTTTAAAAATAAAATGATATATGAAACTGAAAAATAATAAATAACGGAAGAATATATAATAAATATAAATGATAATAATATTATATATAAACCAAATTTTAATGGTTAATTTTAAGAATTTTATTTAGTTTTTTAGAAAAAATATTAAAATTTCTTCTACTATATAATATTTAATTATTTTTATTTAAAACTTTAAAAGATAAAAAGTTTTTGTTTATTTGTATATTTTTAATTATATATCATTCTCTTTGTTTTATACTTTATAATTGACTATTTAAATATTATATTATTTATAATTTATCATTAAAAATATTTATTAATCTAAATGTAAAAAGTATACATATATATAAAATTAATAATATAAATACTATTTTATTTTTTTTCTTAAACTCAATTTTACTATACCATCTAATTTTTTTATTCTAATAATTTTTTCAGCTTTTTGTAAATTTCTCTTATTATAATAATTTTGAGCTTTAATTTTTGGTTTATACTTATAAATTTTTTTATTATCATTACGGTCTCTATAAGATAAACAAACTTCTTTACTAAAATTTTTCAAGTTTTCATCACTTTTACATCTATAAGTTAATAAACCTTTTTCTTTTGAATTATTTTTACCATTAAAACTGAAATCTTTATTTTCCAATTTAAGAGAAGATAAAGATGAAGTACTTTTTAAAATTAAATTATCAATATCTGAAGTTGAATATAAGAATTGATTAATTAATACAGCTCTTTTTTCAAAAATAAATTTAGCTCTATTCTTTTGAAAAGGAGTAGGTTTTAATTTTCTACTATAAATATATTTCCTTCTTTCAGCACTCATTATTCTATATAAATTTTCATCTCCTTTTTTCTTTTTTTTTTTATTTTCTTCAATTGGTATTGACCTCATCATTAATAATTCATTATAATCTTTAAAATCTGTTTCATTAAAATATAAAGAAGGATTATTTCTACTATAGTTTGATCTTGGAATTTTTTTATTAAATTTTGATAATTTTAATAAAAAATTATTTGCTGTATTATATGTGGTATCAATTTTATCTATTAATCTAGCATTCATATTTGGTTCTGATTGCATTAATCTTCTTGAATAATTCTTTGATATTCCTTCAAACAGGAAATTTGGATTAAAATACATTTTATTTAAAAATTATTAGTTTATAAAATGTTTTTTTCCAAAAAAAAGACTTTTGAAATTATAAAAACTCTTAATTAATTAAGAAGAAGTTAGAATATAATTATCACAAAAGATGGAATATAACAGAAAAATAGTTATTTGAAAATGAAAGACTTTTTAACTGTTACAAAAATACTTTAATTAAAAATATTTGGTTATAATATTTCATTTAATTTTTTATATTTTTAATTATTTATAAATATTTATTTATAAATTAAAAAAAGTAAATAAAAAAGATAAAATCAAGTGAATCAAAAAATCAATAAAAAAGAAGAATCAAAAAAAAAGAATAATTAATTATGTAAAATATAATATAAATATTGAAAAATTCTTTTTAAAATTGAAATAAAATACAATAAGATAGTTTAAAATTTCTATTATATATTTGTTATTGATTTATATGTATCCATGATGAATTTATTAAATTCATAGGTGATATGAAAATTACCAAAACATTAAAGAAAATTTATGTTAATTTTTGTGATGACCACATTTACACCAGTTAATAGGTATTATACAACCAATTGATTCAAAGGTTCCTTCCACACAACAATAACACTTTTTAATTAAAATGTAAAATTATAATTTTAATATATTTCAAAAATATAAAATAGAAAAGAAAATATTTATATTATATTTTACA
>JAEEGK010026835.1_pt1 | contig 11683 bp, 6 predicted proteins | sample 8958771 | NCBI WGS metagenome assembly JAEEGK01 (sample SAMN16246547, study PRJNA631951) | gut metagenome | biome: gut microbiome; feature: rumen; material: SC-attached | host: Bos | place: Iran: Karaj | collected 2018-10 | reverse complement strand
TTCCAAAATATTATATAAAAGGATAATAAATTTTTTAATTCGTTAAATATAGAAATAAAAAATTTATTTATTAAATATAATTTTCATAAATTTATTTTTACTTTTTTTTTAATGTACAATTTAAAATCTATTATTTTTATTTTTTTTGAAATTAATGAAATAAATTATTTAGTTAATTTTATTTAGAACAAAAATTTGAATTTCATATGGGGCAAGAACAAACTTGTTGTTGTAAAAGTAAAGAAAAAAATGATATTGAATTGGATAGATTGGATAATAATATCAATAATTATGAAAATTTAGAAAGCTTTATTTCCCCTACTAACTCAATAATAAATAGTAATAGTTTAAAAAATTTTATTAATACAAAAAAAAATTTTTTATTAAAAAAAGATGATACTAATTTAAATTATAAAGAAGAAGATAAACATTTCATAGATGAAAAAAAACCAAAAATATATTCTTTGAAAAATTATTTGTTTCAAAATGATAATGCCTTCTTATTAAAAGGAAATAATAACTACTCAAAAAAATATATCAAGAAAAATATATAAATAGTAAATTCATTTCAAGTAATTATTTTATCATTTTAATTCAAAAATTATTTAGAAGATTTTATTATAGAAAAAATATTTTTCCAAATAAAAAAATAAATTTGGAAAATAAAACATTAATGATATTAAAAAAACTTTATAATGAATATTTAACTGAAAATTTATTAAAACAAGAAGAAAATATTGGAATACATCACAATGAAAATTCACATAAAGAACTTTATAATATTAAGAAAGAAATAAATAATAATTCTAAAAATATATTTACGAAATTATATATTTTGAATTATAATAATATAAATGCATTTTATATTGGTGAAATAAATTTAAATAATAATTTAAATGGAAGAGGAATTTTAACTTTAAAAGATGGAACAAAATATAATGGAAATTTTATAAATAATAATTTTACAGGTAAAGGAATTTTAATAGATAAAGAAGGAAATTATTTTGAAGGAAATTTTAAAAATGGAAATTTAGAAGGAAAAGGAATTCTAAAAACATTAAATGGATTTTTATATGAAGGAAATTTTATAAAAGGAAAAAAAAATGGTTTCGGAAAGGAAGAAACAAAAGAATATATATATGAAGGAGAATTTATTGATAATTTAAAAAATGGAAAAGGAAAATTAATTTATAAATTATTAAATGAAGTATATGAAGGAGCATTTGATAAAAATAATATTACAGGAGAAGGAATTTATAAATGGAATAATGGTGAAGTATATAAAGGAAAATTTATAAATGGAAAAATGAATGGAGGAAAATATTTTTGGCCAGATGGAAGTTATTATGAAGGTGATTATATAAATAATATTAAAGAAGGAAAAGGAATTTTTAAATGGCCAAATGGAAAAATGTTTAAAGGAAATTTTAAAAATGGAATTCCTTTTGGAATTGGGATTTTAAAAATAGGTAATATTGATTATAAAGTTAATTATGTTAATGGAAAAATTGAAAAAGTTGAAAATTATGAATCTAATAATTATTTAAGTTTAGATTATCAAAAAATTAATGAAGAAAGTAAAATTGAAGATGAATATGAAAAAGAAAGTTTTAATTCATCTGAATTTAAATCTTCTGAAGTCAATTTTACTTCAAATAATAATTCTTATACTTTATTAGATAAATAAAATTGGAATTAAATAAAACTAATTTGAAAAAAAAGTTTTATTTAAAAAATGATTGAAAGATAAAAATAGTGATAAAAATAATTGCCCAAAATATATAAATAAAATAATAAAAATAATAAATTGAAATATATATTTATATTTATTAATTATATTATAATTAAATATTATTAATTGATTTGAATTAATTATATATTTTTTTTAAAGAAAAACAATTTTTGTTTTGCAATTAAATCACAAAGACCATAAACAGCTTCAGAAATAATATTATAAATAGTATTATCTAAAATTAAATCACTTAATAATTTCCTAGTATCTTCATTAACTAATATAATTTTTTCATTAACTTCACTAACATTTAAATTATACTTATTCAAAAAATCAATTTCATATTTATCTTGTAATTCTAAATCACCATCCTCACCAAATTCATTTTTTTCATCAATTAAAACAACTTTAGAAAAACTATATTGAGTACCAATTGGTGAATTAATAATTTGATATCTTTGATTTCTATCTTTTATTAATGTAGTATTTCTTTTAGCATTCATTGAAGAAAGATGATATTCATTTTGTTGAATTCTTTTTTTAATATCATATAAATATGCATTTCTAACTTCACTTTGATTTGAACATGGAATATTATTAGTCCAATCATATAAAGTTAAAGGTTGATTATCAATTTTTTCTGAAAATTCTTTTTCAAATAATTCACTACATAAAATATCTTTTGCTATTTCTTTTAACATTTTTTCAACAAAACAACAATTATTTTCTTCTGCAATAAAATTTATTGTATTTTCAATATCATTTATTTTATATCTTTTAACTATTCTTAAAAATAAATATTCTTTTTCAATTGGATTTGAAATTGTACTCATAACAGATTTATTATTTTTCATTGGTAAATAAGAAACTTTACTAATATTATTCATTAAAAACAAACTATTATTACTACCTAAAATCCATTTTATTTTAATTATAATATCACCTTCATAAAAACTATTTTGAAATCTTGAAGTTAAAACAACTTTAATTAATTTATATCTATTTGCTTCAATTAAACCTTTTTTAGGTGTAATTACTAATTCATCTTTTAAAATAAATCCAGGTTGAATAATTTCAAAATTAAATGAATTAATTGATGAATAATTATATAAAATAAATGCTTTATTTTTAGATTTATTTAATTCACATTCACCAAAATCTAATTCTTCAATATTTAAACCACAATTTGTTAAAATTTCACCATTATATTCATTACAAACTAAAAAATTAGGTATTGAAGAAAATGAAGATAAATTTTTAGGAGGTGTAAATTGAAAAGGATGATAACCAATACCTTGAATAGTAATAATTTTTTTATATTTATTTTCATTATCACCATAAATAAAATCTAAATCCATTTTATAAAATTTATTAGTTAAAGGTCTAAAATAAGCAATAATATATTTAATATGTCCTGGTTTAATTATATCATTACTATGTTCAATTTTAAATATTTCACAATTATCATTTCTTTCATTAAAATCTTTAACTTGATTCTCATTTAAAGAAAATCTTACTCTAACACTTCCAATATTTTTTACTTCAATAGGACAAGCAATAAAACTATTAAAACCAATTGGAACATATGAAAAATCAATATTTTTTCTTGGTACAATTAATAAACCAACTTTTTCACTTATTGTCTCAGCATTAAATTCAAATATAACTGATTTACCATTTACAATTTTGAAAACAACTCTTAAAGTATGAATTCCTATTTCTTTTATATTATATCTTAATCTAATATTACAACATTCATTTGGATTTAATTTTCCTTTTTTTGGTTCTAATGTAAAAACATGTTCTTTTAATATATGATATTCTATTTTATCTTGAAATATTGATTCAACTGGATCCATCCAATATTCTCTTTTTATATTTATATCATCTGAAAAACGAAAAAAAAACTCACTTGTTGCGTATCCTTCATTTTTTAATGTTAAATATATATCATGTTGATGAATTCTTTTATCATGATTACTTAATAAGACATGTTTACCAAAATTAAATTTTATTACTTTTAATTTTTTTATTATGTTATCAATATTTAAATTTGAACTTGAAAATGCTAATTCTTCTTCTGTTATTTTTTTTCCTAATTCTTTATTTGCTTCATCGACATTAAATTCTCTCCATAAAATATTATTACTTATTAAATGATTTCTTAAATCTACAATTTTAATTAAAGGAAAATCACCTTTTGCTTTAATATAAATTGAACATTTTAATTCATTTTCTTTATGCTTAATATTTTCTTGATTTAAATATAAAGCATTTGGATTTATATTATCAGAAGAATAAATATTAATATTAAATTCAATAAAAGATCTTGTTTTAGGTGTAAAGACAATTGATATTTCTTTTTTACAATATGAATTAATAATTCCTTCTGTAAAATCAAAAGAAAATTCTTTAATTTCTATTATTTTATTATTTAAATTTGTAGTTTTTAATTTAATATAAAAATTAGTAATTGTAGGATTATAAATTGAAAAAGATAATTTTTTATGAAAACCAACTTTAACTGTACCAAAATCTAATTCTTTAGGTTGAATTGATAAATTACCATTTGAACCAGTTCCTTTTACTATTATTTCTTTTATATATTTTTTTTTCTGAGGAATTTCTTTATATAAAGGAAAAAAAATTGATAAATTTTCATTTTCATGTTCATATGATTGTTCAACATTAAATTTTGCTTTAATTGAAAATTCTTTATTTTTTTTTGCAGTTAAATTAATTTCTATTTTCTTTTCAACATTACCTTCCATTTCAAAAAAAATTGGTTCAATTTCTAAAATTCCATCTTCACAATAATCTATAATTATATTAACTATTATTTTAATTGAACATTTATTAATAATTTTAATTATTTTTTTAGTCTTTAAACCAATATAAGAAGGAGGAAAAAAAATTTCATTTTTAATATTTTCTAATTCAATTAAAGGTGAACAACAAATTCCATTTAAAGTAATAATTTCTTTTGAAAGTAAATTATGATTAAAACAAACTTCTAAATTATATTTATAATTTATTGTTTCTCTTGGACAAAATTCAATACAAATTAAATGAAAACTTTTAATTGGAATTAAGCCAATTTTTCTATAAACTCTAAAAATTTGTGAAGAATCATTTGAAAATTTATAATATAAAGGAGTATTGCCTTTATTTTCTATTTTTAAAGTTTGATATTTAGATTGATAAACTGCAGAAGGAGGAAAAAAAATTTCTTTTTTTGGAAATAATTCATATATTGGAATATAAATTTGATTATCTGAAGGAAAAGAATGACCAAATAAACTTATTATTAAAGAAAATGGAGGAGCAAAATATGAATTTTTTTCTTTTTGTTTCTTTTTATGTAAATCTGCACTATGTAAACGAATTATACTTTGATTATTACTTTTTTTTGTTTCTAATGATTGAACTAAAAATTTTCCAAAATCAGATAATTTTGATTTACTTATATTTGTTAATGAATTTTTTTCAGTTTTTTCTCTTTTTATAATTGGAATTAAATTTTTTTTTTCTGATATTTGTGATGTTAATATTGTTCCTAAACAAGGTAATTCTGTATAAAAATAATCTTCACTTTTATTTGGTTTAAAATAAAAATAAAATTTACTTAATTGTTTAGAATGAATAATACTTTCTTCAGGTTTAACAAAAAAAATATTTGAATCAAATTTATTTGAATTATGTCCAAAATGAGTTAAATTTAATTGTTTTTTCATAATCCATTTAACTTTAATATTAATATTTGAATTATTATAAACAATTAATTGTTTTGGTTCACTACATTTACCAAAATTAACTAAACCAAAATCAATATTATCAATATCATAACTAATTAATCTTGTTGATGAAGTATATTCCCAAAATAATTCTTTATATAAACCAATATTTTCCTTTGTTTCAGCATTAAAACTAAAAAAATCTGCATTTATACTTGTTTTTTCTGTTATTGATTTAATTGAAGAATTTGATCTATTTAATCTTCTTATTGGTGATTCTACTAAAGAAAATGAATTTGGTCTATTTATATTTTTTTTTACTATATTATCAATTAAATAATCACCTTTTATAATTTTATTTCTAAAAATTTCAATATATTTTCTTTCTATTATTGGATTTTTTATTAATAAATTATGACAAGAACCAAATAAATCAATTGAAATTAAATTGTAATTTTTAATTAATATAAAAACTCTTTGATAATACATTATTGTATCATAAGGTTTGAAAATAACATTTATTTTAATATCTGATTTTGCATTTAATATTCCTTGTAAATTTTCAAAACTAAAAATTCCACAATTTTCATGAAAAATTTGATATTCAGTATCAACATCACTATCATTATGTAAAATAAAAAATTTTGTTAATTGAGTACCTAAAGATATTGATTTATAATTTATATGTCTTGAATTTGCCCATATTTTTAAAGGAGAACAATTTCCTAAACATGAAAATTTTATTGTATTTCCTCCATTAATTAATAATTCAAATGATTCATAAATTAATGTATTTAATAAAATTGGTTGAAATTTTATTTTTAGTATAAAATGAGAATTTTTAAATATTTCTCCTTTTGAATGTGATAATTTAAAAAAAAATGGAAAATCTTTAATTTTGTTTATTCTTTTTATTATAAATTTTGCAGAAACATTTTCTTGATTTGATATAATTAAATTTTTTTGTATTGTTTTTTCAACTTGAACATTATTAAATTGAATTTCAGATTGATTTAAAAATAAATTTGGATATTTTCCAATACAAGATAATTTAATTATTTTTGCAAATTTATTATCCAAAATTATTCTAGTGTTTGATACTAAAACTTCTGCTAAATTTGGATTTACTTTTATTTGAATTTCTAATTTTTTATCTTTGAATAAAATTCCACTTAAAGGATAAAATGTAAATCCTTCTGGATTTTGAATTTCAAATAATATTGGTTCATTACATAAATTTTCCATATATATTTTCCTGACACTTTCGTTTTTTAAAGGAATAAAATTAAAATCTATTGAATCTGGAATTTGTTCTAATATTGATGAATATATTTTATCCATTTATTTTTTTTTTGGTTTGTTAATATTTTTTTTAAGTTTAAAAATATTATTATCCCTCCATATTATTTAATTTAATTTATTTGTTTTTTTATTTTATTAATTTTTTATTTTATCTAATTCTGGGTTGATTTAAAAATTTATTTATCTTTTTTTTATTTTATAATTTATTTTCAATTTTAAACTTTTTATTTTAATATTATTTGTTTTACATTCCTTTGAATATTCTTCTTTTATTGACATTTTATATTGATAATATTAGGATAACATTTGATACTTTACCTTAATGTAAATATTAAATTTTTATTTTATATTATTTATTTTGTTTAAATATTAATTAAGTTTTATCTGAAAATAAATGTACCTTAAAATAAATATAAATTAATGTCTTCAAAACAATTAGATGAAAATATAATAAAAGAACATTTTAATCCCTTTAACATTGATGATTTTACAAATTATTTAAAAATATCATTTACAAATGAATCAATTGGAAAATATGAAACAGCTTTACAACTTTTAATATATGCATTAAAGAATGAAGAATATAAAAAATATATATCAAATAATGAATTTATAACTAATATGTTAAATTATTTTAATTCAATAATTTTATCAGAAGATTCAATTTTCCAAGTAAGAAAAATAGAAGTAATATTATGTTACATTGATTATACATTCCCAAATCAATCAGAACAATGTAGTAATGAATTAGAAAAAATGTGTAGTGATTTTCATAATTTTGATATGTTAACTCAATTAACTTTTTTAGAAACATTAGAAAATGATATTAATAATGAAAAAATATTAGAATTAACAAAACCAGGGAAAAATTTATTAAATCAAAATGTAATGGAATTACCACAACAAAGTTTAAGAAAATTATTATTTACTTTTTCAAAATTTTATGCAAGAGATTTATTAAATTTTGATATCAAATTATTAAAAAATACTTTAGCAATATCTTTTCAATATTATAATGATTATCCTCTTCCTGAATTTATTTGTCCAGTTATTTTAAATATTTTTCATAATTTTAAAATTTATCCTTTTTTAATGGATAGTGCCAATAATTCTCAATTTGATTTTTTAGAAAATATAAATGAAATTATTACTGAAAATTATATTAATCCAGAACCAAAAGTAAAAATTCAAATTTTAGAAATTTTTGCAAAAATTTTTAAAATAAATGAAAATGATAAATATAAAGATATGCAAATTCAATATAATAATACATTAATAAAAAAAATAGTTTTAAAATATAAAGGTTCTATTGTTAAAGATGAAAAAGATGGGATGGAAAAATTTTCAGAAATAATTTATAATGATTTTAAAAAGAGAGATATTCCTGATTATGAATATCCTTTTTTAGAATGTATTTTAAGTATTTTAAATAATGATGATTTTGTTAAATGTTTATTATCAAATTTTGATTTTGTTTTATATTTACTTGAAAGGAGAGATAGACCTAAAGAAGTTTGTCAAAAAAAATATGATGTAATTCAAGATATTGTTAAAAATGAAAATATAATGAATCAAATGAGTAATGAATTCTCTTCTAAATTTGTTGATTATATTGCAAAAGGACCTTTTGGGAATAGTTATACTTATAATAATTTTTAATTATCTTAAAAAAATATTAAAAATCAAATTTATACAATTATTCATATAATAATTAATTATTTTTATAATTACCATTTTTCATATATTAGAAAATTTCACTTAAAACTTTTTTTTATTTTTTATTTATTTTTATTTTTTTCCATTTGAAAATAATATTTTGGCTTAATTATAATTTTGATTTTACATATTTTATAACAATTTTTAAGGTACAATTTTATAAATCTTCACATATTTTTAAAAAGGTATATATTTATGATTCATATTTTATGATTATTGGAATAGTTTATTTTATTATAATTCATATTAATATTTTTATTATTCATTAAATTAATCAACAATTTATTTTTGATTTGATATATCATAAATTTTATTTGACAAATTTTTAATAATTCTATAAATAATAAAATACATATATTTTCTTAATATATCATTAATAGATAGTCTTTTATCATTAATAAAACATTTTTAAACTTAAACCATAATTTAAAATATATTTTAAAATTATCTATTGAATTTAATTTTACTTATTTTTTTCTTTCATTTACTTCATATTAATGTAAAGAAAAATAATATTAATAATTTCTTCTTTTTTAATAATTTCTTCATTATAATAAATAAAATTGAGGGAATATAATTTGGATATAAATTATTATTAACAAAAGAATTTATATTTTACATTGAAAATTATAAAAATTAATATTAATTTAAAGAAAAATTATGCAACCTTTTTTTTTATAATTTTAAAAAAAAAATTATCTTATTGAATTAAATGAAAACAATATTTTTATTTTAGAAAAATTAAAGTTGAGAGATTTAATAAATTAAATTAATTAGATTATTAATTAAAATTTATTTATTCTAAATTAATGTAATTATTATACTTCAAAGAATTAATTTTTAGTGATTAGAATTCACAATTATTATAAAATTAATTTCTTAAATTTTTTATTGAAGAGTAAATTCATTTAATATTATTGAATATATTTTGAAAATTTCTATTAATCCTAGTAAATTAAATTTAAACTCTTTTTTTATTAAATAAAAATAATATTTTACATTATTTATTCTAAATATTAATATAATATGTATGTTTTATAAATTTCTTTTCTCCCTTTTTTCAATTTTTTATTGCTAAAAATATATGAATTAATAATTTAAAAATTATATTTTTGAATCATTTTTTTTAAATATTTATTTAAATATACATTTTTTGATAATTTCAATTAATAATAAAAAAATATGATATAAAAAAAATTAACTAAATAAACGATAATTATAAAAAATAATTCGAAACAATTTCTATATCGATCATAATTCTTTCTTTAATAAATATTTTTTATTCACAATAAAGTAATAGATAAAAATATATAAGATTTTTAAAATATATTATGAAAAATAATCAGTTAATAATAATATTAATTGAATATATATTTCAAATTTAAAAAATCATTGAATTATAAGATAAAAATCTTTTTTTATTCAAATTTTTTAAATTTGGTTTAATATATATATATTAATAATATATTTTCATTATTTCTTAGTTAAAAATTCTTTTATATCTTTAAAAAAATTCAATCTAATGATTATTTATTCTAAACCCTAATTATTAATTTTTTTGAAGTCCAATACTTTATATATAATATAAATTACTTGTTTAATTTTTTTAAAATTTATAACACTTTTTATTTTTTTAAAATTATTTAAAATTATGGATGCTTATCTTAAAATTGTTTTAAAAGATGAAAATTGTTTCAATGCAATTGCAAAAGCAATATTTAATAAAGCTGATGCAGATAAAAGTAAATTCATTGATCCACAAGAATTTAGAAAATTAATGGTTGATATTACTGCTGAATATAATTTACCTACTCCAACAGATGAAGAAATTAGAACAACAATGGAAAAAGTTGATTTAGATAAAAATGGAACTATTGAATATGAAGAATTTAAAGAATTTGTTAGAGCTCTTTTTACTGAAGTTGCTTATCATAATAGTAAAAAATAAAATTATTTATTTTATATAATTTAAGATTCATTATTTATTCTTTTTGATATTAAAAAATTATATTTTTTTTTTTTAAAAATTGATGTTTAAATTTACTTTATTAATTTATTTAAACATTATTATATAATATTATTATTATATTATTTTACAATATTTATATTTATATAATTTAATATATATTCAAAATATATTAAAAATAAAATCAATCTTCTTTACTTAAATAATATTTTTTATCTATATTTAATTAATAAAGTATAGAATTTTAATTAAATAAACAAATTAATTAAAAAAAAAATATTTAAAAAATTAAATAATCAAAAAAAAATTCATTCTAAAATAAAAAACAAATAAATAAATGACATCCATAAATTCAGAAGAAAATATATCACCATTAAATCAATACGACTTATTATTTAAAGTTTTATTAATAGGAAATTCCGGTGTAGGAAAAAGTTCATTATTTCTTCGTTTTGTAGATGATATATGGGAAGATAGTTTTGTTCCAACAATAGGAGTAGATTTTAAAGTAAAAACATTATCAATAGAAGACAAAAAAATAAAATTACAAATTTGGGACACTGCAGGACAAGAAAGATTTAGAACAATAATATCTTCATATTATAAAGGCGCTCATGGAATTTTATTAATTTTTGATTTATCTGATATAGAAACATTTAAAAGTTTAAATAATTGGTTAATTGAAATTGAAAGAAATGCAAATAAAAATGTAATTAAAGTTTTAATTGGGAATAAATGTGATTTAACAGAAGAAAGAAAAGTTTCTGTTCAAGAAGTTAATGAATTTGCTGAAATAAATGGAATGAAATATGTTGAAACTTCTGCTAAAGATAATATTAATGTTATTGATGCGTTTAGTACTCTTGGTATGGAATTAATTGCTGCTTCACAAGATAATCATCAAATTGGACAAGTTAAAGAAATGAAAAAAATTATTCTTAATGATAATATGGATTTAAATAAAAAAAAGAAAAATAATGATAGATGTTGTAATAATAATAAAAAATAGAATTATTTATTGTATTTTTTTATTTTAGTATTTAAATTGATTTTAAATAATTTTTTTTATTAAATTAAAATTTTGAAAGTTTTTTTGATTCCAGATTTTTAAAAAATTAATTTTATTTTTCCAATAAGTAAAAATTAATAATGGGGATTGGGGATTGGGGATTGGGCCCAATCCCCAATCCCCAATCCCCAATCCCCAATCCCCAATCCCCATTTATTTTTATT
>JAEEGK010026834.1_pt1 | contig 11684 bp, 10 predicted proteins | sample 8958771 | NCBI WGS metagenome assembly JAEEGK01 (sample SAMN16246547, study PRJNA631951) | gut metagenome | biome: gut microbiome; feature: rumen; material: SC-attached | host: Bos | place: Iran: Karaj | collected 2018-10 | reverse complement strand
CTCGTCTTTTCCGAAATCATCCCCAAGACCATCGGCTCCTACCACTGGAAAAGCCTCACCTGGCTTTCCCGCGTCATGAAGGGCCTGATGGTGATCCTTTACCCGGTCGTGTGGCTGGTGGAAAAGCTCAGGAAGCGCATCGCCGGGGACGAGCCGGACACCGGCATTTCCCGGGAGGAGGTGTCCGCGATGGCGAACATGGGCGAAGAGGAAGGCGTCATCGACAATTCCGAGAACAAGGTCATCCAGAACATCATGAAACTGGACGACATCAAGGCCTATGACGTGATGACCCCGCGCGTGGTCGCCGCCATTGCGCCGGAGAACATGACCCTCAAGCAGTTTTACAAGCAGGAGGAGCTCTCCCACAATTCCCGCATCCCCGTCTATGCGGATTCCCCGGAATTCATCACCGGCTACATCCTCCGCTACGACGTGCTGGAGAACCTCGCCGAAGACAAGTTCGACACCCGCCTGAGAAGCATCAAGCGCAAGATCGCCGCTTTCCACGAGGAAACCACCGTGAGCGACATCTGGGAATCCCTCCTCAAGACCAAGGACCAGATCGCCCTCATCATCGACGACTACGGCTGCTTCCAGGGCATCATCACCCTCGAAGACATCATCGAGACCATCCTCGGCATGGAGATCATCGACGAGAACGACACCATCACCGACATGCAGCAATACGCCCGCGAACGCTGGCTCAAGCGCAAGAACCAGTATAAGCAGATCGTTTTGCCCGAAGAAGACGCTGACGCGTGACCATTTCCATTATAGGTGCCGGGGCCGCCGGTTGCTTCTGCGCCGCGGAACTGCGCCGCAGGCTTCCGGATGTGCATGTAGATGTCTTCGAAGCCGGACCGAAACCCCTGGCCAAGGTCGCGGTCACGGGCGGCGGCCGATGCAATCTGACCAATTCCTTCGAAGGCATCCGCTCCCTTTCGGAAGCTTATCCCCGCGGAGACCGTCTGATGAAGCGGCTTCTGCGCGTTTTCTCGCAGGAGGACACTTGGCGCTGGTTTGAATCCGCCGGCGTCCCCCTCGTACTCCAGGAAGACTGCTGCGTTTTCCCGCAGTCGCAGGACGCCATGGATATCGTCCGGGCCCTCCTCCGCCGGATGGACGGGGTGAATCTTCGTCTCCGCACGCCGGTGCATTCCGTCGTGTCCGGCCCGACCGGGCGTCTTCTGGTCGACGGAGAACCCTTCGACGCCGTCGTCGTCACTACCGGCGGGGCGCCGAAGGGTCTGCCGATGCTGGACGGACTGGAGCTGGAATGGGTGCCGACGGTCCCCTCCCTCTTCACCTTCACGATTCAGGATGAGGGGCTCCGGAGCTTGATGGGCCTGGTCGTGGAGGCGTCCGTGTCCATCCCCGGCACCGCCTTCCAGGCCGGCGGCCCCCTGCTCATCACCGACTGGGGCCTGAGCGGACCGGCCGTCCTGAAACTGTCCTCCTATGCCGCCCGGCATCTTCACGACGCCGGCTACAAAGCGCCCCTTTCCGTCAACTGGCTTGCGCTGAACGAAAACGAAGTACGGGGTCTCCTGCGGGAGGTGTCCGGTTCGAATCCCCGGAAACAGGTCACCAGCACGCCTCCCGCCGGGCTTCAATCCCGTCTCTGGGACCACCTGGTCCGGAAAGCCGGCCTCCGGAGCGACATCCGCTGGGCGGAGCTGGGATCCAAGGGCCTGAACAGGCTTGTGGCCGCGCTTACACAAGATATGTACACGATGGCCGGCAAAACGAAATTCCGCGAGGAATTCGTCACCTGCGGCGGCGTATCCCTCTCCAACATCGACCCGTCCACCCTGGCGTGCAGGCGGTATCCCGGATTGTATTTCGCAGGAGAAGTGCTGGATGTCGACGCCGTCACTGGCGGATTCAACCTGCAGGCGGCGTGGACGACAGGCTACGTAGTCGCGCAGTCCATCGCGAGTTCCGCCGTCTCCATCAGGACGAACGGCATGCCGCAGTTGGCGGCGAAATGACGGTCGGACTCCGAATCCCCCAGCATCACGCTCCGCTCCGGAGCGATGTCCGGGAAATCCCGGCAGGCGGCGAGGAACATCCCCGGCTGAGGTTTCCGCATCGGATGATTCTCATCCGGTTCCGTACAGGTGTAGACGGCGTCTATCCGGCCGCCGGCGGTCCGGATTTCAGAGAGCATGCGCGCATGGACATTTTCCAGCTGCTCCGATGTCATCTTTCCCTTGCCTACGCCCCGCTGATTGCTGACCAGAATGATGCGTTTGAAATGTCCGGCCCATTTCCGCAGGGATTCCAGGATGCCGGGAAGGAAGGCGAACTGATCCCAGGACCTGACATAATCCCCGGGCAGCCAGCGGTTGATGACACCGTCGCGGTCCAGGAACAGCGTATCGGCCTCCGTGGAGAGGACGGCGTCCGACGCCTTTAAAACAGCCTGTATCTCAGGCAGTTCCCGCTGCGAGCGGGCATAGTCCTCCGGAATGCCGATGTCAATGAAGTATCCGTCCTGCACCTCCCCAGCGACCAGGCCGTAATCAGTCAGAGGCACCAGAACTTCCCGTTCAAAGGAGAATGTTTTCGGGAACAGGGACATGTCCAGCTGGGAACGGTCGATGGCATAGACGCCACCGTTGATGAGGCCTTCGGCGCAGTATTGCTTCTCCCGGAATCCGGTCACCAGGTCGCCGTCCCAGTCCACCGCGCCATAGCGGTCGAAATCCCGCATGGGCTTCAAAGCCAGCGTCACCGGAGCGGAGAAAGACAGGGCGCGCAGGTCGACGTTGTAGAAGGTGTCCCCGTTCAGGACGAAGACCTGTTTCTCCCGGCACTTCTGCAAAGCAAGGCGGATGCCGCCGCCGGTCCCCAAAGTTTCTTTCTCCACCGCGAAACTGACGTCGAAGGGCCATTCCCGCGACTTGACGAAATCGATGACCCGGTCCCTGAGATAGCCCACGGAGAAGACGACATGGCGGACGCCGAAGCGGGAGAGCCACTCCAGCTGGTACTGCAGGAAAGGCTTCCCGTCCACGGGCGCCATACATTTCGGGATTTCGCCGATGACGCCCCGCAGCCGGGTGCCGAGACCGCCCGCAAGGATTACCGCTTCCATTGTTCGGGCACTTTGTCCGTTTCGTACACCCGCCAGGCATGGGCGCCGCGCTCCGTGAACTGGAAAGGGACAACCTTGCCCGGAAGTCCCTCCAGGGCCCGTACAACGGCCATCTTGCGGGTGGGCGGCACCATGAGCATGATGAATCCGCCGCCGCCGGCGCCGGATACCTTTCCGGCGACCGCCCCGGCGGCCATCGCGGTGTCGAAGGCCTCCTGGATGACGGGGTTGGTGATGGCTCCGGCCATTTTCTTCTTGTCCTCCCAGGCCTGGCCCAGGATGCGGCCGAATTCGGACATGTCACCCTTCAGGAGGGCCAGCTTCATGTCCGTGGAACTCTGGCGGATCCGGTGCATCGCCTCGATGGCGACGGCGTTGCCGGAGGACGTGTTCTTCTGCTGCTCGCTGATGATGGCGGCGCTGGAGCGGGAACGGCCGGTATAATACAGGACCATCGAGGACTCCAGCTCGTCCACGATCCACCCCTTGATCTTGAGCGGATTCACGATGACGATGTCGTTCTGATGGAATTCCATGAAGTTGAAGCCGCCGAAAGCGGCCGCATACTGGTCCTGCTTGCCGCCGGCGAGGGAGAGGTCCTTCCGTTCGATTTCATAGGCCAGACGGGCCGTTTCGTAGTCTCCCAGGGGCAGGTTCATCCACTCGGCGAAACACTTGAGGATGCACACCACCATCGTGGAGGACGTGCCCAGACCGGAACCGGCCGGCGCATCATTGTACGTCGTGATCCGGAACGCGCCCGGAACGGGGCCGAAATCCTTCACGATGCGCCGGTAGACGCCCCGGATGAGGTCCGGCGCCCCGGAGAGCGACGCATCCAGCGGGCAGTCGGCATGAGCGTCGGCGTCGTAGGCGTCGACCCGGACCCTGTCCCCCTCCTGCGTCTCGATGGTGCAGTAGGCGGAGAGGTTGATGGTGGCGTTGAGGATCAGCCCTCCGTACAGGTCGCTGTAGGGAGAGACGTCGCTGCCTCCTCCGGCGAGGCCGAGCCTGAGCGGCGCTTTGCTGCGGATGATCATGGGCATCTGGTTCAATTCGTACAAATTTAGCTATCTTTGCCCAAATTTCAAACGATGAGAGAGGGACTGCACACCTATATCGAGGCGGAAATCATTCCGCGCTACCGGACCTTTGACAAGGCCCATCAGGAGGACCATGCGCGAAACGTCATCCGCCAGGCACTTGAACTGGCTCGTCATTACGACGTGGACGCCGACCTTGTGTACACCGCGGCTGCCTACCACGACACCGGCCTCGCCGTGGACCGCGCCACCCACCACCTGGAATCCGGCAGAATCATCCGTTCCGACACCCGCCTCCGGGAATGGTTCACGCCCGAGGAAATCGAAACGGCGGCACAGGCCGCAGAAGACCATCGTGCCTCCGCGAAAACGGCTCCCAGGAGCATCTACGGCCGAATTATCGCCGAGGCGGACCGCCTCATCGACCCGCTCACCATCATCCGCCGCACCATCCAGTTCGGCCTGTCCCACTACCCGGAACTGGACGCCGAAGGCCATTGGGAACGCACCCTGGAGCACCTGCGGGAGAAATACGGCGACGGCGGGTATCTGCAGCTCTGGATTCCCGAATCCCCCAACGCGGCCCGGCTTGAAGAACTCCGCAAGATCATCCGGGAACCGGAGACCTTGCGGAGCATCTTTGAAAAGTTGTTTGCGGAAGAAACCGCTACTGGGCAAGCGTAGCCATCTTCTCCTTCACGGCGGCAAGCCGTTCCGCCGCCTCCGGATAGCCGGTCTCCTGCGCCTTGGAATAGTACAGGGCGGCCTTCTCATACATCTCGAGGGTCAACGACTTCACCTTGGCCTTGTCCTTGCGGCGGGAAACCGTCGGAGACTCATCCCCCAGCTCCTCGAAATCCACGCCGGCCTGGAAGAGCATCCGGGCCTGTTCCTGCACCGCCTTCTGCAGGTTCGCCTGCTGGGCGGAGATGGTCTCGTTCTGCTGGGCGATGGTGCCGTGCTGGGCGGAGATCATCTCGCTCTGCTCGGTGATGGTCCGGTCCCGGTCCTGCAGTTCGGCCTTCAGGTCCTCGATCTCCTTCTCCTTCTCGGCGATGACCGTCTTAAGGCTGGCGACGACCTTCTTGTACTGGGCGTTGTCCTTGGTCAGACGCTCCAGCTGGTCCAGTTTGCCCTTGATTTCGCTGATGCTGTTCTCGATCATCTCCACCTGGTTCAAGCGGGCGGTACCCTGCTCCAGGTCGGTACGCAGGACAGCCGTGGAACCGGAAACCTGGGAAAGTTCCTGCAGGATGTTGTCCACGGCGGCGGCCTGCTCGATGTAGCTGTCACGGGTGGCCTCCGCGCTGACCTTCAGTTCGTCGTAAGCGCGGACCACGGCGTCGTAGTCCTCTTTCGGGACGGAGTCGCCGGAGCGGAATTCACAGCCCGCCGCGAGGACGGCCGCCAGAAGAATCGGAATTATCGGGAGAGTTCGCATAAAAAGTTCGTTTTTTCGAAGCGGATCGTCGTCAGCTTCAGGTCGGAGCGATAGGAAACGGTGCCGGTGCCGAGTTCGTCGGAGGAAACCGTACCGTCCTCCGCGACCGTGAAGGTATAGACAGTGGGTCCGTAAACCGTCACGCGGGCGATCTGGTACTGCCGTTCCGCCACCTTCTTCACGGATGCGGTCGCATAGCGGGTTTCTCCGTCCGAGGTGAACTTCATCGAATAGCTGCCTTCCAGGTTTCCGATCTTCTGGACGTCAGGCAGCAGGCTCACCTGCTGGACCGAACGGCCGGCGCAGCCGGCGAGAACAGCGGCGAAGGCAAGGGAGAAAAAGGCCAGGCGAAGGGGTTTCATATCGCATTCTTATTGTAAAATCGCATCGGCAAGGGCTTCCAGGGCCGGGAGATCGCTGTCCTTCATCCGGCTGTGGATAGTGACGAGGTCGCCCACGATCTCGACATCCTTCATGGCCCCGAACAGTTCCTTCATCACTTTTCCGGCGGACGGAGCCCAGGTGCCGTTTTCGACCAGGGCGACTTTGCGTTTCTGCCAGGCCTTCATCTGCAGGGTGTGGATGAAGCTGTAGGCCGGCGAGAAAAGGCCTCCGTCGTAGGAAGCGGCCAGCAGGACCATCTTCCCGTAACGGAAAGCGTCTTCCACCGCCTCGGCCTGATCGTCGCGCGTGAGGTCCGCCAGCGCCACTTTCGGGCAGCCTTTGGCGAGCAGGATCTCCTTCATCTTTTCGGCTGCAACCATCGTGCCGCCATGAATGGAAGCGCAGGCGACGAACACGCCTTCCGTCTCCACGCCGTAGGAACTCCATGTCTGGTAAAGGCCGACATATTCACCGAGGTTCTCACGCAGAATGGGACCGTGCAGCGGGGCGATGACCGCAGGAGCGAGCGGGAGGACCTTCTTCAGGAGCACCTGCACCGGGGCGCCGTACTTGCCGCAGATGTTGAAGTAGTAGCGGCGGGCCTCGCAGGCCCAGTCGTCATCTTCTTCGCCGAAATAGCCGCACTTGGACAGGGCGCCGAACTTGCCGAACGCATCGGCCGCGAACAGGACCTTGTCCTTGCGGTCGAAGGTGACCATCACTTCCGGCCAGTGCACCATGGTGGCCAGGATGAACTGGAGCGTATGGGCGCCGAGTTCCAGGGTGTCCCCTTCCTTCACGGCCGTCGTGTTGAAGGTCCGGCCGTCGAAGAACTGGCCCAGGAAGGTCAGGGCCTTCGCCGTCGCGATAATCCGGATGTCCGGATACCGCTGCGTGAGCTCCAGAATGGCGCCGGAATGATCCGGTTCCATGTGCTGGACCACAAGATAGTCGGGCTTCCGGCCGCCAAGGGCCTCCTCCAGATTCTCCAGCCAGTCCGCGGCTTTCCGCGCATCGACCGTATCCATCACGGCCACTTTGTCGTCCAGGATGACATAGGAATTGTAGGACATTCCTTCGGGAACGTCGTATTGGCTTTCAAAAAGGTCGAGGTCCAGGTCGTCGACGCCGACGTACTTGATTTCCGGGGTAAGGCTCTTGATCATGTTTCGTGTCATTTAATCTGACAAAGATAAGCCTTTTTTCCGGACGAAAAAAGGACTTTTCACCGCTGCTGACGACCGTTCCGTTTCGGGACGAAATTCACGAGTCCGACGCCGGCGAAAACCAGCACCGTGGCTGCCACTTTCAGGGCGTTCAGCGTGTCCAGCCCCATTGCCAGGGCGATCACCATCGCGATGACCGGCTGGACATAGGTGTACATGCAGACCACCACCGGGCGCAGCCGTTTCTGGCCGACGGGGATGAGGAAATAGGCGATGAAGGTGGCACCGACTACGACGAAGAGGACCTGCCAGACCACGTCCGTCGGCACGGCGGCCAGGTTGGATGCCTTAAAGGCGCCGAAGGAGAAAGGAAGCGCCATCAGCGATGAGAAGAGGAACATCCACTTCATGAAGGTCACTACGGAATACTTCCGGATCAGCGGCTTGAAGATGCCGACGTAGGATGCGAAGCTGAGCGTATTGACCACCATGCCCAGGATGCCCCAGACGGAAGTGGAGTCCGCCCCCGAACGGATGGACACGCAGTTGAAGATCAGGATCAGGACACCGACGAGACTGAGCACGATGCCCGCCACCCCGCTCCAGGTGATTCTCTCCTTGATGACGACGGCGGAAATGACCAGCGTCATGATGGGGCTCAGCGTGCTCATGATGGAGGCGTCGATGGCCGTCGTCTTGGTGATGGCGAACAGGAAGGACAGCTGCGTCATGAACAGACCCAGGAACGAGGCGACGGCCACCTTCCAGAGATCTTTCCGCTCCACCTGATCCCGCGGGGCCGTGAAAAGGGACCAGATCCAGAACAGCGCCGCCGCCCCGAAGGACCGCAGGCAGAACAGGGCCATCGGCGTGATGTTCCCGTCCAGGGCGATGCTCTTGCAGCTGATGATGTTGAACCCGAAAATCGCGTAGGCCGCAAAGCAGGCCAGATTGCCGACGAGGGCGCCGTTCCGCAGATAGCTCTTACTCACTGTAATTATGGTCCACCGTGATCAAGATTGTCTTGCCCGGAATCAGCGCGCTCAGTTCCCGGGTCAGTTCTTCGCAAAGCGCCCGGTCGTCCTTGACCGACAGGTCAGGTACAACATCGACGGTCAGCAGATTCTCTTTCTCCGAGTAATAGAAACCGTGAATTTGAACCAGTTCCTTGTGGCCGGTCAGCGTGCGCATCACCAGCGTCTGCAACTCCGTCCGCTGGTTCTGGCCGGTGGCGACGGCGTAGACGCCGACGGTCATCACGATCGCATGATCCCGGTACATTTGCAGGGTGATTTTCCGGGTCAGTCCATGGATGTCCTGCGCCGTCATCGTGTCATCGACGCTCACGTGCAGCGAACCGATCATCACGTCCGGGCCGTAGTTGTGAAGAATGACATCATAAACGCCGTGCACTTCGTCGTAGGCCATGACTTCCTTCTTGATTTCCGTGACCAGCTCCGGGGACACACGCGACCCCAACAGTTCTCCCACCGGCGATGCCAGCATTTCAATGCCCGCCTTGATGATCAGGGCGGAAATGATCGTTCCGAGGATTCCGTCCAGGGAAACACCCCAAAGCAGCATCACGCCCGCGGAGATAAGCGTTGCCAACGTGATGACGGCGTCGAAGAGGGCGTCGGAACCGGAGGCGGTCAACGCGTCACTTTTCAGTTTGCTCCCCTGCTTCTTGACATACCATCCCAGCAACAGCTTGACCACGATGGCCACGCCGACCACGACCAGGGTCACGGTCGTGTAGCCGGGTTCCGTCGGCTCGATGATTTTTTTGACAGATTCGATCAGGGAAGTCACGCCGGCGGACAGCACGATCACGGCAATGATGATGGCGCTGAAATACTCCACCCGGCCGTAGCCGAAAGGATGCTTGCGGTCGGCGGGGCGCTGGGACAGCTTGGTGCCGATGATGGTGATGACGCTGGACAGGGCGTCGCTCAGGTTGTTGACGGCGTCCATCACGATGGCGATGCTGCTCGAGAGGATGCCGACAAGTGCTTTGAAAGCGGCCAGCAGGACATTGGTGACGATGCCCACGACGCTGGTCCGGATGATCTGGGAACTTCGGTTCATAGAACAAATATACGGATTCAGAACGGGATTTCCATCTTGACGGCGATGTTTCTGCCCATGTTGTATATCCCGATGTCTTTGAGCCGGCTCAGGTGCGGGACATAGACTGCATCGGTCAGATTGGTCCCGATCAGATACAGGGACATGCGCTTCTTCCCACGGATTACCACGTCCGTTCCGGCCGATGCGCCCACAAGCACGTATCCGGGCGTCTCCGTCTCAGTATGGTCTTTTCCATAGAAACGGTCCTGACGCCAGTTCCAGTCCGCATTCACGGAGACAAACGCGTTGTTGAAAAGGCGGCCGTCGTGCGAAATCTCCCACTTGATTTCCGAGAACAGGCGAGGCGCGGGAATCAGCGGCAGATTGTCGCCGCCGGCCTCCCGGGCGAATACGCAGGAGAAGGCGCTGCTCAGGTGCAGTGCATGGACGGGGTGTACATCAAAGCCGATTTCACCGCCGTGCAGATGTGCCAGTCCGCTCTGGAACACATATACGGGCAGGTCCTCGTCTGACAGGAGTCCGTTCCGGGCGGCGAAGATGTAATTGTCAATGCGGCTCGCGAACAGGGCCGCCTGGACCGAAACATGCCGGGAAGTGAAATCCAGCCCCAAGTCTCCCTGCAGACTGTATTCCGGCTTCAGGTCCTTGTTCCCCACCTCGAACCGGAAGGTTCCTTCGTGCTCTCCGTTCGATCCCAGTTCGGCGAGATTGGGAGCGCGGAAACCGCGGGCGACATTGGCCCGGAAAGTGAAATGCTCCCCCAGGGGCCGTACAGCGCCCAAACTTGCGCTGACACCCGGAAAGCGGCGGCTGAAGGCTTCAAACCGTCCCGCCAGCGCTTCGCTGCGCAGCCAGCGCACATCGGCCCGGACACCGCCGGATAACGTCCAGGCGCCCAACGCCTTGGTGGCCGTGGCGAAAAGGCCGGCATCCAGGAGCCCATAGGCCGGGATCAGGTACTCGTCACCGAGATTGTCGCTCCGTTGGGCCATGCCGGCCGCTCCGAATGCCGTTTTCCAATCGTCGCCGAGCGTCCCCTGCCAACGGAAATCGTAATTCAAGGTGTTGAGCAGGAAGTCCAGCCCCGGTTCCTCGGACGACTCCTCAAACTCCTGCCTGCGGTTCCGCTGCCATCCGACAAGCAGTTTCAGATCGCCGGGGCCGACATGGAACGTATTGTCTGAAACGACCTTATAATGACGCACCTGCTGGAAAGGCAACGCTGGTGAATAGCCGAAGTTGTCACCTTCCCCCTCAATCATGCCCGGTGTCAGGTGAAAATAGCTGAATCGAAGCCTGGAATAGCCCCGGTAGGAGTTCCGGCCCAGCATGGCCGAGGCGGCCCGCTGGCGGTAGCCGGAATTGGCCACCGGGCCGTTGGCGGCATTCCGGTAGGCATGGACATACTTGTCCGAGAACCGGCCGTTCCAGATCCAGCCGCCCAGATTGCCGTCCGCCGCCAGGGAATAGGCCGCGAGACCGTTGTTCGTCTGATACTCCGAGGAAACGGTTCCGCCAACTTCCCCGGGCGCCCGTACGGGTTCCGGATGGAAGATGAGGATGCCGGCCAGAGCGTCAGAGCCATACATCAGGGACGCCGGACCTTTGAGGATCTCGACGGAATGGACACCGGCGCCGTCCACTTCGATGCCATGCTCGTCCCCCCACTGCTGCCCTTCCTGGCGGATGCCGTCGCTGACCACGACGACGCGGTTGAAGCCCATGCCGCGGATGACGGGCTTGGATATGCCTCCGCCGGTGGTGATTTCGCTCACGCCGGGCTCCGTGGCAATGGCGCTGATGATGTTGCCGCCGGCGCGTGTGGCCAGATCGGCCGGGCGGACCACCGAGACCGGGGCCGGCATTTCTTTCATCTTCGTGTCACCGGCCAGGCCTGTGACGACGGTTTCTTCGAGCTCCAGATGTTTGTAGAACACGTCCATGGAGTCCGGATGGCTCTCCTGAGCCGTCGCCGCCCCCCACATGAGGAGCAGCGACAACGATAATATTGTCTTTTTCATTCTGTTCAGTTGATTGTTCGGTAATTGGAAAGCAATTTACTGGATGCGGAATGAAACGGGCGGCGCTCTGGGAGATACAGGTTGGAAGGAAAGAAGGATGACCTCGCCGCAAGGCGGGAGAACATAAGTCTCTGAATCCGACAGAAACGACCGGATTACCGAGCTTTCAGAAGGCGTGAATGGCTGGAAAAGGAACTGACAGACGAGGCACTCCCCCGTCGCCGTACCGGCCGAGAGATGTCCGTGATGCGGAAGATGCTGCGAGCAGTCCTCGCAGAAGACATCTTCCCGCTGTTCCAGATCGTGATGATGAAAAGGCGCGAAAAACACCATCGGCAGGACGACCGACAGCAGCCAGGCGGCGAATATGCGTCTTTTCAGGAGCATGGCGGGTGCAAATGTACGAAAAAATGCTTACCTTTATGTCATGAATGA
>JAEEGK010026833.1_pt1 | contig 11684 bp, 8 predicted proteins | sample 8958771 | NCBI WGS metagenome assembly JAEEGK01 (sample SAMN16246547, study PRJNA631951) | gut metagenome | biome: gut microbiome; feature: rumen; material: SC-attached | host: Bos | place: Iran: Karaj | collected 2018-10 | reverse complement strand
ACCAATAACAAAATAAAAAAAAATAAAAAAAAAAAAAAAATAAAAAATAAAATTTTTATCTTTATTTAATCAAAATAATTAAATAATTGAATAATATTTATAAGTATATAAAATTTAATATATTTTATAATATTAAATTATTTAATTATACTAATATTAATATTTATTTTTTCAATAAAGTTATTTATAATTTAAATTTATTATTAATAATATTTAAAATATTATTTTAATTTTTCTTCAATAAAAGCTAATTTTTTATTTTCTGCATCATCTAAATTAATATAATTATTTTTTTTATAATTATCAAAGTAGTATTTTTTAAAATTATCCATTGGTATTTCAAAAAATAAGCACAAAATATAACCAAAAAATATACTCAAAACCATGGAAGCAGTCCCATAAAATAATATATACCATCCATCAAAATATAATTGATATCTAGCATTTAATAATATAAATCTTAATAAAATAGGATGAAATAAATATGTGCATAATAACAATTTATTTAATTTTCCAAAACAATCATCATTTAAAAATCCACCAAAATAATAAAATTGATTTTTTAATAAAGGTAACATCATTAAAAATAATCCAAAAACAAATATTTTTCTTGAAAGAAAATTATACAAAATACATAAAAATTTATTTGATTTTTCTTTTAAAATTTTATCACTACTTTGTGGATAAGCAAAATAAGGCAATATTATAACTAAAACCATCAATATTAAACCTATACAATAGAATATAATATTAGTTAAATTATTATTTTTATTTTTATTTATAAATCCATTCATATTTTTATTTTGATTTGCATACCAAATTCCTGCTAAAATTCCAAATAAATAAGGAAAAATTCTATTATAAAATTTACTATAATAAATTTCATAATAAAAATTTTTATTGTTTACAAAATTTTCATAAAAAGTAATTTTAAATTTTTGTGTGATTAATAGTATTAATTCTACAATAGTTAAAACTAAAAGAAGAATAGTATTTCCTAAATAAAAGCAATTTTTATTTTTTAAATAAAAATACATTAATAAGCATCCTATAATATAATAATGAAAATATGCAGAAAAAAACCAACCCCATTCAAAACAATAATAATTATAATTATCTGATTTATTTGGAACTCCTAATAAAAAATCTTGTAACATTAAAAAAACATTAAAAGAATTTTTTTTGCAATCTTCTAATTCTTTTTTAAAGAAATATCCAGAAATAGGACCATCTAAAAAATATCCAAAAAATTTATAATAAAAAAGAAAAATTATAATATAAACTGGATAAATTCTTGTTAATTTATGGAAGATTTTTAAAATAAAATATTTAAAATCATAATTTACATTATCATAGATTTTTGTATATTTATATCCAATATAAAAAGCACTTGTAAAAAAAATTATATCATATAAAAAATTATTATTAAATATAAATTGCCAAAAGAAATTTCTCATATATCTTAATGAACCTTCTGGATTTCTTATTGGTAATTTATATGAAACAAACATATAACTCATTGAAATATAAATAATTATTAAAAAGCTTACTGATTTTAATCCATAAATTAATTTAATATCTCTTTCTTTTGGAATTGCAGTTATTCTTTCAAAATTTAAATTAAAATCAAATATTTTATTAATAAAACACATTAAAGGGTTTTTTTTAAGATCTTCTTCATTTTTTGCATTTTTTTCATTATTTAAATTTTGATTTGAATTATTTATTTCAGATATTACAACGATATCTTTTTTCTTTTTTTTATATTCAAAAATATATTTAAATGTACCTGTACTAAACAAAAGAAATGTTAAAAATAAAATTGCACTGAAAACAGCTAAATTATCTAACTTATAAATATCTGCATTATAATTATTTGTATAAATATTTTCAATATCTTCATCTTTTAATTGCAACCATTTTTTAATTAAACTTCTAAAATATTCATTTTCTTTTTCATATTCATAACATTCTTCAGGAACACATAATCCAATATAAACATCATATTTATTTAACATTTCATGTCCAGAGGTTTTAAAAGTTATTTTATTTAAATAATATTTAGTATCTTTTATTTCAAGGCACATATCATATTTTCCAAAATCATTATAACCTGTTCCTGATGCAACAAGAGGATTATTAATATCCATAAGATTAAAATTTTTCATATAATTTTCAAGAATTTCTTTACATTTAGTGAAATTTCCATCAGATTGAGCATTTATAAATAGAATAAACAATAAAAATAAAAAGCAATTTAATTTTTTCATGTTTATATGATATTAATTTTAAAAATTAATAAATAAATATTTTTAATTTAATTAATTAATTTAAATTGATAAAAATATTTTTTTTTAAAGTTAATTGTTATTGGAAATAATTATAATTTTTTTAAAATGAATACTAATATTAATAATAATGAAAATTTTTTAAATAATTCTCCTTATACAATTTCTAATACACCAAATAGTAAAAATATTTTATCTCAATTTTTTTATTTAAGTTTATTTGAAACATTTTTTTTTGTTTTTATGGGTGAAATAGGAGATCAAACATTTTTATATATGATGATATTGAAAATAAAATCTAATAATTCAAATGGTGTATTTTTTTCTTCTTTAATAAGTTATTTAATTATTATTTTAATTGGAACAGGAATTGGTGCTTTTTTAAATTATTTATTATATCAAAATTTTATTGATTTGTTATCAATGTTTATTTTTACAATGTCTGGTATAAATCAATTTTTAAGATTTTTTGAGCCGAGAGAAAATCATACTTATGAAGATGAAATTTATGAATGTATGCATGAAGAAATTCAAGAAAAAAAATTAATTAAAAAAGTTACAAAATCTCAAATACGTTTAATCAAAATGTCATCAAGAAAAAAAAGTAGAGATAATTTTAAAGAACCTTTGTTAGATGATGATATAGATAATAAAGAAATTATTGATGATGATAATGAAAATATGCAAAATAATTTTATTGTATGGAAATTTGTAAAAAGTATTTTTATTGACGAATTTTTAGATAGTGTTCATATAGGAATAATTGCTTCATCATGTGTTTTAAATATAAAAGGAGTTTTAATCGGAAGTTTATTAGGTTCTTTTGCAGTTATTTATTTAGCTTGTTTTAAAGGAGAATATTTGGCAAGTAAAATAAAAGGAAGAATTATGGGAATTTTTAATGGATTTATTTTTTTACTTATGGCAATGGAAATATTTTATTATAATAAAGATTTTACACTTAAAGTTTAATAAAAAATTCAATTTGAATATTTAAATAAAGTAAATTATTTATTATCATTTATAAATATTTTAATAAAATATTTTTATTAAAAATATATTTAAATAGTAAAAAATTTGAGTTTTTAATAAATAATTTTTAAACAATGTAAATATTTATAAATATTTAAATTTTTATTTAAATATTATTAAAAATTATATGAATGAAAATAATATTAAAATCAATAATAAATTTGATAAACAAATTCAATCTAAAATTCCTTTTTCAAATGAATTAAAAAATTTACATCTTCAAAATAAATTATATACAATGGAAAATGTTCATAATTTAAATGAAATCTCAATTTTAAATGAAAATTCTTCATTAAAAAGAAATTTTACAGAACCAATTTATAATTCTTCATTAGAAACAAAAGAAACATTTTTTCCAACTCCTCAAAATTATACAAATGAATATTTAAAAAATAAAAAAAACAATGTAAAAATTAAAGAAACTATTGAACAAAATTTTGATAATCAAATGAATATTAAAGAAAATGATGAAAATTCTGAAAATTTAATTAATGAAAAAAATGATGAAAAAATTGGAAAAGCAATTTTTGAAGATATGATTAATTATTCAAATTCTTTTTTTATTTTACATGAAGCTAATAAAAATTTAAAAATAGAAAATGAAAATTTAAAAAATAAAATAAAAAATCAAAATAATTTAATAAAAGAATTTGAAAATATAATTGAAGAATGTAAAATAAAATTAATTAATTTACAAAATAATCAAAACATTGAAAAAATAAAAAAAATAAAAGAAATTTTAAATTTATCAAATGAAGATAATCTTTATGATAAAATTATTGAAAATTTAAATTATAATAAAAACAATAATAATTTATTAAAAAATGAAAATAATTTATTAAAAAATCAAAAAACTGATTTTTTAAATAAATATTATAATTTAGAAAAATATACAAAAAATATAGAAAATAATTTAAATGAAAAAAGAATAAATGAATTATATAAAGATAATAAAGAAAATGAATTATATAAAGAAATTAATTTTTTAAGAAATTGTTTGTATAATAAAGAAGAAGAAAATAAATATTTAAAATTAAAAATAAATGATTTAGAAAATAATATTCAAAGTTTAAATTATTACATTCATTGTAATAAACATAATAATAATAACTTTTGTTTTAATGAAAATAATCAATAAAATTTTTTATTTAAATTATATTTATAAATAAGATTATATTTATTAAAAGAATATTAATTATTTATGATCTTCTTCTTTATTTATATTATTTAAATCATATGCTCTTTGTGAATCTATTTGAAATTTCAATTTTATATTTAACCAATTTTTAATTCTTAAATTTTTTGCTTTAGAAATTTTATTTGTGAAATTTTTTAAAATTTCTTCTTTATCTTTTACATTCAATTTTTTTGATTTATATTTTAAATTATATTTTTCTAAAGGTGTTAATTTTTTTTCATTAAAAATTTCAATATTTGATTCTAATGTATTTGTATTTTCATTTCTTATAAATTTTTTTTGTAATAATTTAATATCATTTTTTAATTGTTTTTCATTTTCTTTTAAATTATTATTATATTCTTCATCAATTTTATTTTTAGCTTTTTTAACTCTTTCATCATTTTCAGATAATGAAACAGATTCACTTTCAGAAACAGAATTTTCAGAATTTAAATTTTTTATTGAATTTTTATTTTCTTCTTTTTTATTTTCATTTTCTTTTTCATTTTCATTAATTATTTTATTGATTTTAATATTATTATTATTATCATCTTCTTTATAATTTTTACTTTTTTTCTTTAAATTTATATTAATTTCATTATTAAAATTTTCATTTTCATCAATTGATAATAAATTATTATTTAAATAATCTTTATTTAAATTTTTATTTTCATTTTGTTCATTATTTTCTTTGGTTTTATTATTTTCAATATCATTATTATTATTTAAATTATTTTCATTATTATTAATATTATAATTAATTTCTCTTGGAATAATATCATTAAAAGGATTAATAACAACTTCAGTTTTGATAATCATAGGTAAAGGATCAACTATCGGATAATCATTTTTATTAGTTAATAATTCATTTATATTTTGTGCATTAAAAAAAGTGTCTCCAATAACTTTTCCAAATATTGTATGTTTATTATTTAACCAAGGACATTTGTCCATTGTTATAAAAAATTGACTTAAATTTGAATTTTTTATATTTTTATTTGCCATTGCAACCATTCCTCTATGATTAAATTTTAATCTTGAATGAATTTCATCTTTAAATTCTAAATTATTATAAATTGAAGAACCACTTTTTCCTGAATTTGTTTTATCTCCTGTTTGAATCATAAATTTATTAATAATACGAAAAAAAATGTTATTATTGTAATAATTTTCTAAACATAATTGAATAAAATTTTTACATGTTTTTGGAGTTTCTTTTGTCCATAATTCAATATCAATATTTCCATAATTTGTGATTAAAATAACTTTTCCTGATGTAGGAGGTTCTTGAGAATAATAATTAGACATTTATTTTTATAAAAAAAATGATAAAATAAAAAATATAATTTCAAATTTATTAGAAATTCATTTAACAAATAAAAATATATTACTATAATTATATGATATTATTATGAAAAAAATAAAATAATAAAGAAAAATGCTTAATTTAATAATTTTAAATAATCTTTTTAAATCAAATAATAATAAAAATAAAATATATTTATATAAAATATTTATAATAATAATTAATTTTAAAAAACTTTTAAATAATATAAAAATAATTATATATTAATCATTTTCTGATAAATATAATATAATTTTTAAAATTTTTATTATTATTAATTTATTTAAGAAACTACTTGTGAATTATTTGTCAAAGAAATATTTGATGCAACATCTGTTTTATCTGTTACTTTAGCAATTGAATCAAAATCAATGCTTCCTTCTTCTGGTTTAACAACTTCTGTATAAACTTGTTTAACATCATTATAATCATCTGGTAATGTTCGAACAACATCATCTAAATAAGAACCTAAAGCAGCTAATGAGACATCAAAATCTGTTACATTAGAAGCCACTTGTTGAGGTTGTTGATTTCTTTGTTGTTGTTTAGGTTGTTGTTGTTGTTTAGTTTGTTGTTGTTTAGCTTGTTGTTGTTTAGCTTGTTGTTGTTTAGCTTGTTGTTGGAAAGGAGGTTGTGGTTTAGTTTGTTGTTTAGTTTGTTGTTTAGTTTGTTGTTGAGCTTGTTGTTTAGTTTGTTGTTGGACTTGTTGTTGGACTTGTTGTTTAGCTTGTTGTTGAGCTTGTTGTTGTTGTTGTGCTTTTTGTTGTTGTTTTTGTTCTGGTTCAATATTAGGTAAAACTAATTTACATTGAACTAAATTAGGTAAACCAGCTCCCCAAATGACATAAGCTTCATCACTAATTTTTGTTCCTCTCCAATTAGCCCAAGTGGTAGTATTTCCAATATATGCTTCTAAAACAGTTTCTCCATCATTGCAATACCAATCACCATTAGAAACAAGTTTTTTACGATTTCCTTTTTGATCAACGAAATCAATAGTTACTGCTAATCCAACTGGGTCTTTTTTAGTAGCATAACCTTTTGCACTATAATCAATTGGAGTTTCTTTTTCAGCAGTTTTAGTTGTTACTTTATTTTTATTTTCTGTTGTAGTTGGAAATCCAAAGAAATCCCAAAATCCTTTTTTATTTTTTAAGTTAGTTTTTTTTGAATTTTTTTGGATGAATAATGATTTAAAAAAGTTGTTTGCAGTTTTTCCAATTGATTTTGCAACTGAACTTGCTGCTTCTAAAACTTTTAAGGCTTTATCTGAATTAGCTCCAACTATTTTAATTTCATCTCCAGGGAAGAGAACTAAATCTAATTCTTTAACAGTGTCTTTATCATCTAGATTTTTAATGTTTGTAAGTGGAATTTTATTTTCATTAACATAAACTTCTTTTAATACTTCATCCATTGCTATGTAAACCTTTGAATGATAAAAAGTACGAGGTGAAACAAAAATTAAAATTAATGAAAGAAAAATAAAAATATTAGCCTTCATTTTACTTTAAATTAAATATTTTATTTTAATAGCTGTTTTAATAATTATAAATATCATTAAATTAAATTATTTTTTTTATTTATTTTAAAATTTATTTAATAAAATAATAAGTAGTAAATAATAAATATTAAATAAATTTTTTATTTTTAAAATTTAAATATAAAAATTGTTTATAATATTTTAATTATGAAAATTTTTTGGTTTCATTTAATTTAAAATAATTATCATTTATACATTAAAAATGTATTTTATAAATTAATTTTATTAATTTTAAGTTATTATTTAAATTTTTTATTTGAAATTTTTAGAATTTTAATACAATAATAATTATTGTTTTTATATTTAAAAATATAAAAATATTTATTATAAATAATTTAATAATATAATAATAAAAAATATAAATTAAATTATATTATAAATAAAAATATAATAACAATATATTTATTTAAATATTTTTATCATTAAAAAATAAATTTATCCAAATAAAAAATTACACTATAATATCATATATTAATCAAAAAAATTATTAAAAAAAATAAATCTATTTTCCACCTTTTTTAACAATTAATAATTTTGGTTTTCCCCAATTTGCAATAAAAGTTTTTTTATTTTTATTATTAATACCATTATATTCAATAGAATTTCCATTTTCTTTTTTAGTTAATCCATTTTCTTTATGAATTATTTCATTCTTTTTTTCTCTTGGAGTCCATCCTTTTGTTCTATGTTCTTCTACCAATTTTTGCCATTCATTTAAATTATTTTTAGCATTTTCAACAGTATAACTTAATGTAGGAAACAAAGTAATTAAAACTTCAAAAGTAGGTAAAATAAATCCTTTTATAAATCCTACTTGAGAAGTAGGAACATTTGTATCATTTCTATCACATAAAAAACTCACAGGTAAATTTAAATTTTTTTCTTTATCACCTTGAATCCAAAATTCATTAGATAATAATTCAACCCATTGAATTGAAATTTTAAATAATTTTGTATTATGTGCTAAATCTGCTGAATGAATAAAATAATCTAATAAAATTTGTTGTTCTTCAAATTTAGTTTTTGGATTTTTAGTTAATAATTCAATAGTTTCATTTTTTTCTTTATCATAATCAGGAGGAATTTTAGATTTAATCACACTCATAACTTTTCCATGATTAGCCATATCAGTAGCTAAAATTTCACTTACCATTCTTTTTCTAATTGTTTTATAATCATTAGTATTTAAATTTTCAAAAATATTCGTTGAATCATTTTTAATAGTATTAAACAATTTAGAAGCATGATAATTTTCTAAGCAACTTATATCATTATAAGTTAAAGCCATTTCAGTTTTGGCATTAATATGAAAAGCATTAGTTAATCCAGGATGTCCAATGTCATGACCTAAAGCAGCAATTAAAATGGAAAGTAAATCTAATGCGTTTGTATCGCATATTTGTTCTGCGTTACTGTTTAAAAAAAATAAACTTGTTGTTTGAGTTACATCTGCTCCATGAATTGAATTATGATATAAAGTTGATATATAATATTGATTTGATACGCTTATTAAAAATTTATCTAATTTTTTTGTTGAGATTATTTTATCATTATTTAATCCATGTGCTTCTAATATTACTTTTCCCATAATAGGTAATACATTTTCGTGACCAACGATTTTTTTTAATTCAAATATGTTAAAATCTTTTTGTAAAATTTGTTTTGGATTAAATTGTTTTGAAATTAAAATTTCATCAATGGATGAAAAAATATTTTTTTTAAATTTGTTATTATTATTTTCAGTTGAACTTGGTCGATATTTATTTTTTAATTTCTTTTCTTTACTATTATTATTTGATGAAAAAGAACTTTTTGTATTTTTTTTATTAAGTATATTTTTATTATTATTATTATTATTTGTTTGATAATTAAAACTATTTGAAAATAATTTTTTATTTGCAAAAGGAATTTTATTTTTAGATGATAATTCTTGACTTTTTCCAAAAGATAAATTATTTTGATTTTGAGATTTTTTTGAATTAAAACTATTAAATTTAATGACTTGTTTTAAAGATTTTAAATTTAATCTATTATTTGAATAATTTTCATAAGTATTATTAACATTATTTCCATAATTATTATTTCTTTGATTATTAGAATAATTTTTTTTTGTTTTTGAAAAATTATTTTTTTTTAATTTAACTGAAGGAATTTGTAATAAATTTCCAATTTCATTAGATAAATCAACATTTTTTGTATTAATTATAGAAGTTTTTTTATTCATTTGAATAACTTCTTCATTATATTCTGTTACAAAATCAACAAATTGTTTAAATTCTTTATTTTCTTTTTTATATTTTTCAATAATGTCATTTTCTTTTAATTCATATTTATACAATGAATGAGAAGTTATTATTTTAATTGACCATTCTAAATTTCTTATTAATTTACTTTTTGTTTTTGTTATTGAATTTATAAATAATTTTGCTTCGTTAATGTAAGATAAAACTTTTTCATAAGGTGTTGTTATTATGCTATTTCCTAAAGTTGCAGAAATTGCTTTTGGATATTGATTTTGATAATTAGTATTTTTTGACATTTATTTAAATTTTATTATAGATAAAATTTTATAAAAATAATAAATATATTATATAAATAATTTTTTATTTATTAATTTAATGAGATATTTAAAATGAAGATTTTTTAAATTATAAGTTTATAATCATATTTTTAAAATATAAATATATAAATTTTAATAAAATTTAATTAAAGCAAAAGAAAAAATATAAAATTAAAATTTATATTAATATAAAATATAAGAAAATAAAATATGCAACTTGAGCATTTGCCGCCAAAAGAAGAATTTAAAAAGGATTATCCTTTAAAAATTAAAAATTTAATTGATAGAATAAACGATAGTAAATCAATAGATAATACTAAAATCATTTTATCCCGCTTTTATACTCTTAATTCCAAAGATGAACAAGTTAAAAAAATTTTCCGTTTACTTTCTTATGATTCAAAAACAAAAACTTTTTCCAAAGAATTTAACTCAAATTTTATTTTAGATTTAATTAAAAATGAATATTTATCTAATAAAAATCAAGAAATTTCTGAAAATTACGAAGAAAAAAATTTTATTGTTCCAAAAAGTAGTTTCATTTTACCTAATCAAAATACTTTTGAAATTAAAAATGATTTAAATAATTTATTAACAAATAGTGTCAAAAATGATTTAAATTTAAATTCATTTAATTCAAAATTAAATTTGCAGTCAAATATTTTAGAAAATAATTTTTTAGAAAAAAAAGCAACTTTTTCTTTATCTGAAACAAAAAAAGATGATTTTATTAATGAAAAACCTTTAAAACAAAAAAGAAAAAGAAGAACAACTGAATCAAATGAAAAAAATATTCCTCAAAAAAAATTAAAAAAATCTCCAACAGATGAAATTTATACAGTTCAGCCTCAACAAGTTAGAAATAATTCTTATGGTTTAAAAGAAATTTCAAATAGAGTGAGAGAAATTATAAAACGAAATGGTCAAACAAGTTATAAAGAAATTTCTGATGAAATTGTTTCAGAAATTAATCAACAAGGTTCAAAAGATGAAAAAAATATAAGAAGAAGAATTTATGATTCATTAAATGTTATGAAAAGTATGAAATTATTTAAAAAAGATAAAAATTCAAAAAAAATAGTTTGGAATTTTAATGAAGATTCAAATATTTTAGATGATGATAATAATGATAATTTTAATAATTTATATAATGAATATTTAAATGAATTAAAAACTTTAAATGAAAAAATAAAAGAATTTTATAATAAAAATAGTATTAAAAGACAAAAATATAATGCTTTAAATTTAGAATTATTATCACTTCAAAGTATTTTAGAAAGGAATAAAAGGCCAAATATGGAAAATATAGAAGAAAGTAAAAAAATTTATTTTCCTTTTGTTATCATAGAATTTCCTGAAAAATTAAATAGTTCAAATGAAGGTAAAATAAAAATTGCAATGAATGAATCAAGAACTAAAGCACATTTTGGATTTGATTCTGCTAATAGATTATATGGTGATTTAGATGCAATTACAAAAATAATTCAAAATAATAATAGTCTTAATGAAAATAATAATAATAATAATAATAATTATTAGTAGTTTATTTATTAATATATCTTCAAATATTTATTTATATTTTTGTTTATAAATAATAATAAGAAAATGATATTTTTTATTTTATTTTTATTTTTTTTTATTTAATTTAAAAATTATTTTAAAATTAATTTTTAAATTAATTTGCTAATATTAATAATTGAATTTTAAATGGGGATTGGGGATTGGGGATTGGGGAT
>JAEEGK010026831.1_pt1 | contig 11685 bp, 8 predicted proteins | sample 8958771 | NCBI WGS metagenome assembly JAEEGK01 (sample SAMN16246547, study PRJNA631951) | gut metagenome | biome: gut microbiome; feature: rumen; material: SC-attached | host: Bos | place: Iran: Karaj | collected 2018-10 | reverse complement strand
TGATGCCGGAACAGTTCAACCGCCTCGTCGAGGCTATACGCGAGGAGGGCCTGATCCCGATGAGCACGCCTTTCGATGAGGTGAGCGTGGACCTGTGCATGGACCAGGGCCTCGAGATCATCAAGATCGCGAGCTGCAGTTCGATGGACTGGCCGCTCATGGCTAAGGCGGCATCCACCCATAAGCCTCTCATCGTATCGACCGGAGGCAAGAGCCTGTCGGAGATTGACAAAATATATAATTTCCTGACGCACCGCGGATGCGAGTTCGCATTCCTGCACTGCATAGCCGAGTACCCCGCACCGCCCGAGAGACTGCAGCTCGATTTCATCGAGAAGATGCGCAAGCGTTACCCCGACGTGGTCATCGGATGGTCCGGACATGAGGCACCCGACAACAATATCCCTGCCATGCTGGCAGTGGCAAAGGGCGCGCGCATATTTGAGCGCCATGTGGGTCTGCCGACCGAGACGATCAAGCTCAACGCTTATTCGATGAACCCCGAGCAGGCGGACGCCTGGGTCAGCGCGGTCCTCTCCGCACAGGATATGTGCGAGATGAAAAAGACCAGCCACCACGGCAAGACCAAGTACATCAGCCAGAACGAGCTCGATTCGCTCACGAGCCTGATGCGCGGCGTATTTGCAAAGCATGACATAGCCGAAGGCGATGTGCTGACCGAGGACGATGTGTTCTTCGCGATGCCGTGCGCTGACAGGCAGCTCACCAGCGGCGAGTTCCAGTCGGGCATGACAGCCACCAGGAGCTATAAGACCAACGAGGCGGTATACGAGAAACGCGCTGCTTCCGACATCAGCATCATGCGCAGCGTCGTACATGATGCCAAAGGTATGCTCTTCGAAGCAGGCATAGCGCTCGGCACCGAGTTTGAGGTTGAGCTCTCGCACCATTACGGCATGCAGCATTTCCGTCAGTTCGGCGCGATCATCATATCGATAGTCAACCGTGAGTACTGCAAAAAGCTGATCATCGTCCTGCCCGGACAGAAGCATCCTTCGCACCTGCACAAGGTAAAGGAGGAGACCTTCCAGCTGCTCTACGGCGACCTGACCGTAACTCTGGATGGCGAGACGATAAAGATGAAGCCCGGCGACATCCAGACCGTGCTGCGCGGCAGCTCACACGCATTTACATCCGAGCACGGCGCGATATTCGAGGAAGTATCCACCACGCACGTACGCAACGATTCGTATTACGAGGATCCCAAAATCGCCTGCCTTGACCCGCTGGAGAGAAAGTCAATATTGAAGGATTGGTAAATATGGAAAGAGGCCGAGAGGCCTCTTTCTTTTATTGACAAAAAGTGTAATAAACTATAAGATGAAAATAGAAGTGTAATAAACTATAAGAAGATTCAAAAAGTGTAATAAACTATAAGAAGTTGCTTGAAGTGTAATAAGATTAAGGAGGAACAGTCATGAAGCATAATCCATTCAGCCTGGACTTTGGAGGAACCCCGTATCTGATGATCCCGCGCTACATCGAGACGGACAAGGTAGTGAGTGCTTTTTCTGCTGAAATACCGACCACGCATATTTTTATGATAACAGGTGCCAGAGGAAACGGCAAAACTGTCCTTATGAGTGCCGTTAAAGAAGTGCTTATGAGGGATGAGGAGTGGCTGCATATAGATCTGTCTCCAGAAAGCGATATGATGAATGTAATGGCAGCGAGCCTCTACCAGAAATGCAAAAAGAAGTGGGCCAAGTGGAAAGTGGATTTCAGCATTGATCTGAAAGTAGCCTCGGTAGAAGCTTCAGCCGAAAATGATAGCCGCTATACAAGTATTTATACTGATCTCGACACCATGTTGGAACAGATCCGTGACAAGAAGCATAAACTGCTGATCACTTTAGATGAGGCGGTAAACACTAAAACCGTCCGCGAATTCACGACGTTTTTCCAGCATTGCCTTCGTGAGAAGTATCCGGTGTTCCTGGTGATGACCGGACTGTATAAGAATATCAGGGCTCTGCAGAATGACAGATCACAGACATTCTTAAAGCGTGCGCCCAGAATTGTGCTGGGACCGCTCAGCCTCATCAGGATAGCTCAAAACTACAGTGATGTTTTTGAAATAAATGCAAAAGAGGCTGAAAAGATGGCCGGGTATACATTGGGATATTCGTACGCATTTCAGATACTGGGATATCTGGTTTTTGAGGATAAAAAGCAGGAACTCTCGGACAAGGTGCTTAAAGAATATAAGCTCATTTTAGCAGAGTGCTCTTACGATAAGATATGGGAGGAGCTTTCTGCAAATGAGCGGGCTGTCGCTCAAGCAGCCGCGAAGGCATCAGATAATGTGACAGTAAAGGAGCTGCGGGAAGCACTGGATATGAATTCTAATGAATTCTCGACTTACAGCGATACTCTGGAAAAAAGCGGAATCTTTGCAGCCGATACCGCAAGAGGAAGGATAAGGTTCGCTCTGCCTTTTATAAAGGAGTATATTGCCGAGCGGGATTATTAGAACAGTAATAAGTATCTGGTTTCAACTAACAGCGGAGGAGACTGGCTGATTTTGTGGTCAAAATTTCTGACCGCAACCATAAATCTCCCAAGCAGATATGAACCATATATATTTACCTAAAACAGCAGAACCATTATGGAGATGGTCTCGAACGGAGAGATCAGCAGAAGGACAGCATACCGGTATCTTGCGTACTACAGAGAGATGCATGGCGGAACAAAAAAAGGGATAAGGCAACTACACAAACTCGAAAGTTTACAAATATCTTGACAAAAAGGCGAAACTCATATATAATAGTATGCGTTCTCTTGAAAAATAAAAAATAAAAAATCAATCAATTTTACTGTTAAGTTATTTCTGCTCACAGCCGATATAATTATCAGATGACAAGTCAGGTATCAAACCTGCACTGCAATGAGTCTATTATGTGTGACGGCTCTACCGAAAGTTTGAGAGCGCATCGAATAGTTCGATGCAGACATTCGGGCATAAACCCCGAAAGTTGAGGTCCGTACCCTCATCCGGAAGTGTTTATGTTTTCTCAAGTGTTCACGTTCAAGGACGGACATGAGCAGAATCCCAAACCACAAGGAGGTAAAATTTATGAAGAAGTTTAATTTCTCAAAAGGCTTAGTAATAGGTCTTTTGACATTAGCGCTCTGCCTCACCTGCTTCGGCGTGGCGAAGGTAAGCGCGGCAGCGCCCGCAGCACAAAGCGCTACGTATAATCCTCAGAACGATACCATTACAGCAACCACTGCTTCTCAGGTATTCATTCTGAAGGCTGAGAAGGACAATAAGCTTAAGGCTGGCGCCACCGGTATCGACCTTGATGCAAACGTTCCGGTTGCTCTTGCTGACCTCGGTATCAAGGGCACAACTAAAGATGTTTTCCTTTATGTATGTGCAAAGACCGATATTGATGATGAAGGCGGCGTAACAGTTAACGCAAACCTTGTAATCAAGGCTCAGGAAGCAAAGAAAATCGTTGGCCAGATCAATTATCCGAAGGCAGATGCCGGACAGTCGGATTTCCTTTCTGCAACAGTTACCGATGCAAAAGGTAATGAGATTTCCAATCCTGTAATCTATTGGTGGGATGGTGAAAGCGAAGCCGGATACGCTCCTGCTAATACATTTACCAGTGCTATGTTGTCAGAAATGCTTGAAACCGGCGGCACAATCTATATCAAACAGCTTGGAACAGCAACTCAGTTCTCCAGTAAGCCCGTTAAGGTAAAGATTGCTAAGCAGGCAAAGGCTCCTAAGCTTAAGATCGATGTTAAGAAGGATACCATAGCTCTGAAGAACGGTTTTGATTTTTGCGTTGCGACTGGTGAAGAGGGCGACTACAGTTATGGTGCTTGGAAAACCATTCTTCCTTACCTTAAGGATGCGAAGATTAAGACTGCAGATGCGAGTATAGTTACAACTGCCTCATATGTACCTGTTGACAAAAAGTCAGATGATGCGAAGACGGCATACACGCAGTACAAGTTTAAGGCGCTCTCACTTACTGAGATAGCTTCAGCTTCTCTGCTTAACCAGTCTGGTGATTACAAACTTGCTGTAAGAAAGTCGGCTACTGAAAAGAAACCCGCTTCAGCAGCTCAGGTTATTGAAATCGCAGCTCCTGCGCAGGCACCTATTGTTTATACAAGAGATCTTGTTTCAACTGAGTATCTGGTAGGTAGTGTAGCTGCTACTGATTATGCTAAAAAAGGTATTGTTATCGGTGAAATCAAGAATTATCCCGGACTCGATGGAAATGGTGCTTTAGCAACAAGCGGATTCTGGACGAACTTCACTGTAAGCGAGAGCGGTACAGGTAAGGACGAGACAGCTTCGAGTTATGAGTATTGTGTCGTTAAACAGGCAGATCTTGCTAATGTTGATTTTACAACTGTAAGTTGGAAGAAGATCGTGCCCGGCAAGACCAAGATCACATCGAAACTTAAGTCTACTTACTTCCTGGAAGGCGGCACAAAGAAGATTACTGCTGAATTAAAGCCCGTTGCTGCTCCTAATAACTTTGCTCCCAGCACTACTGAGGTTACAGGTTCCAATCTGCTTCTGATCAGACGTGCAGGTACAAAAGAAGGAGTAAGAGGATCAGAGTATGTTAAACTCTATGTTGTTAAAAACGGAAACGATGTAGAGCTTTACAGCACGGTAGCTCTTGGTGAAACAGCTGCGAAATATACTATCAATTTTGCTACATATAAGTATACCGCAGGCGATGCTGCTAAGACCGGTTGGTTTGTTGATGACAAGATTCCGGAAGTAATCGGCTATTATAAGGCGGCTACCAAGGCTGAAATCCCTTCGCTTGAAGGAGCAGATTACTTTACTACAACAGACGGATCGAATAGTGATAAGGTTCCCGGAGCCAAAGTAACTCCCGACGGAGAAGGAAAAGTTGATGTTGCTTATAATGCTAATGGTACGACAGTAACATATGCGATCATGACTTACGCAAATGTTAAGGTCAATGCAGTATTCGGAACAGTTTCCGGAAACCCTTCCGCATTCTCTAAGGTTTCTGCAATTGACGCTCAGGAATTAGCGACTGTCTCTGCAGGAAAGATTGGTACTGCAACTGTTGTTAGTGGTTATGTTGGTAAGGAATTTAGTATTGATATTACTGATCCTACCACAATCAGCAATGACAATTATGCAATTCTTGGAACTCAGCCCACCAATTGGCCTCAAGTTGTTGCAACAGGAACAGGATATATTGCCGGAGCTTATGCTAGTGGTCCCGTAGTTAAGGTAACTCCTACTAAGGCAGATGAGATAACTGTAAATGTTCAGTATGCAGTTGTTCGTCAGTACAAGGTTACATATGCTGACGGAAACGGTTATACAGTTGCTGTAACTAAGAAAGCTGATGGAGCTGCCGTATCTTCAGGATCTAGAGTCGAGAAAGATACAGTGCTTACAGTTACCGTTACATTTGCTACTGCTCCCGAAAACGGAAAAGCAGTAACTATTAATGGAAACGCAGCAGGAACTGGAGACGGAAGCAAGACAGCATTTACTCTTGACTTGGCTGCATTAGCAGGAGATATCAACGGTATTTCTGTGAATGTCGCTCAATAAGTAATCAGGTGACTGTCACCACAATGGAATGATGGTGCCTGTCACCACTAAAACTTCATAAACAAATCTGGCCTTCCCCGGTCCGCGGGGAAGGTCTTTTTATTTACTTCGTACAGATATGCTCGAAAAAATCGTCGTTTTCACCATAGAATCAACCTTGTCACTTCTGTCTTCCGATGCTATAATAACATCGGAAAGCAGTATAACACTTCTATTTCTCTCAAATTCTTTTGCATGCCGACGTTGTTTTGTGACGCGGCCTGCTGTCTGGAGTAACATGTTCCGCTGCTTAACCAATCTCATTTACTAAGCCGCAGGAATGTGTGTATTGCTTTATATTCCTGTGGACTGTTTCACAGGGAGGACAACTATTTGGAGAAAGACATTACAGAAAGGCTCCTGGCAGATCACAACGATGTATTTGCCGACATTATCAACGGACTCATTTTCAAAGGGGAGCAGAAGATCCGGCCCGAGGATCTGGAGAACCGGCAGGTCAGGTCCCAGTACAAGGCGGCGGGAGGGCGGCTGCACCAGACCGAGCGCGACCTTTCGAAGCAATGGAGCAGGCACGATATCCGGCTCGCGATTTTCGGCCTGGAGAATCAGACAAATCCCGACAGACTGATGCCTTTTCGCGCATTCTGCTACGACGGCGATTCGTATAAGGACCAGATCCGCAAGAAGACCAAGCCATCCCCGGTCCTGACCATTGTCCTGTACTTCGGGAAGGATCATTGGAACGCTGCGAAATCGATGCATGAGATCTTGGATATCCCGGAAGGCATGGAGGATTATATCAACGATTACCGAGTCCACGTGTTTGAGATCTCATGGCTGACGGACGAAGAGATTGACCGCTTCACGAGCGATTTCAGGATCGTGGCGAACTTTTTCGCCAACAGGCGCCGGAATAAGGACTATGTTCCCGACGACCCTCAGCATATCGAGCATGTAGATGAGATGCTGAAATTATTGTCGGTTTTTACAAATGATGATCGATACGAGATGATACTTGCAGACAAAGAGGAGGTGCATAATATGTGCGAAGTAGCGGACAGACTGGTGAATAAAGGAATTGAGCAAGGGCGTAAGGATGGCCGTAAAGAAGGCCTGAGAGAAGGAAGCATAAAGACACTTTTTGAAATGATCAAGCGGAAAATAATAACTATTGATCAAGCTGCCGATATTGCAGGCTTATCACCGGAAGCGTTAAAGAAGGAAATTGAAAAAGTCAAGGAAAACAAAGTATAAAGACAAAAGCAGGCCTTCCCCGGCAAAACAGGGAAGGCCAGAATTGTTTATGAAGAATAATGGTGACAGGTACCGAGAATCCTTATGCGTTCTTTTTAGTTCCGCGATTTCGTTGGGCGACAGCACTCCTAAAAGCCTTCATCATGGCCGGTGAAAGCTCTTCGCAATCCTCATCAAATACAATAGGATGTTTGGCTGCTTCTCGAACCTCAGCAAGTTGCTCTTCGGTAGCCTTTTGTCCTTCTTCAATAACGACTCTTTCGATCATAATACAGCCTCCTTTCAGCCTCTGTCGCAAGACGGGCAGATATTATCCTAATACGTTCTGAACGCTCGGTAAACACAACAAACAAGACGTCACCTACCATACCGATGGCAATATATCTGTCTTCATCAGTGCTATGCTCAAAATCATACCATTCAAAAACCATATGTGCCTCCAAATAAACTCCTTCCCGACAGGAGCCTATCCATCGCCCCTGTCTGATAAATAATATTTTTGCAGGGGACAAATCGGTTATCTGCACCATAACGGAGTAAAGACTCCGGCAAATAACTATCAGATAATAGATGCCTGCGGGGCTACCCGGCAAGGCAGAAAGAAGTGTCATCTGCTACGATGATGATAGCATGAAAAGGCTCAAAAAACAACCCTTGGGGAAACGAAAAAGACCTTCCCCGGCGAACCGGGGAAGACCAGATTTGTTTATGAAGTTTTAATGGTGACAGGCACCGAATCAGATGTATGACAATCTCGCCGACGGCATCCCCGTGCCCTTCGAATGGGCCGCCAAATACGGCGATGACTGGACACTACACTATTCACTGCTGGTGGGAATGGATATCCCGAACAATAAGATCACGATAGCCAATCCGTACGGCTATATCGAGGAAATAACGGTCGAAGAGCTTCTCTCGAGGACAAGCTTTGAAGCCTATGAAAACATGCCGTTGTTCTTCAAGATGGCTTTTGCGATAGGCATATTTGAGAAGAATACGGTGTTTACAGTGGTACAGTGAGAAATAAACGGGTATCCAACCATTATTGATCATAGAAACATAATTGTCCCCCGCTTATTATAGGACACCGATTTTCTTCCCATACTCTACTGCTTCAGAATGAAAAGTGTCAGGATCAGTATTCTCAAAATAGCGCTGCCGCCATTTTGTATAGTCGCTTTTTTCGCGGATAATGATAGAAATAAAGCGTTCAGCCTCTATAACTCCCATCTTTTCGATAAGGCAGGTAATTCCTTTGTCCAATAGTTCTGTAGAGCTCATACTATTTGTCGCCATTATTTCTAACCTCCTCCCATTCGCGGATAAAAGCAACCGGATCAAGAATTCTGATTCGTTCACTCTTGAACCTTAGCAGTTTGTCGTCTGTAGTGATGAAACAATCGCTTCCGGCCACAATGGCACATGCAAGATGGTAGGCATCCGCAACCATTATCCCTCTTTGAATAAACTCATCGGCTATTTCTTTTAATTCTTCGGAATATGAAGTATCGACATATGAGTCAACATATTCCTTGACAAAACTGTAGATCGTCTTTTGCCTTAATTCATAAGGATTCTTGCTATTCTCATACAGCAGAACATAAGAAGCTGACAATAACACTTCTTTATTCTTGATAAAACTCTGAATCTGGAGCTTAGCCTGTGCTTCCAATGATATTCTTAATTGCGATTGATCATCGTAAGGACGGTTATAACAGCAATTATCAAGATAAATATTCATTTGCCTCCTTGTTCTCTCTCCGAAATCATTATACCAAAGGAATGAGCAGAAAACAAGTGCTGTTTTCAGAATTTTCAGACATCTCCTATTGCCTTCAAATAGAAAAACCGCCTCCCGGCGAACCGGGAGGCGGTAAGAACTTTATATGTTAGTTTTTTAATTGTGACAGGCACTAATTGTAATTAGTTGTTCCCATCATTTGTTCCAGAATCACCCGAACCTTATTCACCTGATCCTGTACTCTTAGCAGTAAACTTACCATAGAGTGTAGTATCAGCAGTGAAAACTGTCTCTGGTGTAACTGCGTTACCTGAAAGATCCTGATTGATATACCAGCCGCCAAACGTATAGTCTTCAGCATTAGCAGCTTCTGCGTTAGCGTCTGACAATGAAATCGTTCCAGCCTTGGTAGTATACTGGTCAGCGATTACAAGCTCAAGATCGCCCGTGTCGAACTTAACTGTGTACTCACGATAAACATTAGTACGAACAGATACCACGATCGGTTCTGCAGTTCCGGCTATAACAGTAACTTTGTGAGTATTTGCGCTGTAAGCACCGGTGGTGAATGCGTAACCTTCTCCGGCAACAACTACGGAAGTAACGCCATCAACTACATCGGAATGATATCCGGTAGGTTTAACAATATCTCTAACGGTAATCGATGCTTCATCGCCGACATATTTTACTATGTCACCTTCTGCTGTCCATGTAGTCCCGTTAACGGTGCATGCTTTGCCAGCCTTAATCTCTGCAAGTTTGTATGTTGCATTGGTGGAAATAGGAGTATATGTAGCATTATTTCCAGAGCCTGCAACAGTAACGAAATCAGCGTTTACAGTAATGTTTGCGTATTCACGAATAGCGATAGCCACATGTGTATCACCTGATTCGCTAACAGCAATCTGATAAGCATCCTTTGCAACTTCATCAGTGCTATCAGTTGCTGGAATCTTAGCAGGAGCAGCGGTATACTTACCATCGTTTCCAAAATTAGGAGTTCCTGCATGAGGAGCCGCCGAAGCAACTTCACTGATCTTCCAATACTCTGCACCGGTAAGAGCCGGGAGTGCAACGCCAGTATTAGCCTTCTTTGACCAACCGGTAATTTCAGCGATACTGTCATCCTGATACCAACCAGCTGCACGTGCCTCACCTTCGGTAATAGCAGGGCTGTACTTAAAGAACGAAACAGTGTACTTATAAGCTAACTCGCCGTTGGAAACTGTGCTGTAAAGGTTGTACTTACCATTCTCCTTTGCAACATAGAGAGCGATAAACTCAGAAGCTCTGAGGCCACTGGACTTGTCGCCTGCACGACGGATAAGAAGCAATGCTTTGGTGCCTTCCTTGATAGCATTTTCCGTGATTATTACTCTGCCATAATCATCGTTTCCCTTATTCGCAGCAGTAGCAGCAAGATCTGCGCTTGCAGTAGACTTAAGAGTAGCAGTTTTCTTGGTTCCCTTTACAGTGTTATACTTACCAGAGAGCTTTTCAGTGATCTTAAGTTTCGAAGGATCAAACTTCTTCCACTTAACAGTTGTCCAGTCAATAGCAGCATCGCCTGTTGCAGCATAGTCTGCGGTAGCAACAACTGCATATTCGAAAGAGGTTCCTTCATCTCTTTCCTTGGTATTGGCTGTTGCAGTCTTAACCTTAAAGGTCTTGTCAAAGCCTTCAGTTTCGATTGCAAGGGTGTTGGTGCCGGTATATCCGGGGAAGCCTGCGATATCGCCAAGTGTAAGGCCCTTCTTTGTAAACTCATCTGCGGAAGCTACAAGGAACTGGCCCTGTACATTGTCCTGAGTGTAAACAAGGGGTTTTCCTGCCTTAAGGTCAAGCTCGATAAGAGTAACTGCAGAAGCAGGTTTCTTCTCGGTAGCCGACTTACGAACAGCAATCCTATAGTCAGAAGGAAGAGTTACCACACCATTAGCAGTAAACTCTGCACTAACATACTCATACAGCTTGTCAATGCTAAGTGCCTTAACAGCCGTCTTAGTATAAGAATAATACTTGTTGGAATCATTTTCGATTTCAGCAACCTTGCCGGCATTAGTATTCTTCTTATCCAGAGGCTTATACTTGGTCTGATTTGTATCAATTGTACCGCCAACGATTGTATCGGTAACAGTAGCAGTCTTCAAAGTAGGAAGAATTGTGAACCACTTAGTAATACCGGTGTATTCGTTTCCAACCTTTGCCGCTATAGCGAAATCAAAGCCATTCTTCAGAGCGATTGTATCCTTGGATACATCGATCTTAGCCTTAACAGCCTTTGCCTGCTTAGCAACCTTAACCTTAACAACCTTGCTGCCGAACTGTGCAGTTCCGGTTGCGCCGCTTGTTCCGGCCTGCTTAACATAGATAGTTCCGCCGCCTTCAAGCATTTCTGCAAGGTCACCACCCAAGAATCCATCCGCTGTAGCCTGGTTCTTGCTGTTCTTTCTAGTGGATTGTGTAAGGCTGTTAGCCTGATACCACTTATCCTGATCAGCACTCCAATAGAGGCTTGCACTTGCGATATCAACACTCTTCTTGGTCGCTTTATCAACATAGTAAGCAGAAAGAACTTTTTCCGATCCGGGATAATCTGCCTGAGTATAGTCGATAACGCCTACAACCTTATTGGCATTTCCCTTAATGGTAAGGTTAGCCGAAACGGTCTCATCAACTTCAACTTCCTTATCACAAACATAAAGGTAAACATCCTTTGCTGTTGACTTAATGCCAAGATCAGCTATCGAAATCTTGTTGCTAGCCATCTGTCCGTTAGCACCGGTTCCGGCTTTGATCTTATTTCCTGATGCTGCCTTCAGAACATATACATATGCATTCGATGACGCTTTTACTGTATCTGCGGCTGCGTCATACTCTGCCGCAACTGCCGTTGACTTGGCCGGGGTTGCTGCTGCATCTTCCGCACTTACCTTCGCTGCCGCAAAGCAGGTGAGGCAAAGTGCTAATGTCAAAAGACCTATTACTAAGCCCTTTGAGAAATTAAACTTCTTCATAAATTTTACTTTTCTTGCACCTGGGAGTACTATTCCTTTCACGCTCGCGAAGCGGGGCGGAAGATAGTTGGAAAGAG
>JAEEGK010026830.1_pt1 | contig 11685 bp, 9 predicted proteins | sample 8958771 | NCBI WGS metagenome assembly JAEEGK01 (sample SAMN16246547, study PRJNA631951) | gut metagenome | biome: gut microbiome; feature: rumen; material: SC-attached | host: Bos | place: Iran: Karaj | collected 2018-10 | reverse complement strand
CGTCGCGGCCGCCCTGAATGTCAAGGTCGAGCGGTGCGTCGAGCGACATATTCTTCAGCCGGTTGATGAATTTGCCCGGATTGTTTTTGTAGCTCTCGGTTATCAGTTTGGCCACGCCGATGTTCGATGATACCTCAAATACCTCTTTTACAGATATTTTCCCGTGCGGTCGGGTGTCCGAAATGGTGTGGTCGAAGATTTTCCACTTGCCGTTGCCGGTGTCCACCGAGTCGTCAAGGTCGAAGCAGCCGTCCTCAAGTCCCGCCATCAGCGACGGCAGTTTGATTGTCGAGCCCGGCTCGGTGCGCGTTCCCACAGCGTAGTTGTAGGCCTCGTTGTAGCGGCCGGTCACATCGTCTTTGGTCAGGTTCACAATGGCCTTGATGTCGCCCGTGGCCACTTCCATCAGAATGGCCGTGCCGTATTTGGCGCCGTGTTTTTTCAACTGATTCTCAAGCGCGCTGTGAGCCACGTCCTGAATGTTTATGTCGATGGTTGTGATGACATCGTAGCCGTCTTTCGGGTCCACCTGACTGTCATCGTTGATTGGCACGTAGTAGCCGCCCGGAATGCGCTGCCCGATGAAGTAGCCCTTCTCACCCGACAAATCCTTGTCGTAAGCGCCCTCAATGCCCACTTTGATGCCGCCTTGTCCCTCGTAGCCGATTGTACGTGCTGCCAAAGCCTCGTACGGGCGCACGCGGCGGTTTTCCTTGACGTAGATGACGCCGCCCTTATATTGTCCGAGCCTGAACAGTGGAAACTTCTTCAACTCTTTGAGTTGCACATAGTTGGCACGGCGATGAATCAAGTAGTAGCGGTCGCCGCGATTGCGTGCCGCCAAAAGCGATGTCTTGTACTCGTAGGCGCTCTTGTCGCGGAACAGCCTTGCCAGGCACAGCGAGAGTGAGTCAAGATTTGCGCGGAACACGTCGCTGTTCACAGCTTTGGTGTCGAAACGCACGTCGTAGTAGGGGATTGATGTGGCCAGAATCTGCACGCCGTCGCTTGCGCAGATGTCGCCGCGGTTAGGCTCAATGGCCACCTCTTTCTGCGACTCGTTGATGCGTGCTATCCACTTGTCGTGCTGCCACACGTTGAGCCACACAATGCGGCCCACAATGCACAGCGCGAACAGTGTGGCAAACAGATAGACTATGCCAAATCGCTTTTCGATGCCGGTTTTTATCTCTTTGTCTGCCATTTTCTTATCGGTCAACAATTATTTGTTGCGGCGGTGTGGTCGCTTCTTCAAGTCCCAGATTGCGTTCCTTCACGCGCTCGGCCACCTTCGATTGCTTGCTGTTATCCATCAGAATTGATGTGCGTGTAATCGATTCGGCGCGCATCTCGTGAAGTTCTTTTTCAAGTTTTTGAGTCTCGCGAAGCACTTTTTCGGCGTTGAAGTGGTTGGTTATGTACACAATCCCCAAAAACGTCAGGTACAGGATGAACGGCAGTTGGTCCAGAAAGCTCTCGCGGCTCATAAAGTTGCCGCTCATAAGCCCACGTACCGATATTTTTCCTTTCGTCTTCGCCATACCTATATTATATGCGTTCCGCGATTCTCAATTTTGCACTGCGCGAGCGGCTGTTCTCGTCCAGCTCGCGGCTGTCGGCCACAATCACCTTGTGGTTTTCCATCTTGAACGGCACGTTCACGTTGCCATACAGGTCTTTTTCGGCCTGACCGTCGAACTTGCCGTTCTTCATATAGTTTTTCACCAATCGGTCCTCAAGCGAGTGGTAGGTTATTACCACCAGTTTGCCGCCGGGCTTAATCACTTCGGCTGTCTGCTCAAGCATCTTGCGCAGAGCGTCCATTTCGTGGTTCACCTCAATGCGCAGCGCCTGAAACACCTTTGCCAGGAATTTCGTGGCGGCCTTTTGCGGTGTTACTTGCGCAATGGCCTCTTTCAACTCGCCCACGGTTTTTATCTTTCGGTTTTTTCGATATCCGTCAATCAGCCAAGCCACGCGGCCTGCGTTGTCCAACTCGCCGTACATTCTGAATATCGATGCCAGTTGGTCAACCGAGTAGTTGTTCACAATATCCTGTGCCGAGAAGTCAGCCTGTTGGTTCATCCTCATATCGAGCGGGCTGTCGAAGCGGAACGAGAAACCGCGCGTCTCACTGTCGAAGTGGTGGCCCGAAACGCCCAGGTCGGCCAGAATGCCGTCAACCTGCGGCGCGCCTTCAAAGCGCAGATAGTTGCTCAAGTATTTGAAATTGCCGTGAACCAGCGTCAGGCGGTTGTCGTCGGGGCGATTGGCAAGGGCTTCGGCGTCTTGGTCGAAAGCAATCAGCCGGCCGTCGGCGCCCAGCCGCGACAGAATCTCGCGCGAGTGGCCGCCACCACCGAAAGTACAGTCGGCATAAATCCCTGATGGATTGATTTTCAGTCCGTCAACACTCTCTTTGAGCAAGACCGGTGTGTGATATGCTTCCATTTACACCCCCGCATTTGACGAACCTATCATTATCTTTTCGGCCAGAGCGGCAAATTCGTTCTCGTCTTCCGCCATAGCGTTGTATTTGCTTTCCGACCATAATTCAATCTTCGTGTCCTGCCCCGACAGAACAATGTCCTTGTCGATTCCGGCTTCGTCGAGCAGGCGCTTCGGAAGCAGCAGACGGCCGTTGTTGTCGAGTTCGATTTCGGCCGTTCCGCGGTAGAATCCGCGCAGGAAGCGGTTGTGTTCTTTGTTGAACGGATTGATTTGGCTGCGGATGATTTCGTTTTGGCGTTTCCACTCTTTCGAAGTGTACATTACCAAGCATTGTTCGAACAAATCCTTCTTGATTACAAAGCAATTACCGTCGGCGTCGAGCTGCTTTTTTAGCCCCGCCGGGAACAAGATTCGCCCTTTCGCGTCAACCTTGCAATTGTAATCGCCTATAAAATTTGCCATATCAAACGTTTGAACATTGCAAAATAAACTGAAAATTCCCACTTCGATACACTTTTACCCACTTTTTTACACCATTGTTGATAAATCGCATTTTTCGGGGGCGATTGTTAATATCTTGGTGACGAACGGAAAAAGTTGGTTTTGACGGGGATATTTCAGGGTTCAAATACAAGAATTTTAGTGGTGTGGAACGAAGAATAGTACCGAAAGGACGACTGATTATAGCAGTGGCGTTGACACCAATAAAAAAGGACAGCATATTTTATTAATAGTGGTATAAGCCCTAAACGCCCTGCAAGGGCGAAAGCATTCAGCCCAAGGCACCGCCTTGGGGAGTCGAACACGTTGCGACAGTCGCCCTGCAAGGGCAAAAGACATAAGTTTACATATTAGTTTTTTGTGTAGTTTTGTATGACGCCCTGCAAGGGCGAAAGCACAAAGCCCAAGGCGCCGCCTTGGGGAATAAGCATAGTTTGGAAAACGCCCCGAAGGGGCAAAAGCAATGATATCGAAATCAAACACAACCGATTATGTCGCAATCACTCTGCAAAATCTATCTGCATATAATTTTCCACATTAAAACCACCAGCCCCCAAATTGCCGACGAACATTTGGACCGTGTTCACAGCTACATTGGTCAATTGGTGAACACCACAGGTTGCTCTGTCGTCCGTGTCGGTGGTGTGTGCGACCACGTCCACGTTGTGTGTCTATTGTCGAAAAATGAGAATGTTGCGCACCTTGTCGAGGAAATTAAGCGGAACAGCAGTCGGTGGATTAAAACTTTGGGGCAGCAATACGAGAGTTTTGCGTGGCAAGGCGGCTATGCCGCATTTTCGGTTAGCGAGTCGGTGGTGGGAAAAACCGTAGAATATGTCAACAGTCAAAACGAACACCACAAAAAAGTAACGTTCCAAGACGAGTACATACAATTTCTGAAATTGTACAATGTGGAGTACGATGATAGGTATGTGTTTACAGATTAGAGCTTTTGCCCCTTCGGGGCGACGGCTTGTTTGTTATTGCAACCCAAGGCGCTGCCTTGGGCTATAGGCGAGTTGCCCCTTCGGGGCGTTAGGTTTTCGTACCATTGTAATATTACCGTTTTGACTATAGGCTGATTGTATATTCGGGGCAGATTTTTTCTTCCACTAAAAAAATCTTTTACTCAACTATAAAAAATAGTTGCACGTAATATTTTTATAGTTATATTTGCTATCGGTTATTTGAAAAGATTGCGGTGAAGGGTGTTGACGGTGACAGTAGAGACGCGGTGCGCCACGTCTCTACGACCGGTTAAATCTTTAACCGATTCACTACCCCGATAGCTATCGGGGCACCAATTAACCGATTAAACACAAGACTATGGAAAAGATTACCAAGAAAGAAGAAGAAGTGATGAACCTGTTTTGGGAGCACGGGCCGATGTTTGTCCGCGACCTGGTGGACTGCTACCCCGACCCGAAACCGCACTTCAACACCATATCAACTATGGTGCGCGCTCTTGAGAGCAAGGGCTACGTCGGCCACAAGTCGTACGGGCCTACGTATCAGTATTTTGCGGCCGTCAGCCGCGATGAGTTCGGCAAGCAGACGCTGCGCGGAATCATTGGCAAATATTTCCAAAACTCATACCGCAGCGCCGTCTCGGCCCTGGTGAGCGAGGAGGATATATCGGTCGATGAACTAAAGGATTTAATCAGTCAAATCGAAAAACAATAATGCTATGGATGCCATTGTTTACAGCCTGAAAGTGTCGGTGTTTCTGATTGCTTTCTACTTGATGTTCAAATCGTTGATGAGCCGCGAGACTCTTCACCGCGCCAACCGCTACCTGATTCTGGGCTCAATCGGCCTGTCGTTTGTGCTGCCATTGTGGCACATTACGCTCAACGCGGCGCCTGGCCACGCGGTAACCGCCGCCGAACTGTCGCAGTCGGTTGTATGGCTCGAGGAGGTGATTGTTGGCGGCGGCGCAAGCCACTCGTTCGACTGGCGCGTGCTGGCTGTGGTGGCCTTCTACGCTGGCATTGGCGTATGCCTTCTGCGAATGATTCTATCAATTATAGGTGTGCTGCGCGTTATCCGCCGCGGCGAGCGCCAAACCCTGCCCGACGGCACCGTTCTGGTCATAACCGACGATGAGCAGGCACCGTTCAGTTGGATTAAATATATCATTATCAACCGAAAAGACCACGATGAGAACCTGCAGGAGATTCTCACTCACGAGCGGGCGCATATCCGCTGCCGCCACTCAATCGACGTGCTGGTGTGCGATGTGTTCTGCTGCCTTCAGTGGTTCAACCCTGCAATGTGGCTGCTGCGCCGCGAGTTGTGCGCCGTCCACGAGTACGAGGCCGACAAGGCCGTTCTTGATTCAGGCATTAATGCAAAACAATATCAAATTCTATTAATTAAGAAAGCTGCTGGCGGGAAGTGGTATTCAATCGCCAACAGCTTCAATCACAGTAAACTTAAATATCGAATAACTATGATGTCACGTAAAAAATCGTCAGGCTGGACAATGGCCAAGGCGCTGTATGTCCTGCCGATTGCGGCTTTCGCTGCAATTGCTTTCGCCAACTGCTCAAAAACCGAAGGCGAAATTACAAAAAATCCTGATTTGCAGAATTTGGAAAAAATGCCCGCCGACCAATACAATCAGATTCTTGAATTGATGGGTGGAGAAGTGAAAGAAGATATGTTGGTTTTCAATTATGAAGATGCAACTGGCGAAATGACCGTTACTTCTATGAGTCCTGACGGAACAGTCAGACCTGTATCTGATGAAGAGTTGGAAAAGATGCGGGTTCCTGATGATATTGTTGTAGAAGAATTAATTGAAGAAAGCGAAAAGGATTTTGATAACGATCAAGTCTTTATGTTAGTTGAAGAAATGCCCGAATTTCCTGGAGGAGATTTGGAACTGCGCAAATTCATTGCCGAAAACGTTAAATACCCTGCAGAAGCCAAAGAGAAGAAAATTAAAGGCAAGGTTTTCGTTCAGTTTGTGATAAACAAGGATGGTAATGTTGAAGATGTGAAGTTGGCCAGAGGAGTCGACCCATTACTCGATGAGGCGGCAATGGATGTTGTGAAATCGCTTCCGCAATGGAAACCTGGAAGGCAGCGCGGACAAAATGTAAAAGTGTCTTTTACCGTTCCAATCAATTTCCAACTTGACTAGAAGCCCAACAACTAACCAACTATATAACAGCGTTTTGCATAATGCCAAGGCTCGCGCAAGCGGGCCTTTTTAAAACACTAAACTCTTAACATTATGAAACCACTAATGACCATTCTTCTTGCGCTCACGCTGACGGCGACGGCCGCAGCCCAAACGCGCTTTGAGCCGCTCACCGCCGAGGCTACAGCCATTGTGGCCCGTGGCGATTCGTGCCAACTGATGAACGACACTCACAACTCGCTGCTTTTCTACGAGCAGGCGCGACGGCTGGTGTTCAACGACACGGTGCTCTACAAACTCGCGCAGACAAATTTCCGTCGCGGGCAGTTCAACCAATGCCTTGCCCTGACCGACACTCTGCTGGCCGACACTCTCACCTATCAGCCGCTGAAACTGCGCTACAACTGCCTTCAAAAGATGTCGGCCGACGACTCGCTTCGCATTGAGTGCGCACGGCAAATTATCGGCATCAATCCGCTCGACGCTGCTGTTATCACCGATATTGCCACATATTTCAACGGCAATCAGCAAGCCGACAGCGCCATTGCCTACTGCAATCTGTATCGTACCATCGACTCAACCAACCAATTGGTAAACAAACAGTTGGGACGGGCACTTTTTATAAAGAAGGATTATTATCCCGCTCTCGACCTTTTCTTGGATGCCTTCCGCAACGGCGACCAGAATCCTGCTTTGCTCTTCTACATTGGCCGCACATACGAGTGCTGCAGCATTCCCGAGCGCGCCCATGAGTATTTGCTGATGGCCGCCGAGGGGTCGTATTTTACGAGCCTGCCCGTTGTGAAGGCTCTGGCGCGGGTGTCGGCAAGCAGCGTGAAGTACCGCGATGAGGTGCTCGATTATACCCAGATAGCCTTCGATCTTTGTCAAGCCGATTCAGCGTCGATGGCGGAGATTTACCGTTATCGTGCGAAATTCTACGGCAGTTACCACCACGATTATCGGAAAGATTCAGCCAAATGGGCGATTTGCCAAAAGAACAGCATTAAAATGCTGAAAAAGAGCCTTGAATACGAGCCGTCGATAGAAGCGCAGTTCGAAATTGCCACAACCTACAACAGTCTTAACGACCTTGAGCAGGAGAAACTATGGCTGGAGAAAGTGGCCGCCTGGCCGCGCAGTAAATCAAACGCCGAGTATATCCGCTATGCCGAGTTGCGACTAATCAGCATTCGGGAGGAGAAGTTTTTTAAGGGCGATAAGTTGGAAAGTGTTGTTGTTGAGGATTAGATTAATCTGAAAATCAATTTAAAACGGTCGGTATCGGACTAAAACGATGCCGACCGTTTTTTGTTATTTTCCGTTCGTCATCAAGAAATTAACAATCACCCCCGAAAATGGGAAGTTATCAACAATGGTGTAAAAAAGTGGGCAAAAGTGTATCGAAGTGGGAATTTTCAACTTATTTTGCGATGTTCAAACGTTTGAGATGGCAAATTTTATTGGCGATTACCGTTGCAAGGTCGATGCAAAAGGCCGAATCTTGTTCCCTGCAGGGTTGAAAAAACAACTCGATGCAAGCGGTAACTGCTTTGTTATCAAGAAAGATTTGTTTGAACAATGCTTGGTGATGTACACATCTGCCGAATGGGAAAGGCAGAACGAAATCATCCGCAGCCAAATCAACCCGTTCAACAAGGAGCACAACCGATTCCTGCGCGGATTCTACCGCGGAACGGCCGAAATCGAACTCGATAACAACGGCCGCCTGCTGCTTCCGAAGCGTCTGCTCGACGAAGTGGGCATCGACAAGGACATTGTGCTGTCGGGACAGGATACGAAGATTGAACTTTGGGCTGACAGCCGATACGATGCTATGGCGGAAGACGAGAATGAGTTTGCCGCCTTGGCCGAAAAGATTATGAAGGGCACGTCAAATGCGGGGGAATAATGGAAGCATATCACACACCAGTCTTGCTGCAAGAGAGCGTTGACGGACTGAAAATCAATCCGAAAGGCATTTATGTTGACTGCACGTTTGGCGGCGGCGGACACTCGCGCGAGATTCTGTCGCGGCTGGGTGCCGACGGGCGGCTGATTGCTTTCGACCAGGACGCCGAAGCCCTTGCCAACCGCCCCGATGACAACCGCCTGACGCTGGTTCACGGCAATTTCAAATACTTGAGCAACTACTTGCGCTTTGAAGGCGCGCCGCAGGTTGACGGCATTCTGGCCGACCTTGGCGTTTCGGGCCACCACTTCGACAGCGAGACGCGCGGTTTCTCGTTCCGATTTGACAGCCCGCTCGATATGCGGATGAACCAGCAGGCCGACTTCTCGGCACAGGACATTGTGAACAACTACTCGGTTGACCAACTGGCATCGATTTTCAGAATGTACGGCGAACTTGACAACGCGGGCCGCGTGGCCTGGCTGATTGACGGCTATCGCAAACAGCAGAAAATAAAGACTGTAGGGCAACTGAAGGAAGCCATCGCGCAAGCGACACCGCAAAAAGCGGCCACAAAATTCCTGGCAAAGGTGTTTCAGGCGCTGCGCATTGAGGTGAACCACGAGATGGACGCATTGCGCGAGATGCTCGAGCAGACAGCCGATGTGATTAAACCTGGCGGCAAACTGGTGATAATCACCTACCACTCGCTTGAGGACCGACTGGTGAAGAACTATATGAAGAACGGCAAGTTCGACGGTCAGGCTGAAAAAGACCTGTACGGCAACGTGAATGTGCCTTTCAAGATGGAAAACCACAAGGTTATAATTCCTGACAATCAGGAACTTGACGAGAACAGCCGCTCACGCAGCGCGAAATTGAGAATCGCTGAAAAACTTTGAAAAATGGCAAAACAGGAGAGCAAAATATCGATTAAGGGCTTTATGAGCGGAAACTTTCTGGGAGGCGAGGGCTTTCTGAAACAGTTGCCGTTCATCGGCTATCTGGCTCTGCTGGGAGTTATTTACATATCAATCCACTTTTACGCCGAAAAGGTTTTGCGCGAGACTCAAAAGATTGAAAAAGAACTACATGAGATGCGCGCCGAGTCGATAACCCGCGCATCGGACCTGATGACGAAAAGCAAGCAATCGGAGGTTTTGAACCTTGTGAAGCAATACAATTTGGGACTTGAGGAAGCAGTGACTCCCCCACAACAGATAATAGTTGATAGATAAATGGCAGTGAAGAACATTAAAGACGGCATTGAGAAGCGATTCGGGGTGGTGTACCTGTTCACCGCGCTGTTTGCTGTTGGTGTGCTCGGACGCATTGCCTGGCTCGACATTTTCCAGCACGACAAATGGATAAGCCGAATCAACGAGTCGCAGAAGGAGATTGCCATTGAGCCTAACCGCGGCGACATCTGCGCTGCCGACGGACAGAGCCTTCTGGCGACATCGGTGCCATATTACGAGGTTCGGCTCGACACCAAAGCGGTGAACAGCGATGTGTTTGCCAAAAATGTTGACTCACTTGCACTGCGGCTTTCACGCCTCTTCCGCGACCGCAGCGAACTTGAATACAAAAACGCACTTGTGGCCGCACGCAACCGCGGCGACCGCTACTATCTGATTCGCAAGCGCGTCAACTTTGTGCAACTCAAAGAGTTAAAGACATTTCCGTTGTTCCGTCTGGGACAATTCAAGGGCGGTGTCATATATAAAAAGGAGAACATGCGAGTGCGTCCGTTCCAATCGCTTGCCGCAAGAACCATTGGTTATGAGGGACTTGGAGGCGTGAAGGTTGGCATTGAAGGTGCCTACGACAAGGAACTGTCGGGCGAGAAGGGATACTTCATCGGACAGCGCATTCCTGGCGGCTACTACGTACCAATCAACGACGATGAGCAGGTGGACCCGAAGGACGGCTACGATGTAATCACGACCATCGATATAAACATTCAGGACGTGGCTCACAGCGCGCTTGAGAACCAGTTGAAGAAGCACGGCGCCAAATACGGCACAGCCATCCTGATGGAAGTGGCCACGGGCGACATCAAGGCCATTGTAAATCTGACAAAAGACGACGTTTCGGGCAAGTATATGGAATCGTACAACTACGCCGTGGGAACGCGCACAGAGCCAGGCTCGACAATGAAACTGCCGTCGCTGATGGCAGGGCTCGAGGACGGCTACTTCGACCTTGACGACTCGGTGGACACGGGCAACGGCAAGTGGAAGGTTTACGACCTGACCATCTCGGACACGAAAAAAGAGGGACACGGAAAAATATCTGTAAAACACGTATTTGAAGTGTCGTCGAACATCGGCGTGGCCAAACTAATAACCGAAAGTTACGGCAAAGACCCGATGAAATTCGTGAACCGCCTGCGCAATATGTCGCTGACGGCACCGCTGGAACTCGACATCCAGGGCGGCCGCGACGGCTACGTGAAAGACCCGACGGACAAACTGTGGTCGGGTGTGTCGCTGGCGCAGATGGCCTACGGCTACGAGACCGAGTTCACACCGCTGAACATTCTGACGTTCTACAACGCGGTGGCCAACAACGGCAAGATGATGCGTCCGAGGTTTGTGAAAAAGATTGTGAATCACGGACAAACGGTGCGCACAATCCCGACAGAAGTCATCAATCCGTCAATCTGCTCACGCGAGACCATCCGCAAGGCGCAAGAGATGCTCTGCGGCGTGGTTGAGAACGGCACGGCGAAGAATATGCGCAACTCGAACTACAAAATCGCAGGAAAGACTGGTACGGCGCAGTTGAACCAGAACGGAACCTACCGCTATCAGGGCCGCGTGGCTTATCAGGCTTCGTTCTGCGGATATTTTCCCGCCGACGACCCGAAATACTCGTGCATTGTGGTTGTGAACGCCCCGACAAGCGGCGTTTACACGGGCAACTGGGCGGCTGGTCCTGTGTTCAAGGAAATTGCCGACAAGGTTTACTCAACCCAACTTAATCTGCACAAAGACAAGCAGATGATTCCGTTGGCCGAAGCCAAAGACCGCGTGCCTGTGTCGAAGAGCGGTTACTACATCGAGACGAAATATGTGATTGACAAACTCGACGTGCCGTTTGAGTTTGCTGGCAGCAAATCGGAATGGGTGAGCACCAACAAAACCGATTCGACGATAAAGATTTCGAGCCGCACAATTACCCAAAACACAGTGCCTTACGTGATTGGAATGGGTGCAAAAGACGCCATCTTCATTCTTGAGAACGCGGGAATGTCGGTGTCGATTGTGGGGCGCGGAATGGTGACGCAACAATCGTTGCGGGCTGGCGATGTTTTCAGAAAAGGCGATAAGATAATTTTAACTCTATCATAATGGAACTCAATAAGTTATTTGAAGATATAAAGGTTAAGCAGTGGATTGGCGACAAGAACGTCACCATTTCGGACATTGCCGCCGACTCACGCAAAGTGCAGAAAAACAGTCTGTTCATTGCCGTGCGCGGTGTGAACATCGACGGACACAAGTTTATTGGGCAGGTGGTTGATGCTGGCGCATCGGTTGTGGTGTGCGAGGAAGCGCCCGAAAACCAACCGAAAAGCGTGCTATTTGTGGTTGTCGAGAACTCGGCAATCGCGCTCGGGCAATTGGCTTCGAACTGGTACGGACGTCCGTCGGAAAACCTGAAACTG
>JAEEGK010026829.1_pt1 | contig 11686 bp, 9 predicted proteins | sample 8958771 | NCBI WGS metagenome assembly JAEEGK01 (sample SAMN16246547, study PRJNA631951) | gut metagenome | biome: gut microbiome; feature: rumen; material: SC-attached | host: Bos | place: Iran: Karaj | collected 2018-10 | reverse complement strand
GATTCTTTAATAAATTAAAAGGTCTCTTTTTTTTTTCCTTTATACAAATTTTCTGAATATTTTTTTTGAAACTTCAATTTTTCTTCAAATAAATTTTTAATATTTCCTTCAGAATTTTCATTATCTAAATCAATTAAAATAAAAGAAAGACTATTAAAAGTTAAATTATTATTAATAAATGAAATCATTGCTTCAATTTGTTCAATCCAGTCATTATTATGATTATCTCTATTAATAGAACTTAAATGATTAATTGTAATTTTTTTATTATTATTATTAAAATCATCTTCAAATGTAAATTGACATAAACCTGTAATTAAATTCTCATTTTGATTTTTTGGATAGCTTATTAAAATTCTAGGTTGAAAACCTTTTATTAAAATATCTTCTTGAATTTGACTTATGTTAAAAATATTTTTAATATTATCAGGAATTTTACTCAAGTAATTATTTTCATTTAATTGATTTACTAAATTAGTTATAGAATCAGTGTAGAATTTAATAAAAAATTGATTTCCATCATCATCATCCTCATTTATCATAATTTGATTAACAATTTCTGTATCTTCTTCATTATTATTTGATTTTAATAAATTGTTTTTTTGCTTTTTTTCTTTATCAATTGCATCTAAAACTTCTTTTAAATGTTCTTCATTATCATAATTATCTTCCTTTTTTTCATTATATTCCTCTATCTCATTATTATTTTCATTATTTTTTCGGTTTTCATCATTTGAATTTTCACTCTCTTTCATTATATCATCTATGATATCATCTACATCATCTTCTTCTTCTTCTTCTTTTTCTTTTAATAATCTTTCTTCTTCTTCCCTTTGTCTTCTTTCTTCTTCTTCTTTTTCTTTTAATAGTCTTTCTTCTTCTTCTTTTTCTTTTAATAGTCTTTCTTCTTCTTCTCTTTGTCTTCTTTCTTCTTCTTCTTTTTCTTTTAATAGTCTTTCTTCTTCTTCTTTTTCTTTTAATATTCTTTCTTCTTCTTCTCTTTGTCTTCTTTCTTCTTCAAAATTATTTTTTTGTTTTGCTAAATCCCTTAAACTTTGAAAGAATTCTTCTCTTGTTAAATTAGGTGTATCATCTCTTTCAATTTTTATTTTTTGTTTCTTTATACTTTCATTATTTTGATTATAAGAAGAATATGAATTTGTTTGTTTATTACTTTTCAACAACATATTATTATAGGAATTATCTTTTGAATTTATGAATTCTTCATTTATTATTTTATTTGGATTAGTGGGTCTTGTTTTTGCACTATAACCTCTTTTAGTATTTTTCCCAGAAGTATTATTTTGAATAATATTTTGATTAGAACTAATATTATAAGGATTAATAACTAAACTATCATTGTTACTATTATTCATTTTATTTAAAGAAAATAACATATAATCTTCCATAATTGAATACTTAGCCTTTTTAATAGCTTTCATCAATTCATCTCCAATTGGTATATTAATTTTATGATTATTTTTATTGTTTCTTTGAGTATTATCATCCACACAAGGAGAACAATTTGTTAAAAAGGGATCTGGCTCTCCATTTGACATATCTATATATTTTGATAAATATGAATTATTTAAAAAATTCATATCATTTTTCATTTTAACTAAATAATTTTTATTATATAAATATTCTGGATTTAATTTATCTAAATTAAATTTTCCTCTATGAGAATTATAAGTTAATATTTCTCTTATTTTATTAGTGTGATTTACTATATTTACTGAATTAACTCTTAAATTTTTTATTGTATTTTGAATATCTAATAATATTGAATCATTTATTTTTTGGGTTTCATCTGGATATGTTGTTTCTAAAATTTCATCAAATTTTTTTAAATCTTCTATTTTTTTTTCTCTGCTTGAAACTTCTTTAGTTAATTTTAATAAACATTCACGAAGTCTTTTTAAATTATTTTTTTCAAATTCAAAAAATTCTTTTTTTTCTTCTTCATTTAAATTTTTCAAATATTTTACAAATTGATTTTGATATTCTTTTGTAACTCCTAAATCATCCCACATATTTTGAATAAGTCCTAATTCTTCATTCATCATTTCATCTTTTGAATTTCGACTTTGAATTAAATTGTTTTGATTTTTGTTTAAAATTGGTAAACTTGATTCTTGGAAATTATTTTTAATTTCTTTTTTTTCAAAATTAGGATTTTTTATTGGAAAATGGCGATTGTTCCATGATTCTCTTGCTAGTTCCTTTCCTGATTTTCCACCAGAAGGCTTTAACTGATTTATTCTATATTTTTTTGATGTATTCATTTTTTTATTGGAGTTATAATTATTGAAAAATTAAATTTTTTCAATTTAATATAATATTTATTAGATGTTAATATTAAAATAAAAAAAAATAAGTTTAATAAGTATATTATTTAAGAATTGTCATTTCAATTTTCTTATTCAACAATATCAATAAATTCATTTATATATTAATAAGTTATGAATAAAAAATGATATTTTAATTGAATGTTTTTTATCAATAATTTTTAAATTTTAAAAAATAAAATATGGAATATAAAGGAATATATTATGGTGAATCAAAACAACAAAAATTTTTTGAAGGAGGTGCTCATTTTAAATATTCTGATTTATATAGGCAACTTGAATTATTAAGAGGAGAAAAATATAATAATGAAAATATAAGAAAGAAAATTAATGAAAATAATAATTTTCTTCAAATTGGCTCATATTATAATGAGGAAAAACCAATAAAAAATATAATCCATACAAGAAATATAAATAAAAATTATTTAAATTATCCAAATACTCAAATTACAAATTTTAATAGAACAATGAGTAATATGGATAAATATAGAAAAAAATCAGAAAGTAAAAATTTAAATATAAATCCAAGTATTGAAAATTATCAAAAAATAAATAAAATAAATAATATTTCATATATTCCAAACAGAGATAAATTGAGAAATAATTCATTAGCCTCTAATAATAGTAATAAAAATATAAGTAGAAATAAAAATTCAAATTTAATGAATTTTCAAAAAAGCACCGAAAATTTAAATTATACTAATAATTTAATTTTATCTTTAAGAATGCAAATTGCAAATAATATTAAAAATAAGCATCAACATCATTATCATAAAAATAATAGTTTAGAAAATAATAAATCTCCTGAATATTATATAAAATATAATAATTTCATTGAATCAAAATCTAGAAATAAAAATTCAATGAGTCATTTAAGATTCGGAGATAAAAAAATAAACACTTTAACTACGGTTAATGGAAACAATGACACAAATTATGAAATTTTATTTCATAGAACAATGAATCATAATCAAAGAATTTCTCATAATAATCATTTTAATTATAATATTAATCAAAATAATAACTTTAATAATTTTAAAAGTAATAAGAATATTTATAATAATAATAATAATAAGAATAGTAATTCTGTGAAAAAAAAATTAAATGATTATATTAATGGAAAATATCAACATAAAAATTTATTATATAATAAATTAAATTTAGATAGATTTAAATCAGGAGATAATATTTTTAAAAAACACAATCTTGATTATTATAAAAATTTAAATCTATATAAATAGTATTTGCCTATAAAAATTCAGTTTATAAAAAAAGTATATTAATTAAATTAAATTAAATTAAATTAAAATTAATGAGAATAATTTCTTTTCATTCTATTTATTCTATAATTATGGATATTTTTCTGAAGTTCATTAATTAATTTTTTTTTATTTATTGATTGCTTTTTTTTCTTTTCTTCATTTTTTTTATTGTATGATTCTTCATCATGAAAATTTAAAGTATAATTCTTTATGTTTTTTTTTACACTTTCAATTTCATTTTGAATTTTCTCATTTTTCATTTTTTCTATTATAAATTGTTCATTGATATTTTGAATTTCAGAATTATTTTTTTCATAATTTTGTCTCATTTCTTCATTTTCTTTTCTCAAATTTAAATTTTCTTTTCTTAACTCATCAATTTCATTCAAAAAAGAATAAATTTTTTTCTCAATTTCAGTCATTTTTTTTTCATGTTCTTCTTGAATATGATTTAAACATTTAACTTCATTTTCATTTTTTATATGTAATTCATTAAATTTATCAAATAAAGTTTGATAATCCATTTCTATTTGAGATTTCGCAAATTTTAAATTACTTAAATTATTTTGAGATTGATGAAATTTTTTTTCGTTTTCAATCTTAATATTTAAAGAATCAATTAAACATTTTTCTTTATTTTTCATTTCAGCTAAATTATTTTTTAAGTTATTAATTTGATTACATAAATTAATATGATTTCTATTTAATTGTTCATTATCAGAAACTAAATCATAATTTCTTGTTCTTTGATCATTTAATGATTCTTCTAAATGTCTGTTCATATCATTTAATCTATAAATATCTTCTTTATAAATTATATTATCACTTAATATTGAATTTTGTGTAGTTTTATAATTTAAATTTTCATAAAAGTGATAAGGATTATTTATATTTGAAAAATTATTCAAATTATTATAATTATTGTTATTCATATTATTCAGTTTATATTGATTTACATAATTTGGATTTATTATTCTCGGTGATGGATTTATACTATTAATTTTACTTAATAAAGGACTTTGAAATGAATTATATTTATTATTATCAAAAATCTGAGTTGAAGTATTTGACATATATTTCAAATGTTCTTTTTCTGGAATTAAATTATTTTGAAATGCACTATAATTTGATAAAGTATCTGAATTTGATTTTTTTCTTTTTTTTTGATTGATACTAATTTTATTTTGAATTTGATTATTTTTTAAATCTGTTTTTATCTTTTCTATGAAATCTAATGAAATAAGTATATTATCTAAATCACTGTCATCAATGAAATTAACGACAATTAATTGATATTTTATATCAAGAATTTGATTTTCTTGATATAATTGAAGATTTATAAACTCAAATTCACAATTTAAATTTTCAGAAGATTCTTCCTTAGAATAAATTGATATTATTACCTTTTTAATATAATTACCTTGAATGTTTGACATAAAATCATTATAATTATTGAAAAATATTCCATTTAATTTTATAATTTGTTTTTCTTTATAAAGGAAATTACCAAACATTGAAATTGCTTCGATAAACATTTTTTCTTTTATTGTACTATTTCCATAAAAGATAAATGATGTGTTTGATTTTTCTTTATATTTATCTAAAAGAATTTTATTTAAATGAGTAAATATTTCATTTTCATTTATTGTAATTAAGTCATAATAATATTCTGATGAATTTGTTGAACAAATTATTTTTTGTTCTGAAGGGATTAAAATTTTATTCTCAATTAATTTCTCATTTAAATATATCATAGTAAAAAAGTTCTCATTTAGTTCAATTTTCTTGTTTAAATCATTAACATTCATATAATTAAATTAAATTTATTTTTAAAAATAAAATAATTTAATTGCCATCATACATTTTAATTAGAAAGAATTTATTTTTATCTTAATATATTTATTTATATTTATAGAGAATTATATCATATATTTTACCCTAATTTTTTATACACTAATTATCTTTTTTGATTATTTATATATTCATTGCTAATTGAAAAAATTCATTCCATTCACTAGGATTATCTCTTTGCATATTCATACTTAAAATTTTAATATAATTCATAAATTTTTTAATTTCTTCATCACTTAAATATTTCTCCATTTCTTTTCGAATTTCTTTCTCTTCTTTTTCTTCATCAAACAAAATTAACTTTTCAAATAAATTATATCCATAGTAAGGGTCTTTAACTTTTTTATAAACACTTTTAATTATTTCTTTAACAGAAATAAATAATTGATCTTTTTTCACATTTGGAATAAAATTATTAATAATGTCATAATTATGACTATCAATTGCTTTTAAAATTAATATAGCTGGAATTATTACAATAATTTTAGGATCACTTTCTTCTATTAAACAACTAATATCTTTATCTTTATATTTTTCAGTCATTACTTCAATGATTTTATTAAAAATCATTAATTGGATATATTTTTTTTGATCACATAAATAAATTTTTCCTTTTTCCCAAGTTTGTTCAAAATTATATAAATTACTTACTAATTCTGGATTATTTAGTAATTGTGGATCAACTCCTTCAATATTTAAATTGTATTTCCTAAATAAATATCTTAGATCATTTAAAGTGCTTTTTATATTATTTGCTAATTTTCTTAAACCATAAGATTGAACTTCTGTTACAGTTCTTAAAACCTTTTCACTTTGAAGTAAAATATTTATATCCAAATCATCTCTTCCTTTCCCATTTATATTTGCAATTTTATTTAAATAATTTATTATTTTTATAAATCTTTCTCTTATTTCATTATATTCTTTATCATTTTCACAATTATTTATTAAATTTTTTCCTTTAATATTTGCTTTATTTTCATATAAAGACATTTCTTTTTCTAATTTAATTCCTTCAAATATAAATCTCCTAGAAATTTTTTCTATATATATTAACTCAGTAATATATTTTTCTTCATATAAAGTCCATTTTTTATCAAAATCAATTAAACAATTTTTCAAATCATCTATAATTTTTGTTATCTTATTATCATCAAATATTAGTTCATCATAAATTAAATTTATGTCTTCAATAATTAACATAATTAAAGAACTAAAACAAACAAATAATTGATTTCCTCTTTCAATTACTTCTTTACTAAAAATATATTTTTCTCCATTAACTACTAAATCAGGAGTTGCTTCTTGAGCAGAATCTAAAATTTCAGTTAAATAACCTAATGAATCTTCTTGATATAAAAATATATATGCTTTCGTAAATTTTTTTCTATAATCTCTATTTGAAATTTTTATTTTAAACGTTTTAATTAAATTTTCAATTTGTTGCAAGCATTCTCTACATATTTCATTTCCTTCATCAGTTTCAAAATCAAATTTACCATGAACTTTGATCATATTTAATTTATTTACATTATAATAAGTAGATTCTAAAACTTTAAATTGAGGACTTTTTTTAAAGCAATCAAATTTATTAAAAGGAATTAAATCCATACTTTTTCTCCTTTTTTTATTTTCTTCAAAAATAAAATCAGAATTTAAACTCATTTTTGACTTTAAATTTAAAGGGGAATCTGCTCTAAATTTATTAAATAAATTATTATTATCAAGATTAGAAATATTGATATCACAAGAATTAACAGTTGATGTGTCTTCTTGATTTGAAGATTCACTATTACTGGAATTATCACTTACTTCACTATTATTTGCATTGATATTTAAATTATTTTCATTATCATTTTGAATTGAATCTATATTTTCAAATGAGTCAAAATCAAAAGTATTTGTATTATTTTCGTTAATTTCTAATAATTGATTTAAATTATTATTTTCCATTACATTTGTATCATTTATTATTGGAAATGTTCGATTTACATTATTTTGTGATTCATCAAAAGAAAAATTATTATTATTTATATAAAAAGGATTAATATCGTTTAAATTAAAATTATAATTTGAATTTATGGTATTTGAGTTTTGAATAGGTTCCATTTTTTTATTTATTTTTTAGATCTGTCAAATAGTTATATAAGTTTTTTAATTTTTATTTTTTTATATCAAATTATTTATTTATTAATAAGCCTTAGAGAAATGGATTTATAATAAAAGTTAAAGATATTTTTTGTTATTACTCTAACTGTTAAATTCATAAAAAAAAATTATAAATTTTTTTTTTATTTATAATTAATAAAATTTTCTCTTTCCCAAATTAACTAACAAATAATTTTTATATATTCTTAAAAAATAAATCAAAGTAAAATTTATTAATTGAATTTATATAAGATAAAATTTTCATATAATATTTTACAATAAATTTAATTAAACAAATTATTAATCTTGGACATATGTTCCTCAACTATTTTTTCCATTTCATCAACTTTAAGTTTATATTGTGCATCTAAATATTCGTTACTTAAAATTTTATTAATTTCTCTAAATAAAAATGTGGAGATATCATCTTTATTATTTAACTTAATTTCTAATTTATATGTGAAAATTTTTCTATCAAATAATTTTTTGTTTAACCATTCTTTAATCTTATCATCTGAATCATCTTTATATAAAAAATTCCAATTATTCATTAAATCTTTATCTGCCTTTATAATATTTAACACAATTTCTTTATATTCATCTAAATTTAAAGGTGCATTTTTTTTTTCAGAATTTTGAGAAACAGAGTTTATGGAAATATGATTATTAGTATTATTCATTTTAATATTTAAATTTTGAGGGAATAATTTATTTGGAATTTCTCTTTCTATAGAAGTTCCTGCTTTATGTTCAATTCTTATTTGATTATTACTTTGAGATTCTCTTAAATTTCTTACAGTTTGAACTATTCTTGGGTCATAATTTTGAGAACTTCTTCTTATTATCATTTATACTCTATAATTAATTTAATCTTTTATTTTTTTAAACACTATTTAAAATTATTTGTTTAATTGTTTTTTCCAAAAAAAATATAATTAAATAAAAATAAATTAAATCAATTTATTTGCTTTTAACAAGTTTCTAAATCTGATATCTCTCATTTCTTTCATATATGATTCATGATCATAATCTTTTTTAGGCTTTTTAATTTTATTATTATTTCTTAAAATTGGATTGCTTTGTTTAAAATCTAATGTTCTTGCTAAACCATTATTAAAAGTAGTATGTTCATTGTAATTATTATCATTATACTGATCAGCAGTATTATTATTTTTATTATTAAAATAATTATTCAAATATCTTTCAACGTTTAGAATAGTATTATTGTTATATTTATTATTATTATAATAATTGTCCAAATTAAAATTTGATTGATAAAATCTATTTTTCCCAAATGAATTATATCTTCTCCTATGACATTCTGGTTGACTGATTGGAACAATATAATCTAACGTTGAAGGATTAATTAAATTATTTGGTTCTAACTCATATAATTCCATTCTTGGGATAAAGTTGACAATTGGTCTATTAATATAACTTCCAAAAGGAGGGTTTTCTTCATTTATATCTCTTCCTAAAATATTAATTTTAGTCCTAACAATATTAGAACTACTATTAATAGGTGAAAAATAATTAAATCTTTTTTTTAAATTATCATTATCAGCTTTTGAAATGCTCATAGATAAATTACCTAAATCATTTAAATGAGTAATCCTCTTTTCCTTTTCAGAAAAACCACTCTTATTCAAAACCTATAAAAAATCAAATTAAAAAATATTTATACATTATCCCCCATTATCTTCATTAAAATAAACTAAAAATAAAATCAAATACCAAAAAATAAATAAAAAAAACATATTAACATATAAAAATAAAATGCAAAAAAGTCTCTATGATCGTAGTGCTTTAACATGGTCACTCCAAGGACGTCTTTACCAAGTGGAATATGCAATGGAAGCTGTAAATCAAGGAAATCTACTCTTAGGTCTCAAATCTAAAACCCATGTAGTATTAATAGGATTTAAATCAGCTCCTAATGAAGTATTGTCCTATTATCCAGAGAAGCTCTTCAAAGTATCACCTCACATTTGTATAGGAATAGCAGGACTTACTCCAGATGGACGTCTCCTATATCAATACATGAAAAATGAATGTTTAAATTATTCCTATACATACAATGCAAATTATCCAATTGAACGTTTAGTAACTAAAATAGCAGAAAAATCACAATTAAAAACTCAAAGAGGTGAAAATAAAAGACCTTATGGTGTTGGGTTGTTAATTGCTGGATATGATAAAACTGGTCCAAGACTTTTTAGAACTTGTCCTTCTGCTAATTATTATGAGTATCATTGTGTTGCTATTGGAAGTCGTTGCCAAGGAGCTACTACTTATTTAGAAAATAATATGGAAAAGTTTTGGGATATGGGAAGAGATGATTTAATTAAAACTGGATTAAAAGCTATGAAAGGAGCACTTGATGTTAAAGTTAATGGAAAAAATTTAGATGTTATGGTTGTTGGGGAAGGTGAAAATGTAAGGATGTTAGATGATGAAGAAATTGAGAAGTTTTTAAATGAAAATGGAGATAATATGGATATTGCTTAATAAGATTTAATGATAAAGTAAATTAAAAAATTTTTTTAAAATTTTAATTTTTTTTTTTTGTTTTTTGGGGAATTTGTTATTTTTTATTTTTATTGTTAATTTATTTTGAATAAAAAATTAAATAAATTTATACCCTTTAATATTTATATTCTTTTATTTGATTATTTTTAAAAAATATGGCTGAATTTTTTGATGAAGAAGATAGTCCTTCAATGAAAAAAATAAATGTCTTTCATACCAAATTTACTATGTCAGAAAGGAATAAAAATGTAAATATTTTAAAAAAACCAAATGACTATTTAAATGATATAATTATTAATGATAATGAAGTTTTCACAATAGAAGAAGAATCAATAGAAAAGAAAATAGATATAGATAATGACCACACTATAATAATATCAAAATTACCTATTGAAGAAATTGAAAATAAAGATTATAAAACTTTAGATTTTATAACAAGTGAAATAAACAATTCAATTTTAGATAAAAATTTTCAAAAAGGTAATTTATTTTACCATTGTAGAAGTTGTATGATATTTTTAACAAATGAAGAAGGTAAATTTTAAAAATTTAATTATAGGGAAGCCTAAAATAAAAAATAAATTTATTGTGATTGATACTGAAAATGAAGTTTTCAATAAAAAAATTGTAATTTCAAATAATGCAATAATTCTTAAAAACAACAAGAAAGATACAATGAAAAATACTTTTGTAAATTTTCATTATGTGAAATGTAATAGATGTAATTTTTTAATTGGTTTGTTATTAAAAGAACAATATTATTTTATAAAATCAATGATAAAAATAAGAAAAGAAAAAGAAATTTTTTTAGATTTAATTTCAATAAAAGAGGATTTATTAAATCAATTTAAATCAATTTTTAATTTATTATATCAGGAAAATGTTGTAAATGTTAAAATTAATACTCATTTAATTAAAAAGGATTCATCTTCTTTTGAAGAATATACAAAAAAAAATTTTGATATTATTATTATAATTCATAAAATTGAAGGGAGGATTTTCCTTCTTGGAAATAATGGTTATTATAATAATGTTATCAAAACTTTAAAATCTCATTTTCAAAATAATATATTTTTTGTTCTTTTAGTTAAAGAGGATAATAATTTAAAAAACAAAAAAATGATTGAAGAATTAATTGAAAAAGGAGGCGAAGAAGATTTGAAACCTTTTTATGAAAATGAAAGAATAATATTTATAAATAATTATAATTATAAAGAAGGAATTTTAAATTCAAAGGATTTTTGGATTAAAATAATACATAATAATTATTTATTAAAACCAGTGAAGAAAGAATTTTTTGAAAATGAATCAAAAGAAGCATATAATAACGATAAGTTAATAATTGATCAAATGGCTAATTATTTAATAAATAAAGAAGACAACTTTATAAATAGATGTTTTAATTAAAATTATTTTATAATAATATAATTTTACTTATTTGATGGTGTATTTTTTAATTAAAATTTAAAATTTTCTTTTTATTTTAAAATTTCAAAAAAAAATTTAGAAAAAATTAAATATTATTACTTTAAAATTCAAAAAATTCAT
>JAEEGK010026828.1_pt1 | contig 11686 bp, 7 predicted proteins | sample 8958771 | NCBI WGS metagenome assembly JAEEGK01 (sample SAMN16246547, study PRJNA631951) | gut metagenome | biome: gut microbiome; feature: rumen; material: SC-attached | host: Bos | place: Iran: Karaj | collected 2018-10 | reverse complement strand
ATCCCCAATCCCCAATCCCCAAATCAAATATAATTCTTGAAATATAAAAATTTATATTAATATTTAAAATATATATAATAAAAATAAATGTTTAATTTTTTTTATTTTTTGTCAAATTTTATAATAATTATTTATGGAAAATTAACAAAAAAAAAAATTTATAACAAAAATAAAAAAGAATCATATTAAAAAAGTATAAATATTTAGAAATTGATAAATCATAAACAAATTAATAATGAAAACAGAATAAATAAATAAACATAATAAAAATGTATAAAAATCAAGTTCAATAACTAAAAAGAAAAAAAATATTAAAAATAAAATATTAATATATAATTCAAAAAAATTATAATAAATCTAAATTTATGTGAAAAAAATTTGCCAAAAATTAATATAAAATATAATTAATTTACTTTTATTAAAGTCAGTTTTAAAATAAAAAGGAAATGACCTTGAAAAAAAATTAAATAAAAAATCATTTAAAATATGAATAAATGCATTAATAATTTACATATTATTTCAAATACATGGATAAAAGATTCAAATGAGCTTTTTGATTATGAATCTACAGAAATAATAAAACAAGAATTAAATATAAATTCATCTTGTACATTTCATAGAAGTAAAAATCAAATTGAATATATTGAAAGAGATTTAAATGAAACATTAAATCCTGTTCAACAAGGTGAATCACTTTTTTATATTAATAAACAATATAATGATTTTATATTTAGTTCACATAGTTTTATTTCTCCAAGTAATATAAATTTAAATGAAAAACCTAATTTTGATAAGACTTGGATAAGTTTAAAAAAATATAAAAATACAAATAATAAATATAAAGGTTATTCTATTAGTCAAGGTGATATAATTAAATTAGGTAGAATAATTTTAAAAGTTAGAGAAATAAAAATTGATAAAAATAACATAAATGATAATAATTATTATCTTAAATCCAATTTAAAAACTTCTTTAAATATTAATAATTTAGAAATAAATAATTTAAAAACAAAAAATAAAAAACTTTGTAGAGTTTGTTATTGTGATAATATTGAAGTTGATTCTCCTTTAATTAATCCTTGTAAATGTTCAGGAGGATTAAAATATATTCATTTATCATGTTTAAAACAATGGATTAAAAGTAATGCAACTTTATCTACATCAAATGAAAATTGTATATATTATATTTTTAATCAAATTTATTGTGAATTATGTAAGGAAAATTTTCCTGATTATGTTAAAGTAGATGATACTATTTATTCAATTTGGGATTTTTCTGAATCAAAATTTAAGAATTTTATTTGTTTAGATTCATTACCTTTTAATGGAAAAAAAAGCATTTATATTATTTCTTTTGATAAAAAAAATTTAATTAGAATTGGAAGATGTCATGAAAATGATTTAAAAATATCTGATGTAACTGTAAGTAGATTTCATTGTCAACTTTTAAAAACTAGTAACAATAATTTTATATTAGAAGATTGTAATTCAAAATTTGGTTCTTTAATTTATTTGAATTGTCAAAATTTAAAAATTTTTCCTTATTCGAACCTTCCTATTCAAATTGGTAGAACATATCTTGAATTTTCAATTAGAAATACTTGTATTTTTTTTTATTGTATTTTTTTTAAAAAAAAAAATGAAAATAATGATTATTCAAAAATAAATGCTAAAGAAATACCATTAAATGAAGTTATTAATATAAAAGAACAAGATAATAATGAAAGTGAAGATAATTTAATTAAAAAAAATGAGAAAAGTTTACCAAGAGAAATATTAATAAAAGAAGATCAAAAAAGAAATATTGAAATACTATTAAACGTAACAGGAGAAAAAGTTGTAGATGAAATAAATACATTAAATTTAATATATTCAGATAATATATTTAAAAAAAAAGAAAATTAAAAGTGTAAATTAAAATATATTATAAATAATTATTTATAAATATTATATATTTACCTTTAATAAAAAAACTTAAATAATAAATATATAAATCAAAAAAAAATGTTTGAAATTAATACAACTGATCCTTCACGTAATAGTTACTATTATCCAATTCTTGCAGGAATATTCCTATTCCTAATAATAATGGAACTTTTAATAAGTGTTCTCAAAGATAAAGTTGATTTAAATTCCTCAATGAATAATACTTGTCTTCCAAATGTATCTTATTCAATGACATTTATAAAAAATAAAAATGGTCTTAAAGTACGTTATTTAATAGCATATATATTAACTCGTGCAGCAATGTGGGCAAAAGCACCATATTTATATACATTATTTTCTACAGTGCATAAATTTTCAATGGCTGAAATTGGTATCTTATATTTAGTTGATGCTGTTGCTGCTTTCATATTTGGACCTATAACTGGTCAATTAGCTGATGTTTATGGAAGAAGATTTTTCTGTCAATTTTATAATATTTCAATTGTATTAAATTTACTTATGAGAATGGCTGGCACTAGAGCATTAGCTTATGGAGCTCAAATTGTTACTGGAATTGGTGCTGGACTTATTAATACTACTTTCGAAGCTTGGGTTGTTTCAGAAGCTGGTAAAGATTTTAAAAATTTTGTTATTGAACGTGATCGTTTTCTTAAAAAACTATTTAGAACTGCTAATATTTTAGATGCTGTTATGTCTATTTTAGTTAGTGCTATTTGTGCTATTATTTATTCTATTTGGGGTCTTTATGCACCTTTCTGGATTTCTATTATTTTAACTGTACTTGCTTGTATTGTAATTGCTATTTTATGGGATGAAAATAAACCAATGGCTAATAGTAAAGTTAGTGCTCTTTCTCAATTTGCTGATGCTTGTATGGAATTAAAGAAAAGAGAAGTTTTATGTGTTGGTTTAATTGAAAGTATTGTAATGGCTGTTTTAAATATTTTCTTATTTAGTTGGACTCCAATTTTAAAAAATTCAACAATGGGAGGAATTAATGTTGGTTTTATTTTCACTTGTATGGTTCTTACTATGATTGTTGGTACTAAAACTTATGAAGTTACTATATTACATCTTGGTTGTGATTATTATATGTCAATTGCTGTTTCTTTACTTGTAGAAGCTTTATTATTTTTCATTGTTTATTGTAAAGAATCATTCTTTATTAGATTAATTTCTCTTGCTTTAATAAATGGTTTTCAAGGATTTTATAATCCAGTTAATTCAATTATTAAATCTAAAATTTTAATTGAAAAATACAGAGCTCTTTTAATGAATATTTTTAGAATTCCACTTAATTTATATGTTATTATTGTTTTATTTACTTTAAGATATATGAATCCTTTTACAGTTGCTTTAATTGCTGGAATAATGTCTTTTATTTCTTTTCTAATTGCTTTAAGTTTAAATATTTGGAAACCTGGTGCTGGTGGTTTAAAAAATACTGCACAAACTGGAATTATTTATACTGGAATTGAAGAAAAGGGAGATGGTGAAGAAACTGAAAAGTTAACACAAGAAAATTAAAATTAAATAGGATTAATATCGTTTATTTAATGATATATATGAGTATTTAGTTTCTTTTTTTATTTTTTTTTGGTATATTTTTATTTTTATATTTTAAAAAAAATAACTTATTAAATTATTATCAAGAATTAAATTATATATACAATAAATATATGAACATCAGTAACATTAAAACTTTTTTAATCACAATTTTTGGATAAATTATATTTAATAATCGAATTAAATGAAAATTTGATTTTCTTTTCCTCTCCAATCTGCAACGTTTAAATTTTCTTTACTAGAAAATTTATTTTTCACTGCAAATAAAGAATTATTTTCTTTATCTTCTTTTTCTAAAATTTCATATAATTTCCTAGTACAAATTTCCAATTTTCCAATTTGAAAAAATTTCCTTTCATTATCAATTATATTTAAAATATCATTCAAATTTAATCTATTTTGAAAATAATTTCCATTTATTTTATAACTTAAATATAAAGCACAAATTGCCATTTCAGAATTAGTATAATTTAACATATTATAATCAATCATTGCTAATTCCATTAAATATTTAGCAAAAAAATTTACTTTTTCAGGAACATCTTTTTTAATAAAATTTTGAGTAATCTGAAAAAAAATTTCAAAATATCTTAAAGAAGTAGGATAAGTTATATCAAATTTTAATTCTTTTAAAATATCAATTTCCATATTTAAAATATCTTCTTTTGAATAAGCTTGATCAGTAATATCAACATGATCTTTTAATTCAGGAGGATAAATTTCTTCATATTTATCAGCAATAAATAAACAAGTAATTCCAACTAATTGTAATTTTTTTCTTGAAATTTGAATTTTAGATAAAAAATTATCAATTAAATTAACAGTAATATAAAGAGTATCTGGTAATAAATGAAATTTTAAATGTACATCAACTAACCAATCAATTAATATACTTCTCATTTTAATATTAATATCTTTTTGTTTATCCATATAACCAAATAATGGTTTTGAATTATTTGATAATGAAAGATAATATAAAAAAATATCATCTAAATATTCATTTACTTTTTGGGGAAAAAGATTTAAAGTTACTGAAAAATTCGATTCCTTATCATTGGGAGAAAATGTTTTATTTTTTGAGGAATAAAGGCCTTTATTTTTTTTATATGGTTTTGAGGCTTTTTTAAATTTTGAGTCAAAATAATTAAAAATTGAATTCATTCCTTTATCAAATTTACCAAAAGTCAGTTTATTATTTTTGTTAATATTTAATATTAAATTTTGTTGAGTGTTTTTATCTATTGTGATTTTTTGAAGTGGCCTTCGATTTGAATTTCTTGTAATTTTAGTTTTTATCATGTTTAGAGAAAAATGTTTTTTATTTATTAATTACGGATAGTGGAATTGATTAATTATTTTTGAGTTATGAATTTTAATTAAGTTAGGGTTAATTATATTTTTATGTTATTGTGTTCTGTAATTTTTTCATAGTGTTTTTTTATTTTATGAAAAATAATAAAATATTGTTTTTAAATAATAAATAATTATTTATTAATTCTTATTTTTTACATATTTTTTTATTTCATTTATTATTTTGTTTAAAAAACTAGTTAATAAAATATAATTTCATTATTATTATTAAAAGAATTTAAAAAAAAAATATTTAATAAATTAAAAATAAAAAAATTAATAATAGTAATAATGCTTTAATAAACCATAATTAACTAAATAACATATTAAAAATTAATTTTTGAATTTAATAGAAATATTTTTAATCATTTTATTAAGTTAAAATAAATTCAAATGATGATATTAAATTTTTATTATATTAGTATTCTAAAAATCATTGATATTGTTTTTTGAATTAAATTGATTATAAATCCAATTTTTGATATTCAAATTCATAAATTAAGAACATATTTAAAATAAAAAATTAATCATTGTTTTATTCTAAATTAAAAATATCAAATATAAATCCATTTTAAAACTAATTAAATCAAATTAATTAAAATATTTTATAGTTTAAAGTTTAATTCATGAATAAGAATAATTAAAATTTTTTCAAATTTAATTATTATTTATATTTTAATTATAATATTAAGTATAAAAAAAAATTAAAAAAAATGCAATCACAAAATAAAGAAATAGTTTTAATAAATTATAAAAATCCAAATAATAAAATAGAAATTCCAAAAAGATCAATATCAAACATTCAAAAAGAAATTCCAAAAAGTCCTAAAAGAAACAATTATGGAAGAGTAATTCCAATAAAACATATAATAAAAAAACAAAACACATTTGATAATTATGAATCTTTTAAAAGAAAACCATCAGAAAGATTAAGAAGAAAATTATCAAATCCATTTTCATCTCAAAATGAAAAATATAAAACAAATTTTGGAAAAATTTATTCATTAGGAGGAATTCCTTGTCATTTACAACATGGAAGTTCAAAATTATATTTACAATGGGATAGTCCTTTTGAAAAAATTGATTATTTTTCAACATTACCAATTTGTTTTGAAGGAATTATTGAAACTATGCATCCTTTCAAATTTCTTTCAAGACAATCTTGTAAAGAATTATTATTAGCAAAAAATATAAATGTTAAAGAAAAAATTATTCCTATATTAAATAAATTATTTAATAGTTTAAGAATTGGAATTAATTCTTTTGATGATGAAACTTTTTTAGATTCTTGTGATATTTGTCAAATTTTAATTAGTATTGTTAAAGAAAAAGCAAATCCATATTTAAATTTAATTTTACAAAAAATGAATAAAAGATGTTTTGATCAAAAATTAAGAAGTAGAGTTTATGAATTATGTAAAGTTATTGAAGAAAATGGTGGGAATGAAGCAAAAAAAATAATTTTAGAACAAATTCCAACATATTCATCTATTCTATAATTGATATTTTTATTTAAATTGAATTATTTTTTTAAATTTTATAAATTATATTGATAAAATACAACCTAATAAACTTAAATATGTAAATAATGGAGAAATATTCAATTCATTTTTATTAAATTCAGTTAAAAATATTAATATAAATTCAAATATTAAACTTAAACATAAATAAATTTTTCCACCATAATTCAAACTTGATAAAACTCCACCATAAATAAAACATAAATTATTTATTAAAATTAATAAATTTATATTTGGTATAATTAATCTATCAATTATGATTTCATATTCAAAATACTTTTTATATAATCTTAAATTATACTCATATTGATTTCTAATCATTATAATATCATTTATTTGATAAATTCCATAAAAAACAAAAAACAAACCAAAAATAAATTTAATTATCATAAAAATAAAATTCATTTCCTCTTTAAAAAAACTTAAATAAAAAATAATACAAAAAAAATAAAAAAATATTATAATAAAAAATAAGTTACAATAAATAAAAAAAAATGGAAAATCGCCCTCAACAAGAAGATCAACTTCCTCCAGAGACAATACCAAACACATCAAAAATGGAATATCGTTATTTAGGAAACTCAGGTCTTAGAGTAAGTGTATTAGGATATGGAAACTGGGTAAACAACCAAGATGAAAAGCTAACATTAGAAAATGTAAAAACATGTTTAGAAAATGGAATAAACTTTTTTGACACAGCAGAAGCATATGGTCAAGGTCAAGGAGAAATAGCATTAGGAAAAGCATTTAAAGAATTAAATGTTCCTAGAGAAAAAATAGTAGTAACAACAAAAATATTTAAAATAGGAGAAGATCCAAATGATGGTTTCTTATCTCGTAAACATATAATTGAAGGAATGAAAAATTCATTAAAACGTCTTCAATTAGATTATGTTGATATTGTTTATTGTCATAGATTTGATAAAGATTGTTCAATGGAAGAAATATGTAGAGCTATGAATAGTTTAATTAATGATGGTTATGCTTTTTATTGGGGAACTAGTGAATGGACTGCTTGTCAAATTATGGATGCTTATGATACTTGTACAAGATTAAAATTAATTAAACCTATTGTTGAACAATGTTGTTATAATATGTTTAATAGAAATAAAGTTGAAGATGAATATAGAGATTTATTTAAAAAATATTGTTTGGGAACTACTATTTATTCTCCTCTTAATTCTGGTATTTTAACTGGGAAATATATGACTGAAGTTCCTAAAGATTCTAGAGCTAATAAAAGTAATGATAATGGAAATTTTGCTTTTGAGAATTATAATAAGAATAAAAAAAATTATGATGAAAAATTACAAAAATTAAAAGATTTAGCTGAAAAAAAATTCCAGTGTACTTTAGCACAATTTGCTCTTGCTTGGCTTCTTGTTAATCCTGATATTAATTGCTGTTTATTAGGTGCTAGTAAAAATAGTCAAATTGAAGAAAATTGTAAAGCTATTGAAATTTATAAAAGATTAGATAAAAGTTTGTTATTTGATATTGAAAGAATTTTAGATAATGCACCAAGAGGAGAAGTTGATTATAGAGATTGGAGAGAAATGCCTAATAGAAGAAATATTGCAATGGGACTTGATTATATAAAACCTTCTTATTAAAATTAAAAATAATTTAAATTTAAAAAAGTTAAAAAATTAATATTATTTTTAATATAATTATTTAAAATAATTTTTTTATATTTATTTAAAAATGTTATTAGAGTTATTTAAATCAATTTTTTTTTATTTAATTAATAAAATTTAAAAATAATAATTTATGTAAATAAATAATTTAAATTAAATTTTATTATTAATATATTGTTACTTTATTCTATAAAAAATAAGAAAAAATTATTATTTAATTAAAATTTGCAATATATATTTTCTGAAATATATATTTTTTATATTTAATCATTTTTTTTATTATTATCTTCATTATCATACATAAAATCATCTATACCAAGTTCTTTCTCATATGATTCTTTTCTTTGGATTTTTTTTTCTTTTTTAACCATAAATGAAGAATAATTATCAACTTTTTTTTTTGGAAGAAAATATATTTTATTATTTCTTTCTTCAACTCTTTCCCTTAATTTAACTAATTTTTCATTTGCTTCTTCTCTTTGTTTTCTAGTTTTTTCCAATTTTCTATTTCTTTCAATAGTATTATAAATTCTTTTATATAAATCATAATAAATATCTTTTTCTCTAGAATAATTTTTCATTATTCCAATTAAATAATCTAAAATAATTTCAATTTTTGATAACATATCCATCATTTCTTCTTCTTTTGTATTTATTTTTTTCATACTTAAAACATCAGGATTTATTGCTTCATTTAATGGAATTTTTGAACATGTATTATATACTTTTAATATATGAGCATATAATTTTTTCTTTACTATTATTGTTGATTTTTCAATAAGACTTTTTCTAGTATCTTTTCTTTTTATTTTTTCTTTTTGATTAAATGGATTTGATAAAATTCCTTTTAATGTATAAATTTCCCTATTTAATAAATTAAATTTATTTTTTTGTATTTTTAATTCAAATTCTTTTTCTTTTATAAGACCTATTCCAGATAAAATTTCTTTTTCTTTTTCTTTCTCTACAATTTCTTTTTCTTTTTTTAATTCTTTAATTTCATCTCTTAAATCATTATAACTGTCAATAAAAATAATAGTATCTTTTTCAAATTTTTTCATAGCATAAAAAAAATCTTCTGGAGTAGGAAAACATAAATTATATTTATAATATCTAATTCTTTTTGCTTCATTTAAAGTAATATTTTTATATAATCCAGGAGGTGTTGATAATTTATATGATAAAACAGGTTTGTCTAAATTTGTACTTTTTCTTGAAGTTTTTCTAAAGACAATATTTCTTTTTGTATCTTTATATTTTTTTGATCTTTCTATACTTTTCATATTATCATCTTCAGCAAAATTTGACGGATTATCAAATATTTTTCTAATATTTTCATCAGTTTCTTCTATTAAAGTTTTATAATGATTTGGTAATTGTAATTTTTTTTCTTTTATTAATATTTGAAAAAAAATCCATCTTACAATATTATTTTTTTCATATTCTACTTTTTTTATTTTTGATTCAATTTGAGCTATTTCATTTTTTTGTTTTATTATTTGTGAAAATAAATTTGTATTCTCAGTTTTTGCAATTTCTCTATTAATTTCTAATTCTTTAACATAATCATTAAATTTTACATTAAATGCTTCATTAAATAATTTATTAGTTTTTTCAATTGAATTCATTATATCACCAATTTTCTCTTGTTCATTTAAATATTCTTCTTTTAAACGAATATTTCTTTCTTTTTTAATATCTACTGTATATTTCATTAATTTTAAATCTCTAGTTTTATTTATATAATCAAATAAACTATCTTTATCATAATTTAATTGTTTAGTTTTTAATCCAATTAATTCATTTTTTTCTGATTTATAATTGTTTTTAATAGACAATTCAAATTTTTTTAAATCTTTCAAACCTATATCCTTTTTTTTTTCATCTTCAGTTATATAATCTGTATAATTATATTTTGAATTATTTCTACTTGTTTGACTATTCCAATAAGGTGTGGCTGTTAAATAAGTAGTATAAGTAAAAGAATCTAAATGTAGATTTCTTGAATTAATTAAATTTGTTATATTTCTCTTTTTAGTTTTGGAAGTATATGGTCTTATTGTTGAAAATGTGGAATTTTCTAATGTAACATTAGGTAATTCAGATAAATTTTTTGTATATTGTGTAGTATTAAATGTTGTTCTTGTTTTTAAATTTCCTGATTTTATTCTTTTTTTTTCTCTTCTTTCAAATAATTCAACATTTAAAAATTTTGATTTATTTGTTCTTGTTTTACCAGTTTTTAACCTTTTCATTTTAATTTTAATAATTAAATAAATAAATTTTTAAACCAGAAATATTAAAGTATTAAACAAATTTATTTTCATCAAATAAATGTAGTTAATGAATAAAAATACAATTTTTAAAAAATAAATTTAATATTTCTTGTAAAATAATTACTTAGATTTCAAAAACAACATAACATTTTTTAAATTATATTAATGGATAATCCAAAAATGGTATATGATTTCTATAAATTAATTTAAATAATGACTGTATATATGCAATTATTGGAAAATTAAACATAAATATATATGAATCTTGTAATAAAAAATCTAATTATTATAGCTACATAATCTGAAATATTAAAGTCAAATTTTGTTTCTACTCTTTTTAATAGTTATATAAAAATGTAGATGTGGATTTAATATTATTGTTTTTGTGAATTTATTATATAATCAATAAACCAATAATATATTTTTTCTCTTCCATTTTAACAGTTTTTTATTTTAAAAAAAAAATATTAATAATTGTATTTTACAAATTGTCTTTTAATTAATTTTTTATCTTTAAATCCATTTTTATATATATTTCAATATTGTTTCAATAAATTAATTATAAAATTCATATATCCAATTTGATGATAAAATAATATATATCTATTTCTCAATATAATTAAAAAAATAAAAGATATAAGAGAGAAATAATATAAATTAAAGTATTAAATTAAATTACAATGGAAGAAAATTCCAAATTTTAAGGAAAAATATTTTCAAACTATTTAGTCAATATAAAATTGAGTTAATATCAAAATAGATTAAATTTATTTTTAATTCAATTCAAGTTTATATTATTATTTTTGAATATTTGAATAAAATATTTATAAACAAAAATATAATTAAAGTAATAATAAATTTATTTCTTTTTTAATTCAAAATAATAATATAAAAATTGAATAAAACTAATTTAAATATATTCTAATATCAATTTTAATAATTATACTAAAATTGAACTAATTTTGAATAATAAATAAAATTAAAAATGATTAAATAAATTAAGAGTATAATAAATTAAATTAATATCAATATTTATAATTTTAATTTCTAATGATAAATCAATTAAAATATATGATATTAATTATAAAGTTATTCAATTTATTCAAAATATATAATAAAAATTATATTATATAAATTAATATAAAATATAAAACTTAATTTTTTTTATAGCTGTATTATTTTTATATAACTTTTTTCTTTTAGTTAAATATTATGAATATCTAATATTAAGATTTTAAAAAAATTGATATACTGATAATATTAATAAAGATTCTTTTTTTTTTTTTTTAAAAAATTCTTTAAACTTCTAAATCAAAAACTTTAAAAACTGATTCTCATAATGACTCAATTTATTGATAATGAACAATTTAAACCTTTAATAAAAAAACTT
>JAEEGK010026822.1_pt1 | contig 11689 bp, 10 predicted proteins | sample 8958771 | NCBI WGS metagenome assembly JAEEGK01 (sample SAMN16246547, study PRJNA631951) | gut metagenome | biome: gut microbiome; feature: rumen; material: SC-attached | host: Bos | place: Iran: Karaj | collected 2018-10 | reverse complement strand
ATCATGCAATATTTGTCGATCATGTAAAGCACGTCGCAAACCTCGCCGCCTTGGCTGAGGGTGTTGTTGCCGTGCATGCGGACGAATTTCGCCACCTTCTCCGTCCAGGCATTGCGGACGACAAACATCTCCGAGAGGTTGAATTCCTTGCCATACATGCGAAGAATCTCTGCCTCAACGAAGCCAATGCCGGCAAAACACCAGCAGGTGCCTGAGCTGCCTTGGTTGTCGACAGGTGTATGTTTCACGTTGACGGTCTCAGTAATTTGATAGACGGGGTCTTTCTCTTCTTTTTTGTCTTGGGCAAAAAGTGTTGAACCCGTGCCCAACAGCAGCGCAAAGGCTGCCAATTTCATGAATCTATTCATAATATTTTGTTTTTGTTGATTTTATAATCTAATGAGTTTTGTTGTCATACAGCCATTTTCGGTCATTATCTCAATGAAATAGCAGCCTTTAGGCTCAGATGATAGGTCGATAATGGCGTGGTTGTCATTCAAGATTTGATGGATGATCTCTTGTCCCGTCACGTTGAAGACTCGAATCTGACGAAGTCCGTTGGCCTCGATGGTGACTTGGCCTTCTGTTGGATTAGGATAGAGGGTATATTCTGCCGAGTTGGTTTCGTTGACGTTGGTCGTCCAATCGACATAAACCATATTGGAAGGGTTGGATTCGATGAAAGCAGTGCAGCCTGTCACAGTGTAATGATAGCTCTGTTGAGGTGTAGCCGTATAGTCGACGAAATCGGTGCCAGATGAATGGCCGATAAGTTGGCCGTTACGGTAAACATTATAGCTTTCGGCCATGGTAGCTTCACTCCATTGCAGGATGACATGTCCTTCGTGGATATAGAAGCCAAGATGCTGCGGAATAATAGTCTTGTTGACTTCAACAAAGTGCATCTCTGGGTTGTCCATAGCTGTGGCATAGCCTGAAATGCAGTCTTCACCCCTATAGTAAGCTGTTACGGCATACTCGTAACGATTGTTGGGTTGTGAGGCAAGGTTGTCGTTGTAGTAAGTGTTAGTAAGAGCCTTGATTCGCTTGAATTCTTCACCTTTGACGCGACGATAGAGGTAATAACCCGTAACTCCATCGGCTTCGGGAGCGTCCCACATGATTTTCACCTTGGAAGGATTAACCATCTCGTAATGCAAATTGGTGGGAATAGTACAAAGTGATTCTTGCATTACATTGTCGACATTGGAATGCAGGGTTTCACCATTTTGAAAGACCGCAGTAACAAAATAGTTATGGAAGGCGTCGGTAGTTTGTTCATCGGTGTATTGTGGGCTATCGGAAACAGCGATGAGGATGTTGTCGCGGAAAATGTAATAATGCATTACATTCTGGATATCAATACCATCCCAAGTCAAGGTGACGTGGTCTCCAACGAGGTTGGCCTTCAGGTTGAAGGGACCATCTGTTTCATCATCTTTATCGCCACAAGTGTTGTTGGCGATGAAGAACATGCCATTGTTAATGTCGCTAACAGATCCTTGGAAACTGACTTTGCTTTCGCCAGCTGAATTTTTAATGTTAAAACTCAAGTTGTCAATGGCTTGAGCTGGTTTTTTCCATAGAATGTCAATATGGCCAAATGGCAATGAGATGGTGCGCGTGGCATCACTATTATCGAGGGTAACGTGTGCCACTTCATCGCCAGCTCCATTGACGAAAGAAAGTGCTCCATCATGCCAACCTTGGGAGTCCGATGAAGTCATTTCAACGGTCCAATTGCAGGTCGGACCTAATTGGACTTCGCTTTCAACCGCTGGCAATCCTTTGGCATTGTGGACAACAGCATAAACCTTATATTCCACAATAGTAGGGATGTAGTGGTCGGTATAACTCATATTGGCACCAGGGGCCACATTATCTTCGGTGTAAACGATTTTTCCGTTGCGGGTCACCACGATTTGATCGATTGTGGTGAGGTTGTTGAGGTGGATGTTTTGGGTAGGATTGGTCCAACTCAAAGTGGCGGCATAATCGAAATCGTTGCTGGATTCAACCGAGAGGTTTTCAGGTTGCAAGGGCATGTATGTATATACATCGGAAGGTACATAATTGATTATGGCTTGAGCCCAGCCAGCATAGTCGATTTCGTCGATGACGAACCAGCCGTCGCTACTGCCCCCCCAGCCCCAGTTGAAATGGAAAAGGTCATCGTCGTCGTAGCCGTCGCACACAAAGGCATGACCACCGCTTTCGCTGAAACCTGAATAGTATACCGGCCAGCCTAAGTCGAACTGTTCTTTGAGCATATTCTGCCAGGCCAAGAGTGAGTGCTCGTCACGTCCTTCGAGGCTGCATTGGTTGGAGTAGGAGAAGTAATGTCTGATAGCGTAAGGTACATCCCAAGAGTTGGCACCGCTGCCAGTAGGAGAAAAGTTCATGTCGACCGAGACACCACAATGGTACATTAAAAGTGCTACGGCCTCAATTTCCTCTTGTGAAGCACCACCAAGACGGTCGGGCATATGCTCCCAATCGTATGTGGTTGCTCCGAAATTGGCTGACAGTGAGCCGTATCCATAGCAGTAATATGAATGGCTACCGGTACCATGTGTGGGATGGTTCCAATACTTCATCACCTGACTCATGGCAGTGGCCACACAGCCTGCATAGCAACGGCCACCAGGACCGCTACTGGCTTCAGGAGCATATAGGTTGTAAGGCGAGTCTTGGTTCCATTTAGTGGTGCATATGAAGTCTACACCACGGCCTCCGTTGCGTGAAATCAGTTTGCCCGTGGTGGCCACGCTCTCCCATTCTTGAGCGGTGTTGTCAAAGAGGACTGCATTACGGCTGGTGCGGGCTTCAATGATCTTGTCAAGATAGAAGGCAAGCTCAGGCGACATGTTTTCGGTGTCGAAGATACCCTCGTTGGAGTAGCCTACGATGGGACGAAAACGGTCGTCAGCAGATACGATGACGAAACCTGTCGTGCCAGCATTGAAGACATAAAAACAAGTCTCACCGCGCAGGGAAGTACCCGTGTAGACCAATTGTAAGTCGTTGCTGTTTAACTCATTATTGATTTTAACGCAGGCAAATTTCTGCCCAATGTTCTTGGCCTTTTCCTTGTCAACGGGATTGGCGTTCATAGAGTTGATGCCCAAAAGTAGGGCGAAAAGCATTAAAAGGTGTTTTTTCATAGCTTGAAATGATGTTTAAAAGGCTTCAAAAATAAGCAAATAATCGATGCGCGGGCTCGATTTGGAAAAGAAATCCCAAAAAACCTTATAGCGACAGCACTTCGTCCATACGAATGTCCAAAGGCTCGGTGGGCACTTCATCGACAAGTTGGAAGTCGAAACAGATGCCGATGCGTTTTACATCAAGATGCTGGCATAGGAAGCGATCGTAGTAACCACGACCTCGTCCTATACGGTTACCGCTACGGTCAAAAGCCACACCAGGAACGATAATGAGGTCGAAATCACCATGATAAGGTTCATTCTGTGGTTCAAGTATGTTAAAGTTGCCCACGGCAAAATCGGTATCTTTTCCGTAGGCCACGGGGATGATGTCGTCGCCTACCACGGTGGGAAGAATGATGGTCTTCTTAAGGTGCCATTTTTCGAGGAAGGCTTGTGTTTGCACTTCATCTGGCAGGGCACTGTATAGCATGATTTTTTCGGCGTTGATGAAATCGGGATGCTGTTCCAACTTGGCTAAAATCTTTTCCGACTGTTCCATCAGTTGCTCTTTGGTATGTTGTTTTTTCAAGGCTTTGATTTGAGCCCGCAATTCTTTTTTCTCCATGATGCTAATGTTGGTATTAATTGATTGTTTCCGTTGTGGTTATGCCGATTCCTTTTGGCAAGATTGCAGATGCTGTGACACTATGCTTTGGGGCGTTGTCAATCCATACCACGTTTATTCTGTTGCCTTTTGATTCAAGGATAACGCCGCCTTCGACTTGCCAACTGGTGGCTAAAGGATAGGGTCTCACATAGTAGTAATCGTTTTCTTCTACAATTTCGAGTTTTTGGGGTACAATGATTTCGTGGAAAAAATCTGACATCATGTCTTGAATAACGAAGAAGTTGTCGTTCAAGGCTTTGGTCCCAGGATCCACGTGAGGTGAATGCTTATAGCCCGAAAAAGTGACCAGTTGTGCTTTGTGCCCCAATTTGATGGCGCGGTCAACGATACATGACGACCCGTACATTTTTTCGACCAACATCGTTTTTAGGACGCCAGCAACGCCAAAAGGATAGTCGAAATCATATGGGACGATGTCGTCGGCATCGCCATGGAAGGCAAGGATGGGAATGTTGCGGTTGCGCATAAGGGCTGTGTCGGGCATGGCGCCCCACATGTCGATGATGCCTTTGATGCGGAAGTTGCATCTGATGGCGTTGCCGCAAGTGTCGATGCTACCAAGGTCAGGTGTCAGAAAGCTGCTGTAGGTATATTCTGGACGAGTCTCGTTAGTCATAAAAGCGAGGTTAAGCGTAGTGATGGCTCCCGCGCTGCAGCCACCTACAAACAACATGGAAGTGTCGATGCCATATTCATCTTGATGAGACACTAAGAAACGCATCGCGGCATGAGCATCCTGCACAGCGCGGTAGCCCGCCCGCCCTATGCTGGTCATAGTGGGGAGGAATCCTATCCTATAGTCGATGGAAGCAGTCACATAACCCATCGAAGTCAAATGTCTGCACCATTGGGTAATCGACTTGTCGTCTTTCGAACCGAAATAGAACGCACCACCGTGAATCAGCATGACCAATGGCCGTTTTTGTAAAGTGTCGTTTTTTGGACGGAAAACATCGAGGTGGAGCTGTAAGGGAATCTCGCTTATGGCATCGCCCATTCGGAAAACCTTGTCGCTGGCAGCAGTTTCATCTCCCAATTCCGACCAAAATCCCAACACATTGGCGTATGGGATGTCGTTGATTTCTTCCACCTCAAATAAGGTGTCTTGATAGCGCTTGTTTTCAAAGTTTTGAAAAACAGGTGCTTCGTGTATGTCAAAGTGAAATCTTGCAGTCCCCAATACACTCAATCGGGCATAGCCTTTTGCATGTATGCTGTCCATTGATATAATACGAGGTCGGAAGGTCTCTTTTTCGCCATTGTAGTAAAGGATGGCATTGCGTTTTCGCGCTTCCAGCCTGAAAGGGAGGGTGTCTGTCGTCGTTTCTTCCAAGCCCATATAATGCCCCTTGATGTTTAAGCTGTCGCTGTGTTCGATGAAAACCAGAAAATCTTTGCCGTGAACAGTACTTGTGAAGCAAGCTGGGGTCTCAATAACTGGAAAATAGACCTTTTTTAAAAAAAGACGTGGTTTTGGGAAGCCATCATTACCGAAAAGAGGGGCAAACAATAAGGAAAGGACCAGAGTAAAAATGAAACGACGCATATAATTCTTTAATTTAGGTGCAAAAATAGCAAACTAAAACAAAATTGGCATAATCAAGCTGAAAAAACCGTATTTTTACGGCATAAAACATAGTTTTTATGAAAAAGAATTTTCTTATAATATTGGCTTTCATATGTTTGGCCAAACTGGCATACCCACAAGAGCATCGCCGTTATGCCTTGATTTGGAACGATGAGTTTAATTCCAAAGCCTTGGACGCCAAGGTTTGGTCGAAGATATACCGTAGTCAGGCTGACTGGGCCATTCACATGTCGTCGCACGACAGCCTTTATGCCTTTGAGAATGGTGATTTAGTGTTACGTGGCATGGTGAATGACTTTTTGCCGAACGACAAGGCTCCGTTTCTTACAGGTGGAGTGTGGAGCAGACACAAAAAAAGCTTTGGGTTCGGACGTCTTGAAGTGCGGGCAAAATTCGATGTGGCTCAAGGTTTTTGGCCTGCCATTTGGATGTTGCCTCAAACCAGCACTTCCTTGAATTGGCCTCATGGCGGTGAAATCGACATCATGGAGCATTTTCGGGACAATCCTTATATCAACCATACGGTTCATAGCCATTACACCTATAATCTTGGTAAGCGCAACCGACCTTCGCAAGTGGCTTACCCTAGGTATAACGAGGGTGAATACAACACGTATGGAATGGAGCGCTTTCAGGATAGCCTTGTGTTTTTCCTCAACGGGAAGCGAACATATAACTATCCGCGTTTTCGTAAGGGTGAGGATGGCCAGTTTCCCTTTAGCCAGCATGATTTTTATCTGATTTTGGACGCACAATTGGGCCGCGACCGTTCGCCTTATATTGATACAGCGAACTTGCCAGTGGAATTACGGGTGGATTATGTTCGCTATTATGAGTTGGATACCAAGACGGATGTGATCCCTGAACCGAAAGAGTTTAAGCAGTTGGGCACAAAAAGGAAAAGACTGAGAAAGGTGGTTTACGATGCCAATACTCATTTCGATAATCCTGATGAATACCGCTTGGTGGTGAAATGTGGCGAGGCGACCATTTCGGGCAATCCCTATTGGGCGCAAAGCACTTTAGCACAGTTGGTGGATGAGGATTGTCGCATTTCCAATCTGGAAGTTCACGACTGGGCCTCATATCCTTTCCGAGGCTTCATGCACGACACAGGGCGCAACTACCAGCCCATCGGTAAGTTGAAGGAAACACTCGATTTGATGAGTTTCTACAAGTTGAACTATTTTCATTGGCACTTGACCGATTATCCTGCATGGCGCATCGAGTGTAGGGTTTATCCACAACTTAATGATCCTCAATATCAAAGGCTAGGCCGCGACGAGGGTAAGTTCTACACATACGATGAAATCCGAGAGGTGATAGCCTATGCTAAAGAACGGGGAATCACCGTTGTGCCTGAAATCGACATGCCTGGGCATTCCGCCTATTTTAAGAATGCTTTTGGCTTTTCGATGAACTCTGAACAGGGCCGAAAGGTGTTGGAAAAATGTCTTGAAGAGTTCTTCACCGAAATCCCGAAAAGCGACTGTCCCTACTTCCATATCGGTTCTGATGAAGTCCATATCGAAGACCCGAAAGGCTTCATGCAATGGATTGAAAACCTGATGGAAAAGTATGACCGTCAGCCTATCGCATGGGATCCTGGTCTGCCAGCTTCCGACAAAGTGATTCGTCAGATATGGAACCAGGCGGAAGGCTCCAATGCGGCGGCTTCAAACAAAGCGGGGAAATATCTCGATTCCTTTGTGGGTTATTTGAACTATTACGACCCGATGCTTTTCACAAACCGTTGTTTCCTGCACACCGCCGCTGCGCAAACCGTTCCCGACACGACCAAGGCTATGGGAGGCATCCTCTGCCTTTGGAACGATGTGCGCGTGGATAACAAGGAGAACGTCTCGTTGCACAACGGCATGATTAGCGGCGTGATGGCTTTCGCGGAGCGTTTTTGGAACGGCGGCAATGCCGGAACCATCAAAAACGAGAACCTTCCACCTGGTCCTTTGACTACGGCAGGCTCTCGTTTGGCCAATTTCGAGGAAAAGATGGCTATTCACCGCGATCGTTTCCACCAAGACAAAATGCGTTGGGTAGCCAATTCACAGATGGAATGGGATGTGCAGATTGATGATAACAAGTCTTTTTTGGCCTACGGTGGCGCGGTCGATTTGGATGCTTTTTGTCAGGCGCATCATATAATAATAGGTGAACAGGCCTTGGCAAAAGCTCAAACTGTCATTGTGGCCGACCAAGACATGGACGTTGAGGTGTGGTTGGGCTTTTGTACGCCAGCCCGTTCCAACCGTAATGGTTATGGCATTGGAGAGCAAGGTCATTGGGAAGGTGGTTGCCAATGCTTTGTGAACGGCAAAGAGGTGTTGCCGCCAAAGCTATGGGAAGAACCTGGAAAGTACGCGTACCATTTCAACACCTGGGGTAAGCCCGAAGAAGAAGAACCTTACACTGACGAACAGCTCTATTGGATGAGGCAACCCGTTCAGATTCATTTGAAAAAGGGAGAAAACCAAGTGGAGATCCGAGTGCCTAAGACCTACCAGGGATTGCGATGGAGTTTTGGGTTTATTCCTGTTAGTACGCAGGCCGATGGAACGGTGACCGAAGTCGCAGGCATCCATTATAAGAACGTTTCCGACAAATGACAAAAAAGACGATGACCACAACTGCGATTAAAGCAATCGTGGCCATCGTCAATGGTCATGGTCAAATGGATTATCTTCCGTTGTAATTTCCGCTCAACGTCTCAATGAAACCGTTGGCGGCGGTCTTCATGTTGACGAAGTCGCTGCCCAAAGAGCTGGAGCAGTCGAGCACAAGCATAATCATCGCGCTCTTGTACTCGTTGACGGTCTGGGTATTACCCGAGGGCGTGAACTCGCTGTTGTATTGCCACTGCGAAGTCGACTCCAGCCAATTCCATTGTTTCACATAGTCGGTGCTGATTTGCGTACCGTTCAGGTCGGTGAGGTTTTGGAACAAGAACAGGTCGAAGATACCTTCGGTTGAGGCTGTAACGGCAACGCCCGACATGCAATCCAATCCAACATACTGAATGTCAGTCAACTGACCTTTATTGCCATTGCGGATATAAGTACCTTCAATATAACATTGTGATTCACTGACATCGGACACATTGTCGAAGGTGAAGCGAATCTTCGTGTTGGGTTCTTGTGCCGGAAGCTTCAATGTGACATTATAAAAAGTACTTTGGTTGTAAAGCTGTTGGGCAATTTGTGCAAATTTGTCAGAGGCTTCGTTCATATTGCTGACCTCAAAGACATTGTGGATGGGGTCGCTCGACAGTTTGTTTAGGCTGTTACGGAAACCATCAATGTCGCTAACGTCAGAGCCACGAACACCGATGGAATAGGCCGAAATGTTCGTGCCACCAATGAGTTCATTGTTGATTCTCGAATTGACGGCGGACAAGTATTCGCTACCCGAATTGTAGCTGTCGGAAAGCACATAAGAACCTTGGTCGAGGCCGTCGGTAAAGGTCACCACGGAGACATTGATGAGATTCTCTGGAATTTTGGCCGAAGCTAAGCTGTTAAGGCCTGTGTTGACAGCATGGTATAGGATGGTACCGTTCTGCATCGAGAGCCCGTCAACAAAGTTTTCGAAATTGTGTTTGGTATCCTGATTAAGCAAGCCGAGAGGCATAGTGTAAAGTTCGCTGTTGAAGCCCACAATGCCTAAGTAAAGGCCTTCCTTGGCGGGAGTGTGGTCTTCAGCCTTGGGTTTTCTGCAACTGGTGAAGGTGGTGAGGGTGACAACAAGTGCCAAAACAGCCACCGATAAAACACTTTTCTTCATATTCGTTAGTTTTTAATCTGTTCTATAACGTAATGGCATCAATTAAATTGTGTGAAACAAAAACTCTCAACTTTCTAACGCCTGCCGAATGGCACGGCATAATTGGTCGGGGCAAGAGGTGTTCTTGAAACCACAGCGGATGCCTTCCAGCCGTTGGAGTACCTCATCAACTTTCATGCCATCCACCAAAGCGCTGACGCCTTGCGTGTTGCCGTTGCAGCCACCGTAGAACTGCACATTCTTCAAGATGCCGTCCTCGATTTCAAACTCAATGGCTTGGCTGCACGTGCCTTGGGTTCGGTAAGTGTATTTCATGTCTGATTCAAAGATTCAAGATTCAAGGATTTAAAATTTGGACATAAACTTCTCGCTGTCAACGATAAAGCGCTCATGGATGCCTTCACCGACAAGGGTCTCGCCTTCGAAGCATTTCACCTCAAAGACTAAATGGCGGCGGTCTACCTCGATGAGTTCTGCTTCACAACGAATGGTTGAACCCACGGGACTGGCTTTCAAGTGCTTGATGTTGACTGCGATACCCACGGTAGTGTTGCCTTCACCGATTTTGTTGGCGACACTTTCGAGGCAGGTTTTCTCCATAAGAGCAATCATGGCGGGTGTAGCAAAGACCTCCAAGGCACCCGAGCCGTAGACTGCAGCAGTATCCTTATACTCCACCACCAGCGTCACGCTATTGTGGAGTCCTTTAAGCATGTCGTATTCCATCAGGCTTGGAAGTTCATGGTGATGTTGACGATGACATCGGGGTGCAGTGAGCGGCCCACGGGACAGCTTTCGGCAGCGGCCCACAGCAAAGCTTTCTGTTTCTCGGTGTATTCCTTGGCGGGGAAGTTGAACACGATGTCGATCTGCCCGATGCGGCGCGGGTCGGCGTTCATGGTCTTCTTCACGGTATAGGTAGTGCCGTCGATGTCGAACTTGTGACCTTGCGCGCTGATGCCCCTAATGGTCATCATGCAGCCGGCGAGGGCTGCGCAGGCGAGGTCGGTGGGCGAGAAGGCTTCGCCTTTGCCGTGGTTGTCGGTAGGTGCGTCGGTCAAAATAGTGTTACCCGACTGCACATGGGTCATCTCGTTACGGAGATTGCCTTTATAAGTTCCTTTTATAGTTGCCATATATGTTTTTAATTAAGAATTAAGAATGTAGAATGCAGAATGTCGCAATGCGCTGCTGGGCTTCGCTCCAGTTCTGCATTTAAAATATTGCATTCATCATTTTTCATTTATCTGTTCAAGAATCAATCCAGCGAGGCGGCTCGTGCCTACGCGGAAGAGATTTGGGTTGAGCCATTGTTCGCCGAGGATGTTTTTTACTAAATAATAATAGGTGAGGGCGTCTTCCGGCACCTTCATGCCGCCAGCAGGCTTGAAGCCGACCTTCTTGCCTGTGGCCTCGTAGTATTCCTTAATGGTGTCAATCATGACAATGGCGGCCAAGGGTGTGGCGGCCACTGGCACCTTGCCTGTAGAGGTCTTGATGAAGTCGGCACCGGCGAGGATGGCCAATTCGCTGGCTTTGCGGATGTTTTCAACCGTTTTCAGTTCGCCCGTCTCAAGGATGACTTTCAGTCTGGCCTTGTTGCCGCAGGTTTCCTTGATGGTCTTGATTTCATTGAAGACCTCGTCATATTTTCCCGCGAGGAACGTGCCACGTGAGATAACCATGTCCACCTCATCGGCACCTTCGTTGACGCAATATTCCACCTCTTTGACTTTCAGGTCGAAAGGCATCATACCCGAGGGGAAGGCGCAGGCTACCGTGGCCACACGGATGCCACTGCCAGCGAGCTGTTGCTTGGCCTGTCGGATGAAGGGACTGTAGATGCAGATGGCGGGCACGCTGAGGTGCGGTTTCTGTTTCGGGAAAGCCAAGGCTTTCTCGCAGAAGTCCTTGATCTTAGCTTCGTTGTCGAAGGCTTCCAAGGTGGTGAAATCGATGCTTTGGAAGATGGTTTTCAAGGCTTCCTTTTCGTGGCCTTTTTTCTTCTCTTCGTTGAGAATTAACGTGATGCGCTCGTTTAGAGCAGCTTCACTATGGTTGTAGGGTTTGAATTTCATGGTGATATATGAGTTACTTTTTTATTTTTATTTCATGTTCTTCAATATATTGTCTAATAAAGACTGCAATGTTCTCTGTCGAAACCTCGTATTTTGGTTCAAGTAAAGAGAATTCAGCGGGTTTATGGAAATAGTTTTCATTCAGTAAGATGCTGTAAATGAACTTGGAATGAATGGTGTGACGTGAGAACCTGCCTGCATAGTCAACGCCCTTGGCCAAGTCATATCCATCCTTCAGCAAGGCATAAATGTCGTAATAATCGCGGAAGGCACTGCGTACCGCAATAGTGAACAGTTTCATGCCAAGGAGTTCTTGCAGTGACGGTGTTACTATGTTGTTGTATACAAATCCTTTGCCTAATTCTGGAACAGAGGTTTCTGGTCTGAA
>JAEEGK010026821.1_pt1 | contig 11690 bp, 9 predicted proteins | sample 8958771 | NCBI WGS metagenome assembly JAEEGK01 (sample SAMN16246547, study PRJNA631951) | gut metagenome | biome: gut microbiome; feature: rumen; material: SC-attached | host: Bos | place: Iran: Karaj | collected 2018-10 | reverse complement strand
ACATAACCGTTACATGTATGAACTACACCGTGGAAGAAAAGAAGCCAGCCTTCATCTGTTTCGATAGGAGCCGGACCCGCACCAATTTTGAGTCCCTGCCACCATGCTCCGCCACCTTTCTGCATTACGAGTCTGTGTTCACCCCAGTACTTCATATCTGGAGAGTAAGAGAGGAGAATATCACCGAATGGTGTGTGTCCTGAATCTGAAGGACGTGAGAGCATAGCGAATTTATTGTTGATCTTTTTAGGGAAGAGAACTGCATTACGATTAAATGGAAGGAATGGATTTTCGAGACGTGTGAAATCCTTAAAGTCCTTTGTACATGCAACTCCAATTGATGCGCCGTCAAAATCGCCGCACCACATAATATAATATGTATCATCAACCTTTACGCAGCGAGGGTCATAAGCATAGTAAGGATCATGTGGTTTTCCATCCGGGTCATGCATATGAATTTTTTCACGCTGGAATTCCCAGTGAATACCATCATCAGAATCACCAAGATAAAGGAATGGATTTCCTGTAGGATCTTCGGAACGGAAAACGCCTTTGAATTTTCCTTCCCATGGAATTACAGCTGAATTGAAAATGCGTCCCATGCCTGGGAATGGATTTCTTCCGATAACTGGATTTGCGTCATAACGCCAGATTGGAAGCCAGCAGTCTGCAGGTTTGTCCTGCCATGGAATGTTTGGTAAATTACCGCCACTGATGATTTTTGCCATATTATTCTCCTGTAGAAGCCTTTGCCATAAAAAGGCTTAAGCTTCAATTATTATCTATGAATCTAATGTAATACTCACTGAAGAATTTGTCAATTAAATTAGGTAAATTTAGGTAAAATATATTAGGCTAATTTAAGTAAATGTAAGGCGTTTATTTTTTCTGTGATATTATGCTATAATGGGCTTATGAAAAAGTATTCTATGAATGCAGTTAAGAATATGCGCCTGCAGGGACGTAACGTTAATGGTGGTATTTGTGAGGATGGTGCGGTACGTCTTTTCTGGGCTGGCAGCGCTTTGGAAATCAATGTAAAGGCAACAGAGGTATGGGCTCTTATTTCCAGTAATTATGATATTCATGAAATATGGCTGGCAGTTGAAGTAAACGGCTATCAGACTGCACGTTTTATTGCGCCAAGAAAGCCAACTCTTATTTGTATTGCCCGTAATTTGAATCAGGAAAAAGAAAATTTAATTTCTATTATAAAAGAAACTCAGCCGATGGCCGATGATACAAAGCATGAATTAAAAATTGAGTCTCTTTCTCTGAATGATGCAGGTAAGTTCTGTGAACTGCAGCCAAGGCGCTGTAAAATAGAATTTATTGGAGACAGTATTACTTCTGGAGAAGGGCTTGCAGGAAAGCCTGATGAAATGGACTGGATTACCCAGTGGTTTTGTGGAAGTAAAACTTATGCTGCTCAGACGGCCAGAAGGCTTAATGCAGACTGGTCATGTATCAGTCAGTGTGGCTGGGGGCTTAGCTGGGGCTGGGATGGCGATATTACCTCAAGTATTCCTTTTTATTATGATCAGGTTTGCGGTCTTTTGAGAGGTTCTTCTCAGATGAATAACGGCTCCTGCAATGAGTATGATTTTGAAGAGGGATGTGATTATGTTGTTTTAAATCTTGGAACCAATGATAATACTGGTTTTAAATTTTATGATGATGGCAAAGGAGCTGAAGGGCTTGCCGGAAAAATGATTATTTCTGACACAAAAAGGTTTCTTGCTCAAATCAGAAATTATAACCCTAAAGCTAAAATCATATGGACCTGGGGAATGATTTCTTTAGATATTATTCCGGCATATATTAAAAAGGGTATTGATGAGTATAAAAAAGAAAGCGGTGATGCTGCAGTTTATACTCTTGAATTAGAAAGTATGGAGGCTCTGGAAAAAACTGAAAAAGACAAAGGCTCCAGAGGTCATCCAGGACCACTTACTCATCAGAAAGCTGCAGAGCGTATTTATAATTTTATCAATAGTTTACAAAAGTGATTTTACAGAATCTCTTATAACAAGGCTGCCACTTACAAGCTGGCGGCCTTTTATATATGGCTTTCCATTGATTTTATTGATTATAAGTTCAACGGCGGTCTTAGTAGAATCTTCGGGTTTAATGTATATGGTAGTTAGTTCTACTGAGTTTTTTTTCTGAGGAAGATAATTATCAAAACCGGTTACAGAAATATCCTGAGGAACCTTGTAGCCGTTTTCTTCCAGAACAGAAATGAGATTTGCAGCAGTTTCATCGCAATTGCAGATAAAGGCTGTAGGCATGTTTTTTTCAGAAGGAAGGTTGATTTTTATAAATGAACCTTTTTCATCTCTATCATTTATTATATCACTGGCAGAACAGGACAGTTGATTTTCAAGCATTGCTTTCTGAAAGCCCATAAAGCGGTCTGAAATGGAGGTTGTTGCTCCAAAGTTGCCTACAAACTTAATTTTTTTATGGCCCTGAGAAATTACATAATCTGTTATAAGGTAAGAACAGAAGTAATTGTCATTTGATACACTGTCAAAGGCCAGACGGGAAGAATAAAAATCAAAAAGAATAAAGTTCTGATAAACCTTGTTAAGATTTTGCAGATACTGGTCACTGGTTTGTCCAAGAATAATTAAACCGTCAATCTTTTTATCTTTAAGCATACGGGGCAGAGTAGTTGAGGCTTCATCTTCATCAGAAAGTAATTCCATTATACTGTAATAACCACGGCTTAAAAGCTCTGTTGAAAGAATGTTGAAAATATGCCAGTAATAGGAAACATTGGGTGAGAAAAATCTGGAAGGAATAAGAATGCCTATGTTTCCGGTTCCTCCTGCAGAAATATTGCTGCCTTCAGATGGATTCTTTTTTAACTGATATCCCATCTTTTCTGCGAGCTCTTTAATTTCTTGTCTGAGCTGGTTTCCAACTCCATCTTTGTCGGCAATAGCCTTTGAAACTGTAACTGTGCTTATATTCAGTTTTTCTGCAATATCAGACAATCTGACTTTCTTCTTTTGTGCCATAAGTTAAATTATAACATCTTTTACTTAAAAAAAATAGGAGAAATAAGCTTTCTTTTTTATATATTGAAAAAAAATATAATTTTTTTTTGTAACTTATTTATGGTCCTGTGGTTATATTAGTGAACACCAAAGCAATACTATTAAATAAATACCTCCATAATTTAAAGACTGCCGTTTCCTCCTTTCCCGGCAGTCTTTTTTTTATTTGTACAAAATCGCGAAATTTGGTAAACTCTCTTCTATGGTAATAGCTTCTATTGATTTGAAAAACGGACACGTCGTTCAGCTTAAGAACGGCAAGGAACTGGTTTTGCAGCGTGATGACGCTGACGCACTTATCAGCCAGTTTGACATGTATGGTGAAGTTGCTGTAATTGATCTTGATGCAGCACTTGGAAATGTTGATGCAAAGGGAAACACTGTAAATACCCCTCTTTTGAAATCACTTCTCCATCATGGAAACGTTCGTACAGGAGGAGGAATCCGCACTGTAAAACGCGCCCGCGAGCTTATCAGTCTTGGCGCAGAAAAAGTTATTATCGGTTCAAGCGCATGGAAAGCAAATCCTCAGCCTGGCGAGTCGGTTTTGAATGAAGACTTTTTGAATGAACTGGCTGCGGCAATCGGTAAAGACAGAATCATTATTTCGGTTGATGCGATAAACGGAAAAATTGCCGTAAAGGGCTGGACCGAAACTGTAGACATTCCTTTGATTGAAGGTGCAAAGCAGGCAGAAAAATTCTGTTCTGAACTTCTTTTCACTTGTGTAGAAAAAGAGGGCTGCATGCAGGGAACTAATATGGATTATGCAAAGCAGCTTCGCGAGGCAGTGAAATGCCGCGTTATTGTAGCAGGAGGCGTTTCGAGTGTAGAAGAAATTGCTGCGCTCGAGCACTTACATTGTGATGTTCAGCTTGGAATGGCTTTGTATACAAATAAGGTTAATCTTACAGATTCTTTTGTTGCCTGCCTTGATTTTGAAAAATCGCCTTTGATTCCTGTGATTGCACAGAGCGTAAACGGCGAGGTTCTTATGCAGGCTTATGCAAACGAAGCGGCTGTAAGAAAAAGCTTTGAATGCGGTAAGCTGACCTTCTGGAGCCGTTCAAGAAACGAGCTTTGGACAAAGGGGGATACAAGCGGAAACTTTTTGCAGCTGGTTCGCATGCGTGCCGACTGCGACCGCGACTGTATTCTTGCTACAGTTCTTCCTGTTGGTCCTGCCTGCCATACTGGAAGCTGGACCTGCTTTACAAGTGATCCTGGCGAAAAATCAAGTATGGGACGCCTTTACAATATTATTGCGGACCGTTTTGCAAACCCTAAACCGGGCAGTTACACAGCAACTCTTGATGCTAAGCGTGTTCGCGAAAAGGTAGAGGAAGAAGCAGAAGAGCTTTGCGAGGCAGACGGCCGCGACGAGGTTATCTGGGAAGCCGCAGACCTTATTTATTTTGTAAACGTGCTGATGTACAAGGAAGGCGTAAGCTGGAAAGACGTCTACGACGAACTGGATCGTAGACACAAGGAGAAATAAGCAATGATTAATATACAGAAATATGCAGATGTTGAGCCCGAGTTTTTTAAGGGCCGTGCCTTCGGAGATTCAAACGAAGTTGTAACTTCGGTACTCGAAGAGGTGCAGAAGAGGGGAGATGCCGCTCTTCGACTTTATGGACAGAAGTTTGATGTTGCTGTTCCTGCTCAGTTTGAAGTTCCACAGGAGGAGCTCAAGGCCGCAGCCGAAAAGCTTAGAATCGAAAAGCGGGATGTGTATGATGCCATCGTTTATTCTCACGACCTGGCACTCCGCTTTGCAAAGCTGCAGAAAAAGTCTTTTAAGGATTTTGAAGAAGAACTTGAACCGGGACTCTTTACCGGCCAGAAAACAATTTCTGTTGATGTTGCCGGCTGTTATGTACCGGCAGGACGTTTCCCTCTGGTTTCAACTGTAATTATGACCGTTACTCCTGCCGTTGCCGCTGGTGTTCCAAACGTAATTATGTGTACACCTCCTCGTGTTCACCCGGACGACAAGGTTGCAGCAGGAAAAACCGGCAGTGGAATTCCTGGAAAGGCCTTTGTAGGCGGCAAGCCTTATGCTGATGAAGGAATCATGGCCGCTGCTTATATCTGCGGAGTAAATCACCTTTATGCAGTGGGCGGTTCTCAGGCAATCGGTGCTATGGCTTTTGGAACAGAAAGCATTCCTAAGGTTGATGTTATTGTGGGCCCTGGAAACAAATTTGTTGCCGCAGCTAAAAAGGCTGTTTACGGAAATGTAGGAATTGATTTTGTTGCCGGTCCGACAGAGGTTATGATTATTGCAGATAAGACTGCGAATCCGGAATGGGTTGCCGCAGATCTTCTTGCCCAGGCAGAGCACGACATTGTAGCCCAGCCTGTGCTTGTAACTGATGATATGGATTTTGCTTCTAAGGTAAGCGAGTCAATTGAAAATCAGCTTGAAACTCTTACAACAAAGGCTGTTGCCCGCCAGAGTATTGATACTTACGGCAAAATTATTGTTGTTGAGAAGATTGAAGATTCAATTGAAATTGCCAACATGAAGGCTCCGGAACACCTTGAGCTTGCAATGAATAAGGGTACTGCCCGCGATAAAATCGAGAAAGCAGTTCACAATTACGGTTCTCTCTTTATCGGACACTATTCGGCAGAGGTTCTCGGCGATTATGCTGCCGGTCTGAACCACACACTTCCTACCTCGGGTGCCGCACACTACAGCGGAGGACTCGGAGTAAGAATGTTCCTCAAGACGGTGACAACTCTGCGTGCAGAAAAGGGCAAGCCAGGAACACTTAAGAGCTCGGCAGCGGCCGGCTATCTTGGAGATTCAGAAGGTCTTGCAGGCCACGCACGTGCAGCCCGCATAAGAGGTGAAAAATGATTCTTGAAATAACAAAGCTCGGCGAAGAGGTTTTGCGCAAAAAGGCAGAGCCTGTAGCCGAGGTTAATGACGAAATCAGAAAGCTTGCTGATGACATGATTGAAACCATGATTGAAGCAAACGGAGTAGGTCTTGCCGCCCCACAGGTTGGCTTAAGCCTCCGTATGTTTGTTGCCATGGCTGACGATGATGTTAAGCGTGTATTTATTAATCCTCAGATTATCAAAACTTCGGAAGAAGTAGGGGAATATGAAGAGGGCTGCTTAAGCATTCCTCAGGTTTATGAATCAATTACAAGACCTGTACGTGTAACTGTTCAGGCTCTCAACGAGAAGGGGCGTCCATTCACACTTGAAGCAGACGGACTTCTTGCAAGAATCATTCAGCATGAATACGACCATCTGGACGGTATTTTGTATATAGACCGCGGCGACAAGGCTTTTGCAGAAAAGACAGAAGCCCAGTTCAAAAAACGCGCAGAGCGTGCTGCGGAAAAAGCCCGCGAGAAAGAAGCAAAGGCCCGCAAAATTGCGGCTAAGCTCGCTGCAAAGGAAGCTAAAAAAGCAAAATAAGGGCAGAGCATGATTAAGGTTTTATTTGCGGGAAGCCCGGATGCGGCTCGTATAACACTGGAAGGTCTCCTTGAAGCTCAAAGCGCCTGCGGTTTTGAAATCGCCGGCGTTCTGTCAAATCCACCTTCTGCAAAGGGCCGCCATAAGGATCTTATTCCAACTCCGGTAGCGGCTCTTGCCGCAGAAAAAGGAATTCCCGTTTTTACTCCAGAACATCTTGATGGCGAGGTACGTCAGGCAATCAGCCCGCTTGGAGCAGATTTACTTGTAAGCTTTGCTTACGGTCATATTTTCGGACCTAAGTTTTTAGCACTTTTTCCACTTGGTGGAATCAATCTGCATCCATCTCTCCTGCCAAAATACAGGGGTTGTACTCCTGTTCCCGCCGCAATTTTGAATCGCGATAAAGAGACAGCCGTAACAGTTCAGACTCTCAGCTTAAAAATGGATGAGGGCGACATACTTGCCCAGACTCATGTGGACTTGAATGGCACAGAGACTACAGAATCTCTTTTGAATTACTCTGCAGAAGAAGGTGCCCGCCTCATCTGCGAAATTATAAAGCAGACTGCTGCCGGAGGAAAACTTCCTGCCGGTACTCCGCAGAATGGGGAGCCTTCTTATACAGGTATCATTACTAAAGACGATGCCAGAATTAACTGGAGCCAGGCAGCACAGGTTATTGAAGCAAAAATCCGTGCTTACTATCCGGAGCCTGGCTGCTGGTGTATGGAAAACGGGGCTCCGCTTAAGATTCTTGAAGCAAAAAAACTTGACGGCCAGACATCGAATGAGCCTGTCGGAAAGGTGCTTGATTTTTCAAAAGCTGACGGCATTCTTGTTCAGACTGGAGAAGGCCTTCTTGCAGTCAGAAAGCTTCAGCGCCAGGGAAAAAATGCCATGGATTATAAAAGTTTTATGAATGGGGCGAGAAACTTTCTCGGCACTGTGCTACAATAGAAGTATCATACAATAGAGGTATCAGGATTTTTATATAGAGGATAATATGGACGAAATTAAAGAAAACGAAAATACAAGTGAAAATACAACAGAAAATAAAAAGCTCCACTCTTTTAAAATAAAAAATCTCTTTAAGAAAAAGCCTGCAGTAAAGGTAAGCTTTTTCGAGTCTTATGACAAGTTTCAGACAAGCATTCCTGCTTTTCTTGCAATCTGCCTTTGTGCCTTTGCACTTATGTGCTTTGCTGCCTTTGCAATTTTCTTTATGAACGTAAAGGGACCGGAAAAGGTTCTCGTTCCAAATGTAATTGGAAAAAATCTTGAAGATGCCCTGCTCGAGATGCAGGTAAAGGAACTCTATCCAAAAATCAGCCTGCGCTATTCAGACATTCCAGGAGATGAAGGAACAATCCTTGACCAGTCTCCGGATGCGGGTGCCATCGTAAAGGGCTACAGCCGCGTTTCCCTTGTTGTAAGCCGCGGTGTTATTGTAGACAAGGTTGATGAATATACCGGAATGAATATTGAAGATCTTCGCATGAAGCTTCAGACACTTTTTGCCGGCCAGACAAAGCCGCTTATCGTTCTTGCTGAACCTGAATATAAACCGGATGCTTCTGATGCCGGTACAATTCTTGAACAGGATCCGCCGGCAGGAACCAGAATTTCTGAACCGGTTACTGTACAGCTTGTTGTAAGCCGCGGTCCAAATTATGAAAATACAAAGGCTCCATATCTTATTGGACAGACAGTTAATGACCTTTTGCAGATTATTACCCGAAGCAAGCTCGTATTTGATATCACTTCTCACAAGGCTGCAGATGATGAAAAGCCGGGAACTGTTGTAGACCAGCAGGCTTTCGACAGCGAGTACATTCCAAACTATACCCGCGTTTCACTTGAAATGGCTCTGCCACAGGGTGAATTCAACGACAATATTTACGGAATATATCAGGAGAAGGTTGCAGATTATCCATATCCGGTTCCAATGAAGCTGGAGGCATATCCTGCAGAGGGTAATTCTTATACACTGCTCAGCTTTAATCATCCGGGTGGAAACGTGACTGTTCCTTATGCAGTACCAAAGGGAACAACTCTTGAGCTTACAGTAGTTAATAAGGTTGTCAGTAAAAAGACTGTAAACTAGGAATTATAAAATGAATCAGCCGCTGATATGTATGACACTTACAGGCAAGACTCTCGAAGAGAATCTTAAGCTTGTAAAAAAGTATGAGAAATATATTGATTTAGTTGAACTGCGTGTGGACTATCTCAACGAAGATGAGCAGCTTAATGCAAGACGCTTTCCTGCAATGATATATCAGCCCTGTATCCTTACAATCCGCCGCGATATTGACGGCGGTCTCTTTACAGGCGGAGACTTTGCCCGTACAAATCTTTTTGCCCGTGCGCTTGCTTTTGCAAATCCGGATAAATCAAAGAACTTTGCCTTTGTAGATTTTGAAGAAGATTTCCATATTCCAAGTATTCAGGATGCGGCTATGGCCTTTGGTGTCCGAATTATCCGAAGCTGTCACAGCATGAAGGAACCGATTTTGAATATCCGTGAACGCTGCGATATTATGCGTAAGACAGGTTACGAAATTCCGAAAATTGCCTTTATGCCGCATTCACTTTCTGATGTTCTTAATCTTTTAAAAGAAGCAGACAATATGACTCAATACGAGCATATTCTTTGTGCCATGGGACCAGAAGGATTCCCTTCCCGTATTCTTGCCGGTTATACAAATTCCTATCTTACCTATGTTTCGCCGGAAGAGGTTATTGAAAATACAAAGGCAATTGGTCATATTGATCCTGTTACAATAAATGATTTATATCATTTTAAGTCTATCAATAAAGATACTAAGCTTTATGGAATTGCAGGCTGGCCTCTGGTAAAAACTTCAAGTCCTGAGATTCATAATAAGGGCTATGAAAAAAAGAAGCTGAACGCAGTTTATATTCCTTTCCGTTCACAGCTGATTTCTGATACTCTTACCTTCTGTGAAGGAATAGGGGTGCGCGGACTTTCTGTAACAATTCCGCACAAAGAATCTGTAATGTATTATCTGCACGAGCAGTCTCCAGAGGTTGCTCAGATTGGTGCCTGCAATACTATCGTAAGAAAAAACAATAAGTGGCTTGGTTATAATACTGATGCTCCTGGCTTCCGCCGTGCCCTGGAAGAATTTCTTGGTCCTGTAAGAATTAAGCACAAAAAGGTTGCAATTATTGGAGCAGGTGGTGCGGCCAAAGCCATTGCGTATGTATTAAAGCAGCTGGGCGCCCGTGTTTGTATTTTCAATCGTACTATCGAAACTGCGGCTCAGCTTGCAGAAAAATACGGTTTCAATTACTGTCAGCTGGATGCTCATTGTATTGCGAAGCTGGATGAATATTCAAATCTTATTGTGCAGACAACTTCTGTTGGTATGAATGCAGAAGGGGTTTCGAACAGTGAGAACGACCCGATTTATTTTTACGACTTCAGGGGTAACGAGCTTTTGTTTGATATTGTATACGAGCCGAGTGTAACTCCTGTAATGAAGAGGGCTGAGCTCGCCGGCTGCCGAGTCTGCAACGGTTACAAAATGCTTGAATATCAGGCCTACGAACAGTTTAAGCTGTTCACCGGGCTTAACTACGAAAAATAAAGAGGAAGAAAATGTTATCACAATCAGAACAGAAAACTCTGGTAGCAAATACTGCCATTGATACACTTATTGAAAAAGGCCTGATTTTCAGCGGAATGAAAATCGGACTGGGAACCGGTTCGACTGCCATGCCTGCTGTAAAGCGCCTTGCCGAACATATAAACAGCGGTAAACTCAAGGACGTAAAAGCTGTAGTTACCAGCTTCCAGACTCAGAACGCCTGCCAGGACTACGGTATTCCTGTTTATTCTATGAACGACAGAATTATCGGCGGTCAGCTTGATCTTGCAATTGATGGTGCCGACGAAGTTGACCCTGACTGTAACTGTATTAAAGGGGGCGGAGCTGCTCATGTACGCGAAAAGATTGTTGAATATAATGCAAAGATTTTCGTTGTAATTGCTGATTCTTCAAAGTCTGTTCAGACAATCGGAACTAAGTTTCCGGTGCCGGTTGAAATTATCGGTGATGCGAGAGTGCCTGTTATGAACGCTCTTGCCGCACTTGGTGCTACTGCAGTTCTCCGCGAAGGAGTTCGCAAGGCCGGCCCTGTAATTACAGATAACGGAAACCAGATTCTTGACTGTACCTGGAAAGAGCCGATTAATGTTCCTGAAATGGAAGCTAAAATCAATTCGATTGTTGGTGTAGTTGAAACTGGTCTTTTTACTCAGAACAAGCCGATTGTTTTCATTTCAAAAGAAGACGGTTCTGTAGAAATCAGAAACCTTAACTAGGACTTGGTCCGCAAATGTTTCCTCCCTTTCCGCAGGAGTCTGCACGCCATTACTGCCTCAAGCTAATTTCTCTTATAGAAAAAGGGGAGGTTGAATTAAAGCAGTGCGGGCGGGAAAGCCTGGAGCGCAAAGGGCAGGGGCTGATGATTGGTGCCCTTGTCTGCTGGGAGAAAAGCGGACGGAATGGCCGGTCTGGCCGCCGGGTAGTGCTGTATGCCGTAAGCGGAAATAATAAGCAGCTTTCACTTGAGCAGGGAAGAACATCCCCTTTTTGTGAAAAAAGTATTTTTGTTCCTTCAATTGTTTCTTCAGAAAAAATAGATAAAGCTCTCGCAGAAAACGATTTAAAAATCCATGAACTTACTGAGCAGATAAACAAACTAACGGTAGTTAATCAAAACTCTCCCGAACGCCAGAACCTGATAGCCGAGAGAACCCTTCTTACAGACCAATCCCTTAAAAAAGTTTTTTCGCTTTATAATTTTACCTGCTTTGATAAAAGAAATATTTCCCTTAATGAAATAATTAAGAAGCACGGTGGCCGCCTGCCGCCGACAGGAACCGGAGACTGCTGCGCTCCAAAGCTCTTAAGCTATGCCTTTGAAAATGGACTCGAGCCTGTGAGTATGGATGAAGTCTATTATGGCCGGGATACTGTTCATAAAAAGAATGGTCTTTCTTACGAGCCCTGCGATGAACGCTGCGGCTATATTCTTCCTTCAATTTTAGGACTCGAAATTCTTTACTGCGACAAGGACCTTGTTGTGGTAAATAAACCGAGCGGACTTCTTTCTGTTCCGGGAAAAGGTCAGGATAAAAAAGACTCTGTT
>JAEEGK010026820.1_pt1 | contig 11690 bp, 12 predicted proteins | sample 8958771 | NCBI WGS metagenome assembly JAEEGK01 (sample SAMN16246547, study PRJNA631951) | gut metagenome | biome: gut microbiome; feature: rumen; material: SC-attached | host: Bos | place: Iran: Karaj | collected 2018-10 | reverse complement strand
ATAAAGGCTTTCTCTCGCTTGCTACCTTCCGGCAAAACCATTGCATATAACTCTTCCATGGTTTTCTCCTGGCACTTCACACCGGCAGCGGTAAGCATATCCTTCAACTTTTCTTTGATGTCGAAATAGTTGAAGTCCGCGCTGCTGGTGTAGAGTAGGGTAGTGCCGTATTTCTCATGGAGGTATTTCTTCCAGGTGATGCCGTCGTTATACTGCTGGTTTGCCTCTTCGTAGGTGATACCTTTCTCTGTGGCAAACCACGTCGGTACCAGACTGTGCTCATCAACGGCAAAGTGCTCCAGATAGATTCGCTTCAACTGGCCGTGACTCTCATAGTATATCGAGAAGTCCGGCTTGTACTGTGAATGTGTTTCGTCGGCCACCCGGTGCTCATACTGTTCCTCGTAGCGGAACATCACACCGAGGCTGGACAGGACGAAGCATAGCTTCTGTTCCTGAACACTCTTCACATAGATATCGTTGCCGTCCATGTCGGGAAGCATGGCCTTCAGTCTGGTGACCTTCTGAGCGGCAAGATCCTGTCTGCGCTCATTCTTGCGTTTCTCCCAGTCTGCTTCATCATCCTGAAAGTCGATGAAGTACCTGAAGACACTCTTACGGAAGTCTTCGGTCTTCAGCAGATGGCGGTAGATTCCAACAAACAATGCGTCGGTATTCTCGCATATCGACGGCTTCTGCTTTGTCACCTGTCCTATCAAGTCGAGGGCCAGCTTATGAAAGGTGTAGCCCCTGAGTCCTGGTATTCCCATCCTGTCCGTCAGTTCTGCAGCAGCTTTGTTGGTATAGCTGATGAGAAGAATTCTCTCAGGATCCACCTTCCTTACGTCGGTTAGGTACTTGACCTTTCCGACAATGGAGGATGTCTTACCGCTACCGGCACTGCTGACAACGAGGCAATTATCCTCTTCTGAAACGATAGACCTGCGCTGCTGGTTATCGAGGGGGTAGGTTAGGCAGTTATTGAAAAACTCCCTATACCGTTCAAGCCTGGTATTGATGACAGTCTCATTATGCTTCTTAATCAGACTGTGCAAGGAACCGTAGTCACTGATAAGTTTATCCAACTTATAGGACGGCTCAATATGAAATGCTTCAAGCCTGTTTCTCAATGAATAGGCTTCATTGAAAATGTCGCTGAAATAGTCTGTAACTTCCTGCTCTCCACGACCAGGAATATAACAGTCATCATAACGCTGCTCGATGACGGCTTCTATGTCATCAAAACATACCGTATTTTCTTTCTCTGCCTTTTCCCTTGCCCTGTCATAACTGGAAAGGGTGGGGGAGGTGAGTGTGCTTTCTATATCATCATCGAAGGCAACAGCTTTTTGTTTAAGCTGCTGACGGATGGTGACAAACACTATGATTGCCACCATCAGAAGGACTGTTCCTATAATGATATACAAATACATATTATTTATTATATAATATATATTTATTTATTGTCGCTCTGCTTTACCTAATAGTCCTATAATTTGACTCGCGGGTTACTTGTAAATGAGGTAGATGGAAAGGAAGATGACAAGGATTCGGGTTCTTCGAATCTGAGGTATTCTGCTATAAATTTCAGATTTACATCGCCAATTGCACCTTTTCGATGCTTGGCAATGATAATCTGTGCCACACCATGCAGATCGTTTCCATTATCATCCTGATAGATATGATAATATTCAGGGCGATGAACAAACATAACTACATCGGCATCCTGCTCGATGGCTCCCGACTCTCGCAGATCGCTGAGCTGAGGACGCTTGCCTTCCAATCCTTCACGGCTCTCGATACCACGATTGAGCTGTGATAGGGCAACAACCGGCACGTTCAACTCTTTGGCGAGAGACTTTAATTCACTGGAAATAATAGCAACCTTTTCCTGTTTGCTCGAATAATCTCCTTCTGGTACATTCATCAACTGAAGATAGTCAACGAAAATAATCTTCACTCCTTTGGTTCTTACTAAATAACGGGCTTTCGAACGTAACTGATAGGTTGTAAGACCAGGAGTGTCATCTATATAGAGCGGCCTATCCATATTATTAACGGCTTTATCGAGAACGCTCCATTCACCTGGGTTGAGTGTACCCCTAAGAATCTTGTCGCCGGGTATTGAACAAACGTTGGATATAATTCTGTTGGTAAGCTGCGGATGTGACATTTCCAGTGAAAAGAACGCTACTGGAATATCACGCTTGGCAATGTTCCATGCAAGGCAAACGGCTAATGCTGTCTTACCCATAGCCGGACGACCGGCAAGTATAATCAAATCGGATGGCTGGAAACCTGCCAATACGTTGTCAACCTTCTCATATCCTGACGGCACACCAGTAATACCGTCTGGATGTGAAGCTGCCGCCTGAATCATCTTAATAGATATATTAAGTGATGTTATCAACCTTACCTCTTCTTTCGCAAGCCCCTTCTGCCCGAGGTCGAACAGTTTTTTCTCTGCTTCTTCCTTTGTTACATCCACATCTTCCGTTTCATCGAAAGCTTTGTCACTGAGGGTTGCGGCAATGAGAATAAGATCTCTTGCCATCTTCTTCTGGGCAAGTACTTTCGCATGATACTCGATGTGGGCTGAAGAAGCTACACGGGAACTTAACTCAGCAATATAACCCGGACCACCGACTTCCTCCAGACGGCCCTGACGGGCAAGTTCTTCCGTCACACATAACACATCTAATGGCAAATCGCGGACGGCAAGGGATTTTATTGCACCATAAATCATGCCGTGTCTGGGATCGTAAAACGTCTCTTCGGTAAGTATTTCACTTACCTGAGCATAAGCATCCTTATCTATCATCAGCGCCCCTAACACTGCTGGTTCGAACTCTTTTGCGTTCGGCGCTTCCTTTGCACTATCATCGAGACGATGAACAACCTCTTTTTTATAAGTCCTCTTTGCCATAGAATCATCAATTTGTTTGTTTATATTCGAATTTTATCTTCACCTGATCGTTGAAATACTCATTTACTTTGTTCAGCAATAATTGCATATTGTCGGCCAGATTTTTTTCAGCGAACTCCCTCGATGGGGCGATAATCGTTATCTCGTTGGACTCTTCATTATAATCCTTGAACAGGAGTTGACTGAACAGGGCTGTCACATCCGAAGTTCTACCTTTGCCAATAGATTCCTGGATCTTATTCCATTTATCTTGTGGTGTCAACTTGCTTTCCTCTGTAACAGGTACAAAAGTTTCGAAGAACTTATTAAATGCACCAATAATATAATTTATGGACTGTCTGACATCCCCAGAATCTATTTTCAACTTGATGTTTATGGCCGTCGAAATTGCAGCCTTAACATTTTCTCTGGTGACACGCTTCATTATCATTTTACAAATGCTGTCAGACAGAGAAAGCTCTTCTTTCAGGAACTTCTCAAATTGTTCCATGTAACCTTTTTCAACAACGATCAGCTTCCTATCCATATCGGTTGTTGCAGAGTATATCTTATATTCGATTGCGTCAGGCTCACCGCTCGTCTTACTTTTGTCATTATATATCAGCCGATAAGTGAAAGACAAGTCGCACTCACCTCTCGAGAAATGGTCGTCAATGTCCTTTTTTGCAAATAATAGAATATTTTTTTCGGCATCTTTCCATTCGTCATATTTTAATGCAGAACCGGTTACCCTGCGAAATTCTGCAATACCCATGGTATAACCTCCGTTTTCCTTATAACGGCTTAACAATCCATAAATCCGTTTTGAATATTTTGAAGTAAGATTCTGCTGAGCTATTCTTCCTACCTCGCCGTAGCCGAATTTCATGTTTATGAAAATCTTGGCGACTTCTTCCTCCATTGTAATATGAACATAATTACGGATCTTTTCACTTTCATCAGGAATAAAAACATCACATAAAGATGTTATCCTCTTATATTTCCGCTTGTCACCATCCTCAAAAGGCATCCAAACCGGAATCATCGGCAGTATATGTAACGCAGCACGGAGTTTCGGATAGTTTTGGGGAGAAACTTGAAAATCCTTAAGCTTCATTACAATATCAAGGTCTTTCCCGTTCTTTGAGAAGTCTGATGCCTTGAAAAGGGAATTATACCCCTGATAGTCGGGATCAAGCTGTTTTATCAATACTTCCCGGATATAATATAGCATCTCCCTTATTATATCAATATGCACGGCCCTCAGACTCTTGAAGTCTTCAAATTCCATTGTCAGAAAAGGTGCCGGCAAGATTATCCTTACCTCACCATCCAGCGGAGCCAGCGATTCGGGCATATTTGCTTTTTGCTGACGCTGCAATTCAATACTCATCCTTTTATAAAGCTCCTTCTCATCTGAGAGACGCTTTTTGTGATGATTCCTTTTCTTTGCCATAGATTATTATATGAAATTATAATATTCCATCATGCTTTTTATATCAAAAGAAGCATTGACAAACCTTAAATACTTCAAGAGAGAACTGCGGTAATAGTTCTTACCATGCTCAATGGCACCGATCTGTTGAGAAGACATTCCTGTCTCCTCTTGAATTTTCGCCCAAGATACCTTCTGGTTTTCCCTCAACAGCGCAAGAGCGTTACCTAACTGCTCTATATTCTGGATGACCTCGTTGTTCATAACAAGTAAATAACCAAGGCCGTCCAGATATAAAAACATAGCATCGAAGCGATAGTTCTCTCCTTGCTGAATACGTCTGGCTACCTTATAGTTTATACCCAGTTTCTTATATGTCTGGCCTGCTTCTTTACGCAGTCCAGGAAGTCGCTTTTCTAACTCTTCTATACTCATAAATGATAAATTTTTCTGCAAAGTTACAAAAAATTTTGGAAACACAATGATTTATGGAAACTTTTTTCTGTTAATTTTCCTTAACCAATACAATGAGCTATGGAAACTTTCACTTTCAATTTAAATTTTGCACTTCTTTTTGCAAATTTTCTTTCGTTCAATTATACAACTTTGAATGCAACTTTGAATACAACTTTGAATGCAGATTTATCTCTTTTTTAAGATGATTTTTCGTAAAATCAAAATAAATCCTCTTTTTTTGCTTTGAGTTATGGAAACTTTCATATAAAGGAGCGTCGTTTCACTTTGAGTTATGGAAACCCAAGAGTTAAGACGCCCCTCCACTGATACCACCATACTTTGAGTTATGGAAACCCAAGAGTTAAGACGCCCCTCCACTGATACCACCATACTTTGAGTTATGGAAACCCAAAAGTTAAGATGCCCCTCCGAAAAAGTTAAGACGCCCCTCCAAAAAAGTTAAGACGCCCCTCCAAAAAAGTTAAGACGCCCCTCCAAAAAATCTCTCAAAACCCCTGTGTTTATCGGCATTTCAGAGGCCGCTATATATATTATATATCCTTCATATACTTTCTATCTATCTTTGATGGACTGATGTTTTGCAACTTGGGATGGTGTTCCATCCTGGACGCTTCTGGACGGGGGCTCTGCCCCTCGACCCCGGAACCAACTGGCGCCCGACCTCCTGGGTGGAATATCTGGGTTGCACAAGAAGAATAGGGGAGGTGAAAACAAAAAAACACCCGTCGAGGTTGGTCGTAGGCCGTCACGTGTGCGGCTTTGCGCAAGATCCTCTCAGGGTGTCGGCATTCCTTTCCTATCGGACGGTATGCCAGTTGGTTCGGTGCAAAGATACGACTTTCCCCCGAACTAACAAAATTTTTTGTGGATTTTCTAACGTGAAAGACTATAATATGACTGTCAAAGCAACAAAAATGGCATTTTTAAGCCCGCTGAGCGCATTTTGATCATTAAACGTGGAATTTATCCAATGAACACGCAAAAAGCGAATCTGAGCCATTTCTATGCGTCTCAGACCATCTGAATGACCATTAAAGGAAAACGGAAGCCCGTCAGTGTCATCACACAGACGAATGCCAGCAAGGGCGATGACGTGCCTAAAGATCATCATACCAGACAGGAAAGGCACTTTACGGACGGCGGGACTGCTACCAGAAACACACAATGTCTGACAGTACGCCAATGGATGCCAGGGAACCTGTCTATCTATAGTCGTTTCCTAACGGCATCAAAGCTGCTGTCAGGAACCCTGTGAGACGTTACCTGTTTCTTTCACATTCCTCTCACGTCCTGTACCTTTGCTGTCCGATATGCCGTCATTAGTCACTGATGTCAACACTCCCTGCAGACATTCACGCATCGGTTAAACGATGCTGCTTCCTACATTTTAGCTTCACAATTAAACAGACCTTTTATCATGCCGTCTATCTGATAAGTCCTTTCTGCTCTCCCTGTTAGTGCAAGCATTAACCTGGAGTACAGACGGACATATCATATAGAAGACGGGCGACAACAGAACTTCCGTTTAAAACTGAAGCACAGTTGCCGTGCCGGCGGCACAAGCCCATCTGGCGGCTGGATCCATGGTCTGTAATCTGAAATATTTTCAGAAACCTAACAAATAATCATCATATGTTAGGTTTTGGTAATTTTTCAGCGAAAAAGTTTCATACAAGTTCTAATGGGAACTTTCACACTACCCCTACGCACCGTTCTTTCACTTCATTTTAATTGTGCTCCGGTAGAACGGGCGCAGTCCGCTATGTTCCTTTTCCGTTCCTATTGTCACAGGTTATCGGTACCAGTGTTTTGACTGCTGGAACTTTCTCTCCCCGTCCTGTCCTTTCCTGTCTTATCCCAACAACGGCAAGGCTGACTCTTCTTACCTTTGGTAGTTCTGGGGTTGTTGTCACTCTCTCGCTCTCGTCAGTGTAGGAACTTATCTTTCTTTGTTTTCATCCTTACGTTCTAACTGATGGCCACCTTTCAGGTACTTCAGCGTTCACATTACTCATACTCCGGCATCGGTAACTGAACCTGTCTTTCTCCATGGAACTGACTTTCAATTGATTTTCTTGCCGATGTCGCACTTATTTTTCCTTTGCAAAGGTAGTGCAAGCGGTGTACGGCAAGTACCTCTATGCGTCATCAGGGATTACGCGCCGTTATTCCGTCACATAATTTGCGGCAGCCTTCCGTATTTTCTTCTTGACGGCGAGCCTAAAGAAAATGCGGTATTCCATAAATTTTGCTCGTAATTCCTTGTCCTTTGTTCACCTTCTCCTTGCCTACTGATGAATTGCACGTAAAAATTAAAGTTTAACATCTAAAAAATTACAATTATGAAGTCAGTTAATTCATTTGAAGTTACAGGTTTTATCGTTAACGACGCCACCGTTAACAAGTTTGACAACGCATCAGTAGCCCGCTTCGGACTGGCAATCGTCCGCACAGAGGGTAAGGATGACAAGAAGAAGCGCACAAGTGCTATCCTGAACGTCGAGATCTGGCGTAGTAACAAGAACACCGCAGACTTGGATCTTCTGAAGAAGGGTCAGCGTCTCACCGTCAAGGGATTCTTCAAGCCGGAAGAGTACGAGAAGGACGGCAAAACAATAAACCGCATCATCTTCGCCGGTACCGAACTCATCACCGGTGACGATGAGAATACAGAAACTCAGGAGGCTTAGCGAAGCCTCCTTTCTTACCGTTATAAAACGGATGTAAAATCAAACTTATCTTTGCATAAGGGCCAGATGTGAAATCTCGCCCTTTTTTGATGGTCATTTTTCGCTCTTCCAGATTGTCAGGTTCTGACGACACTTTACCGATGTCGACGAAAAACACCCCATTTTAGGGATTATTTCGGCTCCAGAAGCCTTCATAACGCCTCATATTTCGCGTATTTGGAACCAAACACGACCTGATAGCCGGAAACGCCAAAATTCCACAGTTCCACTGGTGCTCCACACCCATTCCACAGCGTTTCCACACTTTTCCCCACACTTTTACCACACCGTCAGGCTGGTACTCACTCCCGGCACAGCCTCATTGACGGACACATCCTACTCTGGGCAGCTGCTCATGTGCTATCCTTGTCCGCTCTCGGCATCTCATGGAGATTGGTTCTCCGACCTTGATGGCACGTCAGCAGCTTTGGTCGCCGTCCGTTGTCTGTCAGTGTGGCCGTTGGGTCGCCAGTATCTTCCTGACGGGAGCCGCTACGCGGTGTTACAAATCTTTTCTGATCTATCTTCGTCCTGTCCCGTATGCCATTTTCACCTCATGGGGTTAGTAGAGTTTTCTGTGGAGTCTTTTTCCTTGCAAAGGTAGGGCAACCCGGGCCAACACCAAGAACCGCTGGCTATTTAGCGCAAAATTGTTACAGCAGCCTTCCGCGATTTGTACCAAATCGGGTATTCCGTAAAATTTGGGGCTAAATTTCTTGGTTAATGTCCCTTGGAGGTCGCTCCTGAAACCCAGCAAGAAAAAGGACTCAAAACTCAACTAAGTCGATGACGACTGAAAATTGAAGGCACACAGGCAGACTTGATAGGAAAAGATTTAAGAAAAAAGGATCTAAAATCTAACATGCCGATAACTTCAATGACAGCTCAATAAACAAATAACCCCTAAAACCGCAGCCGACGGGATAGAAACAGGCAGCAAAGATATGAGTAAGCAGTATAAGGATCTCTCCATTAACGGAAAAATCAATGCAAAGTCTTGGGGATTTTGGCGACTCCCCAACACCAAAGGGTTTGTCATGACGATGATAGACAATACAAAGTCTTTTAATGATGCAGACGGAAAGCCGCGAACAGACTACGCCGACTTTATGCGCCATACCCTCATCGAGGAATATACTGCCGAAGCGCCGAAGGCCAATGTTATTCAGAAAGGCCATATCCATAATATCTATGGCATCACCCGTCCGTTCAAGAAATTCGTGACACTCTGCCAGGAGATCGCCCGGGAGCAGAATACAATGATGGAAGTCAAGGACTACCCTCAGTACGGATGGGCATCCGTAGCGTTTATGACCGATAAGTTCGGCGGTGTGTACGTCAGCCTTCACTATGACCACAAGACCCGTGACGTGGTGAATTGGTTCGGTCATGACGGGGCCGTCCAGCTGGAGAGTGTGGAGCAGCTGAAGAACCTCGTTAAGACGGAAAAAGAAAAGCTGTTGCAGGTTCGCGACCTCAACAAGGTCTATGCAATGGTAAATGCAGAATACTAACAGAAGGTAACGGGGAGGGTAACCGCCTCCCCATAAAAGATCAAGACTATGAGTAAGAAGTATCAAGTTTCAGTTGAAATCTCCGTCACAAAGACTCTCTTTGTTGACGCAGAAAATGAGGACGAGGCAAAGGTTATTGCTAGCAATATGGTGACGGACGAACCATATTACCATATCCAGAACTGCGCCCTATATGGTGGACATGAGGTGACGGATGTAATAGAAATCTCTGACTGAATAAAGAAATAAATTATGGAGCATCTGACAGACTTCGAGCTGGTACTTACCGGCGCATGTATAGCCACTTTCTGTTTCGGCTTCAATGCTTTCGTGAAGAATGTCTTTCTGAGGAACTTCAATACTCGCAAATCATGATAACCAACTACGGACAGGAAAGGGCAGTTGGCGAAGTCTGGATAGACTCTATCGATGGAGCCAAGGTAATTACCGTTGCAGGTGAAGGATGTAAGGACTGTGCCTTTGCCACCTTTGCCGGTGGTGCCTGCCCTGGTGCCGTCTATGACCGCCATCCTTGCTGTGCTTCTGACCGCAAGGATGGACGGGAAGTGTACTTCAAATTGATTCATTACGTGCCGGAAGCCAAGGCACCAGCTCTGAGGATGGCCACCTTTGGCTCGGTACCATTCAAATTCTGATTCTCATGTTCATCTCATTTCCGTCAACGCCGTTGATGATGTCACTAAACTCACTGGCGGCATCAGAAAACCACTGCTTAGGAAGCCTGCGGACATCTGGGTCGTTACGTACAGCATCCTTGACGCTATCGTACTTACTCCAGCCGTCACTGCTGGTGCCGCACAAGTCCGCATACTCGCGGATCTTCTGCCTGGCATCATCAGTGAAGTAACGCATGGTGGGTGTTACGACACGCTCTTTCAGTGCGTCCGTTACCTCTTTCCGTAGGCCGCACTCCCTGACGTTCTTCACCAGTGTCCGAACTTGAATATCCTTCTCAGGGTCATCCAATCTACCATTGCGAGTCGCATAGCTTGTAATAACCATACCTTGACGGTCAAAGACATTGCACAGAATCTTATATTGCTGACTGCTTATTTCTATTCCATTCTCGACACGGGCATGGATATTAAAATATGCCCAGTCGTAAGGCTCATACGGGCGTGACTGCTCATTGATCATCTCTGTGCCTTGAAAGGTCAGACTGTCCGCATCAAGACCTTTTTTAGCCCAATAACTCCTGGACTCATCAAAAAGCATCCCAGCAGCATCCTCCATATTCTGCTGAAGTTCCTGGGAACTATACAGCGGCATGACCTTCTTATTCATGTTTGACAACACTTCTGGTCCAAGATACTCTGAGATGTGCATGAACAGACCTTCTGCACTGCTGGAGTTCCGCTGCCTTCGTCTGACGAAATCCATCTCCATCTCATAGTCAAGGCCAAGAGCGTCATAGAGAGCTTTTCTATCACCGACAAGGACGGTATCATTACCACGCCTTTCGTAATGGATACACAAATTCTTATCCGCTTCCATGAGGTCGTAGGCCTTGTCGGCCAACTCCATGCAGCAGTTAAACTTCTCGGTGCGATCGCTCCCAAAATAACTCTGGAGAACCCGTACAACGGATTCACTGACAATACTATCCTTCGCTCTCTTATATTCATTCATATTACATCCTATAATTAAACTAACGTTTCATACCCTTACCCAGTTCTTCCTTTTCGGACTGCTCCATCAGCTCCTCAAATCTGTCATGAAGAGTCTTCTTGATATTGGCTTCCGCTTCTGCCCTTAATTCTCTTTCTGCATAGTCGGAATCGTTAAGAGGAGCGTGATGGGCTGCCTCTGCTAATCTGGTTTCATGTATAGGAGTTTTATAGAAGTCTTCAGAGGAGTTTAGGAGACCAGTCCAGACTTTACCTGAATGTTTGATACCTGTGAGAGTAGTCTCAGAAACAAGACCATTAATCTCCTTCAGAACACTGTTATGTTTCTCCTTGTTGCCGGAGGACTTGAATATATCGTCGGCAGCAGCTATCAGGGCACCTGCGGCCACCTTCTGCTGGCCGATGGGGATATAATCAGCCAGATAAGCCTCGATGACATTAATCTGACTATCCTTGAAAGAATTTAAGTCGGGTTGTATCATGCACTCTTTTACCGCATTAACAGCAGCGGCACGGGCTTCTGCACCCTCACCAGCCATGTGCTGGTAGCAGACCTTAAAGGCCGTCTGGTCCAGAACAGCCTTCTGACTTGCCGGAGTGAGCTGGTCGATATTACATATATTCAGGCCATTCTCGGTCAGGACATTATTGAAAATCCTGCCAGAATAGATATCCCTCGCACCCCGGACGTCACCGACATAGAGGTTCATACCGTCGCCCTTATCGTAGAACATCACCTCAGACAGATCCTTTCCATTCCGGTGATACATTGATGTGGGGTCTTTCATCCTCACATCATGGACGGCACCGATGGAAAACGGCTTACCGGCGAGATTATGATCCTCAGCAAACTTCAGGAGAGCCTTCTTCCTCTCCTCATCGGCCTGTGACGAGCCTCCAAGAGTACCCATCCAGCCCTTCAAAGTCTCAAATATTCCTGCCATAATATCAGTTGATTTTGTTACATTTTCAAACCTTGAT
>JAEEGK010026811.1_pt1 | contig 11693 bp, 6 predicted proteins | sample 8958771 | NCBI WGS metagenome assembly JAEEGK01 (sample SAMN16246547, study PRJNA631951) | gut metagenome | biome: gut microbiome; feature: rumen; material: SC-attached | host: Bos | place: Iran: Karaj | collected 2018-10 | reverse complement strand
AATTGACTGTTTTGTTTTAGTTTAATATTTTGAAAAGACTTTGTTTGATGCATTACTTACTTTTTTATTTTTTATTTATTCTTTTTTTTTCAATTAAATTTAAACATTATTATTTTTATATTTAAATTTAAATATATTGAATTAATTAATTAATTTCAAAACTCATTGAAAATCTATTTTAAAATATTATTTTTTATTCTCTAATTACTTTATGATAAACTTAAAATGTTAATGTGATTATAAAATATTTCAAATTTGAATAATAAAAGAATAAAAAATTACTTTTTTTCATAGAAGTATTACTTCTTTTCCTAGGAACAAAAATATCACAAATATCACATTTATCATTTTTATTATAAATTGTTGTCTTGAAATTAATTTACCTATAGAAGGAGTAACTAAACTAGTTTTTTTAGAAATACCCATTTTACTCAATCTGCTTCTGCATTATTATTCAAATATTTTGTAACATTATTTCATTTGGATCTTCACCTTTCCGTTTTAAAAATGATAATATTATATATCCACATTTACAAAGCCAACTTCATCCATTATAACCTCCAAGGAGATATTCCTCTCCAATACCCTGTTGATAATTTTATCTTTTAACTGTGATTTGATGATATTTTTAATTGTGATTTTTATATTTGTAAAAACGTTTAAAAAACTATTCACACACGTTTTTCAAAATAATAGTTTTGGAAATACTAATAACTTTTTAATGTAAAATATAGGGTGATATAAATTTTTTTTTTCTAATATTATTTTAACGTAGATTTGGGATTAGGAATTGGTATATATTAATTGAACAATTAAACAAACTTATTTTCAGTAATAATTTATAAAAATAATATAAATTAATTTATTAAAAACAATATGACATCAATAGATGATAATCCATCATTTTTAAGTAAACCAAATGAAAGTGATATAAAAGAACCAAATAATATAACTGAATTTCAAAATACATCAAGTTATTCATTAAATAGATTAAAACAACTTTTAGACAAAGAAGATTCTAAATCAAATATGTATTCTAAATTTATGAGTAATAATTCAGAAAATCAATCTTCTATTTCAGACATAAACAATTCAATTACAAAAAAAGATTTATTTGATAATATCAATAAAATGCTAGATGAAAGCAATAAAAAAGGTTTTAAAATATTAAATAATCAAAATAAATTATATCAAGGTGAAAATATTAAACAAGTTAAAAATAATAATAATATAAATACAAGTGATATTTTAGGTTTAACTCTTGAATTAGCAGAAACAAAAAAAACAAATCAAATGATGAAAGATAATATTGATGAATTAAAGGCAAAAATCACAAAAAATGAATTAGACTATAAAGAAGATTTAAAACAACAGTTAGATAAACAAAAATTTAATTATGAAAATTCCATTCAAAGATTAAAAGATTTAATAGATAATTTAATGAATGAAAAAAAGAAATTAAATTTAACAATTGAAAGTTTAAATGAGCAATTAAATAATATTGATTCTAACAATAAAAAAAAAATTCAAGAATTAAATTTATTACATGAAAATGATATTCAAAAAAGTAAAGATGCTTGGTTTAAAGCAGAAAAAATTAGAAGAAAAAAATGGGAAGAAGAAAAAATTAAAGAAATAAAAGAATTAACAGTAAAAAATTTAGAACCAGAATTAGATAAAATATTACAGGATCATAAAGCAGATTTATTTAAACAAGAAGAAGATTTAAAGGAAAATTTTAGATCACAAAAAGAAAGATTAATAAGTGAATATGAAGATAAAATTAGAAAATTAAAAAATAAATTTGAAAAAGAAAAAGATGAAATTCAAGATAATGAAAGAAAATTTTATTCAAAAAGATTAAGAGAACAAAATGAAAAATTAGAAGATCAACATACTGAAGAACAAAAAAAATGGTATGTAAATTTACAAGATGAAATTACTAGACTTGAAGAATTAAGAAAAAAAGATAAAAGTAATTATGAAGAAGATTTAAATAAATTAGAGGAAAGACACAATAAAGATTATGAAGAAAGAGAAAATATTTATAATGAAAAAATAAAAAAAATGGAAGAAAATTTCAAAGAAAAATTAAATAAAGAAATGGAATATTATAAAGTAAAATGTGAAAAAGATAAAATTGATTTTGTTGAAAATAAACAAAAAGAATTTAATATGAATTTAGAAAATGAAAAAGAAAAATTAAAAGAAGAAAGGGATAATAAATTAAATGAAGTAATTAAACAATTAACTGAAGATATGATTAATGATAAAAATAAAGCAAAAAAAGAATATGAAAATAAAGCAAATAGAATGAATTTAAATTTAGTTAGAGAAGTTCAAGAATTAAAAAATAAATTAGAGGAAAAATCAAAAGAAATAAATAATCATATTATAGAAAATCAAAAATTACAAAATAATATTAATGATATAAATAAAGAAAAAGAAGATAAACAAAAAAAAATTTCAGAATTAGAAAAAGAAATATTATCTTTAAATAATATTATAAAAGATATTAGAGAACAATTTACTGAAGGACAATCTTCACTTAATAAAAAAATTTCAGAAATAAATTTAAATTATCAAACTCAATTAGATAAAGAAAAAAATGAATACAAATTATTAAAAGAAAAAAATGAATTACTTATAAAAAAATATGAAAGTAAAATAAATGATATTAATCATGAACATCAATCTGAAATTGAACAATTAGAAAGTAAAATAGTAAAAACTTTAAACAGAAAAGAAGAAACAATAACAAGATTAAATAATGAGATAATTATAAAAAATCAGACAATAAAAAAATTCGAAGAATTATTAAATAAACAAAGAAACGACTTTATAAATAAATTAAATTCCTAATAAATAAATAAAAGAATAAATAATTTATAAATTAAATTAGAATTAAAAGATTTTTTAATTATATATTTTTCTATTTTTTGATGATTATAATTTTTTTAATATATTAATTACTTTTATAAATTGATAAATATAATAAGATTTTAATAGATAAAAATTATTAAATTTAATTCTTTTTTTATCCAGTAAAAGATTTTTGTTATATTGTCAAAGACTTAAATAATTGTGATTTATTTTTTTTCTTTTTATAATAAATGTATTTATTAAAAATATTAAATAATTTGTTTTTTAAAACAATAATTTTAAATATGAATAAATTTTATGGAAATAATGATATAACTCCATCCTCAGAACAAGATATAGAAGAAGAAAGTGAAAGTGCAGATTCTTTAGATGATGTAATAGAAATAAATGTATTTTACAATGGAAAAAATTTAAAAATTGCATATAATAAAGAAAATCAATTTAAAGAATTTTATGAACAATTAAAAGAAATTTTAGACAATAAAATATCTCTTGAAAATTATGATATTATCTATAAATTGAATATAATTTCTCCCAATGAAGATAGACCAATTTCAGATATTATTTTGGAAGATGATAATCAACCTTCTTTTATATTAAAAAAAAAAAATAATTTAATTAAACCACCTTCTTATAGAGATACTACTGTTTTAATAAGTTATTTTCCTTCTTTTATGGATTTGGCAGAACAAATGAATAATTTTTTTGATTCTCAAAAAGAAGAAACTGATTTTACTGTTAATTATAAAGATAATTGTTGTAGTATTATTTTTAGAGATCCAGAAAAAGCTTTTACTTTTATTACATTTTTAACTCAATTAAAATTTAGTAATAAAATTTATAAAAAAATGAAAATTGATATTAAATATAAAATTAAATATTCGAATAAAGATAAAAAATATAATTTGAATCATAGTACAATGATTACTAATAGGAGAAATAACTATAATAAGAGAATATCTCCATTGAAAAAAATAAGTAAATTATCTTTTAATAATCTAAATTTTATTGGATTAAAAAAATATATAAGTACTGATTCACAAAATGAATTAAATAATTCTTTAAAAAATTTAAATCTTGATGTAAATAGAACTAATGATAATCATATAACAAATAATTCAAGAAATAAGCTGTTTTCAAATTATATGAATAATACTAAAATAAAAAGAAATATTTTTAACGAAACATCCGGTTCAACTAAAAAGAAAAGATTTTATTTATTAAGTGGTGGGAAAATTGTAAATTAGAATTGATTTTTTTTATATATTTACAAATATTATTTGATTTATTCTATTTTTAATTTCTTAAAATTAAAATTAAAATTGATAAAATAAAAAATCTCTTTTTTTAGAATTAAATCACTTTTCTTCTTCTTCATATTCACCCAATTCTTCTTCTTCTTCTTCTTCCTCATGAAAAATATTTTGGTCTTCATTTTTCATTTTAGTTCTTTCTGAAATAAACCTTTCATATTCTATTCTTTTTGATTCTTGTTCTTCTGCTTCTTTTTTTAATTTATCAGATAAATTAACTTTTAAAATATGAGTTTTCAATTCTGGATAATAATAACATTTCTTAATTGCTTTTTTAGGTTTATAATAAATTATTTCTTCAATTTTTCCAATAATATTTTCATAATTTTCTTTTTTAGCCTTTAAATGTTTTAAAAAAAAGTATTTTTTTGCTATTAAATATATTATTTCAAAAAATTCAAATTCAATAAATTCATTATCAAGTAATTTCTCAATTAAAAAAAATATTTCTTTAGATTTTTCATTTATTTCTTCTTTTTCCACAGTTAATTTATCTCTAAAAAAATATTGAATAACTTCAAGAAAATGAAATTTATTAGGATATAATTTATTTAACAATGCACTTCTTTTAATTACTTTATTATAAAAAAATCTATAAGAAATAGTTTGATCATTTAAAGAAGGATGATCACAATATAATAAATATAAGTATTTAAACATTTTCTGAATTTTTGAATAATAATTAAAAATAAATTCATAAATAACAAATCTTTCTTGAATTTTATTCTTTGAATCAGCAAATGGACCACTACCATAAGAATTATCTAATTTTACTGAATTTCTTTTAGTTATTTTTTTTTTTGGAGGAAGAATAGAATCAATAACTAATTTTAATTTCGAACTCAAAGGAGCTTTAACATCTAAATATCTTAAATATGCAGCTCTAACTAATAATTCGTAAAAGAATCTAGGTAAAATTATATGATTTTTAAAATGAATTGAATGTTCTGTTTTTTTATTAATTTTTACATTTTGAAAATCTTCAGGAATGCCTTTTTCTCTATAATAAAATTTTAAATATTTATTATATTTTTGAACAAAATCTAATTTTGATTCATAATATATATTTTCAATGTAATTATATATTTCAGATGATTCATTTATTTGATCTGGTATTTGATAAATATTATAATAATGATTAGTTCCATTATAATAAAATTTATCAAAATCTGCAATTGTTAATTCTGGTCCTATTATTCCACCTTCTCTTAACACAATCCATACATCTTTCATTGAAATACAAAATGAAATATCATTTGATTTTGGATTTTCTGGAATGTAAAAATTTCTCCCTATATTTGAACCTACATATTGTTTTGATAATTTTCTTAAGCTTTTTTTTTCTAAAATTTTTGATGAATTTACATCATCCAATTCTCTTAAATCTCCGTTAGCAATATTAAATAATATTGAATAAACTCTTTTTATATCTGATAATTGTCTTAAAAGTACATTTTCAACTTCTTTATAATCTTCTATTAATGATTGATCTTGTAATAATATATCTTTTAAATCTAAATAAGGATCATATCTATTTAAACTTTTATATTTTGGATCATCTAATATATGACTTTTTTTTATCATTTCTTTCATATTTGTTTTAAATTGTTCAACAATATCAGAACCAGTTTTAACATGTTTAATATTATTAATTCCCATTAAATTTTCTTTTTTATTTTCATTAGTTTTATTTGAAGGTGTTAAATTATTTATAGGTTTAGTCTCTTTTTTCATCATTGAATGTTTTTTTTCTAATTTATCAATATTTATAATAACAGAAGATCTTTTATTTTTTTCTTTAACACTTTCTAATTGCAATTTCCTTCTTTTATCTTCTTCTTTTTCTAATTCTTCTCTTTTTTCTCTTTCTAAATTATAAATTTCTTCTTTCATTTTTGTATATTCTTCATATAACAAATCACACAATTCTTCAGTTAATTGATTATCAACATCAATCATTTTATCATTTTCAAATCTTCCAATATAAGTTTTTCCATCTTCAAACAAAAAATGTCCAAAACCATCTTTCATATTATTTTTCCATTCACCTTCATAAACACTTCCATTTGAATAAAAAAATATTCCAAATCCATTTCTGATTCCATTTTCCCATTCTCCTATATATCTATTTCTCAATAATTTTAATTCTCCTTTAGGCTCAAACCAAATATGAATTCCAATTCCATTTTGTAAATTATTATTCCAATGTCCAATAAATTTTTCCAATAAATCAAACCATATCATATAACCATAACCTTCAATTTTATTATTATTAAAATATCCTTCGTATAAATTACCATTTTCCCATTTAAATTTACCATATCCATTTATATTTCCATCAAGCCATTCTCCATCATATATATTTAAATTTCTTTTCATTATTCCTTTTCCATTTTTTAATCCATTTCTCCAATTTCCTTCATATGAAATTCCATTTAAAGAATTATATTTCCCAAAACCATGTCTTAAACCATTTAAAACATATCCTTCATATGTTGCTCCAGTTGGAAAAAAATATTTACCAAATCCTGTTATTTTATTATTATGTATTTCTCCTATATATTTTGTTCCATCTTTAAATGTTATTGTACATTCAATTATTTCTTTTTCATTTGGATCTTTCTCTTTCTCTTTATCTTTTTTATCTTTTTTTTCTTTTGTTTTTTCTTTCTTTTTTGGAAGAGATTGTAACATTCCGTTTTTTATTGAACCAATATATTTAATATTATTTGCAAATGTAATAGTACCATAACCTGTTATTGTTTCATACCATAATTCACTGTTTTCTTCTTCTACAATTTTTTTAGGAATGTCTGTTGATACTATTATTTTTTGAAGAAGTTTATATGGGAGAAAATCCTCATTACTTGGAATTTTTGAAGAATCTTGAAATAAAGAATCTGATTTTTTGTAGTCTTGCATTAGTTATATTATTTATTGATTTATTTATTATTTTTTTAATTTTTATTTTTTTTAGAAATGTTTAAAAATGTTTTTTCAGTTTTATATATATCTTAAGTTCTTTTAATTTCTTTATTAATCACAAATAGAACATTTAACTTCTCTGCTTCGTATATTTTCAATATTGATTACATTAATGTAGTAAGAATACTTAATACTTTTTTGATTTATATTTTTAATTTTTATATAATTTATTTTATTTGAAATGAAAAAAATGATAAAAAATTAAATAAATGATTAATTTATTATCAGATTATTATGAAGATATTCCTTTTCCAAAAGAAATATTTGAAATAACATTATATAATTTAAATTGGAAAATTTTTCCCAATTTCATTTGTTTCACAAAATCAAAAGAAAAAATTATTAATAAATCAAAAATAAACATAAAAGAAGAACTTTTAAATTTAATAAATAAATTTATTTCCAAAAATAATGACTATCTTTTTTACATAATGTCAATTGATGGAATAATTATATCAAAAAAGTTAATAAAATGCATAAATTATTTATTTTTAAATTTAAAGACAATATTAAAGTTTTCTATTATAAATTATGAAACAATTAAAAAAAAATGTTTTCATTTTTCATTACATTTAATAAGAGAAGAATCTAAATTTTTTTACAATCTCGAAAAATGTGAAATAAATTTAACAAAAATAAATGATAAAATTTTAAATTGTGAAGATCCTAATTACTCAAATAATAATATTGAATTAGATGATGAAGAACAAAAAAATAGTGAAGAAAGAGAAGATGAATTACTTGTTCAAGGAAATTTTTGTGAAAATGTAAATATTGAAATTGCAGAATATTTATTTGCTCAAAAATATGATAGACCATTTAAAAAATTTATATTTTTTAAAAATCATACTCAAAATGAATCAAACATATTTTTGAACAAAAATAATTTATATAAAATTTATTTAAGAGATGGAATTCCTTATGAAAAAAGACCTCAAAGAAAAATAATCAAAAAAGTTGTAATTAAAAATAATGATTTTTCATTGAGAAATTTAGATATATTATTTCATTTTAAAGAATGTATTGAAATGCTAATTGTATATAATAATTTACAAAAATTTGCTTTTTATTGTAATAATATTCCAAATTCAGATAATTTTAAAGGATGGAAATATTTATCTAAATTATTTTACGAGAATTATAATATTCGTTGGATTAACTTGAAGAATTCTTGTTTAACAGATAAATCATTTGAAATAATTATATCATCTTTATTTGATAAAAGAATAAGATATTTAAATTTATGTTCTAATAAAATTACAGATGATATAATGAAAAATTTAGAAATTTTTTTAGAAAAAAATGTTACTTTAAAAAGATTATATTTAGGATTTAATGAAATAACAAATTTTGGTTTAACTTATATTTTAGAAGGAATTAAAAATCATCCAAATTTGAATTTATTACATTTATCAGGATGTTATCTTAGAAATTCTGGTAATTCATTAAAAGAAATATTACAATGCAAAACTTTATATAATTTATTTATCAAAGATACGCATTTAAATTTAAATGATTTCCAAATATTAAGTAATGAAATGATAAAAGATGATTGTGTTATTTCTTATCTTGATATTGGATTTAATAGTTTACATGATCATCAAGAATATTTTGAAATTGGAAAAATTATAAAATTTAATCGTTCTTTAAGAAAATTATGTCTTGATGGAATGAGATTTAATATGAAAAATTATTTACCTGTTTTTACTTCAATTTATAAAAATAAAAATATTGAATGTTATTCTTTTAACCAAAATAAAGATTTGAGATTAGAAGGTGTTCTTAATTTTTTTTCTACAATTAATTATATTAGAGAATTAAGTGTGATTCCTTGGAATCCTAATGTAGAAACAATGAGACATTTTTCCCAAGAAGAAATTCAATTATTTAAAATATTTCATAAAAATAATCCACATATAAAAATTCATGGAATTGATTTTGATAAAGTTTAATCATATAAAAAACAATAATTATTATAAAATTTTTCTTTTATATATTTTTTAAAAATTCAAACTATACCAAAAGTTTTTTAAGATAAAATTGAATAAGAAACCCAAAGTTCTGAAGTTGAAAAGAATTATAAAAGTTTAATTGTTGGATTGTGTATTGAGCTAATTGTGAAATTAATAATAAAAAGAATATTTTTGAAGAATATATGCAAATAAATTGGAAAAAATTAATAAAATTTATAATATAATTATAGAAAAAATAGAAAAAGGACAATTAATGTTTTATTAATAAAAAATTAAAGGAAAAATTGTACAATCAGAAAAAAAAATTTTATTCTCAAATTGAGTAATTAAAAAATTTTATTATTATTTAATTGACAAAAAAGCAAAATTATTGGTTGAAAAATATTAAAAACTAAACAATAATTTAAAATTAAATTAAAATCAAAATATAATAAATATAAATAACCATTTGACAGTTTTGAAAATGAAAATATTTTACTAAATTTTTTATTTTCAAAATTTTCATTATTTTATTGAATTTTTCATATAAGATTTATCACTTTTGCGTTTTCTTCTTTTTCATTTTTTAAGAAAAAACAGAAAGAAATATAGATTTTAATAATTCATTATAATTTTATTGAATTAGATGGGAAAAAAGGATATATATATAAATAAATAATCCTTGGACAAATGAATGTTTTAAATATTCAGAAGGAAAAAATCTTTGTAATTTAAAAAATAATGAATATATAGGAGAAAAAACTAGTAATAATGGTTACATTTATATAAATAAATCTTGAAATAAATCAAAAGAAGGAAAAGATAAAAACAAAATTTTATATTAATAATAAATACTTGGTATTAAAAAAAACTTCTTTTTTATTTAAAAATAGAAAAAAAATTAAATCAAAATTTAATCTGAATTGACAATTATATTAATAAATTTTATTAAATTCAAGAAAAAGTAAAACAATAAAATCATTGAAAAAAATACAATAAAATAATATTTTATTTCACGAGATGGGAAATTAATTATAATAAATAATCTATTTATTTGAAATAAAAAAAATCTCATTTATATAATAGATTAAAAAATTCAATTAAAAAAAATTATTTATGTGCAACAAATTTCTTATACTTTTCAGCATTTCTTTTCAAAATTTGATCAATAGGTCCCATAACTCTTTTAAATGAATTTCTATCTAAGCTTAATAACTTAACATCAGTTTTAGCTTTAACATTAGCAGCTCTAGGTTGATCTCTTAAAAGAGCCAATTCTCCAAAATAACCTCCTTTAGTATAATTTAGTTCAGGTATCGCAGCTTTTCCAGGTTCCTTATTAAGAAAAGCAGTAGCTTCACCTTCTTCAATAATATAAAAAACATCTCCAACTTCACCTTGTCTAATAATAAATTCTCCAGCAGAGAAAGTACATTTTTTCAATGCTTCACTAACTTGAGAAATCTCATATTTATCCATAGTAGAAAGTATATCAACACTTTTTAAGAAATTCTCATATTTTTCTCTTTTCAATCTTGCACTTTCTTTAACAATATTATTAAAAGTATCTCTATCTAAACACCATAAAACACAATCAGTTTTAGCTTTTATTGTTGCTGCTCTTGGTGCATTATATAATAAAGCTAATTCACCAAAAGCTTCTCCAGGTTTATAAGTTTTTAAATATTTATCAACAGTTGGATTATCTGGAAATCTTTTTGAACAATCTAATTCACCTGATTCAACAATATATAAACAATCACCGCTATCACCTTGTGTAATAACATTTGTTCCTGGTGTATAATTTTTTTCTTCCATTGCTCCTATTACAATATTCACATCTGAAGGTTCTAAACTTCCAAAAAGAAATGATTGAAGAATACGAGATTTTATTTTAGCAATTTGACTTTCAGTTTTTTGAATAAAACGAGGTTTGAAATTTTCCTTTTTATTAAATGTACCATATGATTCTGCTGAGATACCTTTACGACCTGCAACACTTGTAACCATTCTTTTATTTGTTCTTTGAATTGGTTTGTAAATATCATCTTCTTCTGATGAAGATGAATCACTTTCTTTATTTTTTGAAGATTTTTTCATTTCTAATATTGCTTGTCGATAAGATTGAACTTCTTTACGAAGTTTTGCTAATTCTTCTCTTTCCATGTTTGATAAACCTCCTGAGTTGAAACCACCTGTTTTCAATAACCAGTTATATGCATATTTTGCTATATCATCTGGTTTTTGCTTTGTAATTTGATAAATAAGTTCAGATACAATTGGCTTTATTTTTTTTTCTAAATATTCTTTTTTATCCATTTTTTTGGTTTTTTGTTGTTGTCTAAAAAATATTAAAAATTAATATTTTATTCATTTTAAGCAAATATTTATATAATTAAATTTATAATTTTTTTATTGAAATATACCTTTTAAATATTAAATACATTTATTAATTAATCAATATTTATTTTATGTTTATTCTTTTTACTTTTTGATTTAACCTTTATAAATCAATAAATCATATAAAAAAATGTTATTTAATATATTTTATGAATGGTAT
>JAEEGK010026810.1_pt1 | contig 11693 bp, 7 predicted proteins | sample 8958771 | NCBI WGS metagenome assembly JAEEGK01 (sample SAMN16246547, study PRJNA631951) | gut metagenome | biome: gut microbiome; feature: rumen; material: SC-attached | host: Bos | place: Iran: Karaj | collected 2018-10 | reverse complement strand
TGCAAACCCAATCTCTGCTCGGAACCTGCACTTGAACCTGCACTTGATGATGAGTGGTGGGTTATGGGCAAAAGGCGGCGGGTTACGCTCGTAAAGCGGCGGTTTATAAATGTTTCCACAGCGTGGAACATTTGTTCCAGACCGTGGGAACGGTCTTTTGGCGGCGCCAAACTGGGTGAATAGAAGCCCTATTCAGACCAAGTGCAGGTTCCGGTGCAGGTTCAAGTGCAGGTTCCGAGCAGAGATTGGGTTTGCAACTGGCTGGAAGGCAGTTTGTTAAGCGGCAAGTGCAGGAAGTGCAGGATATTTTTGGCGTTACCTAATCATAGCACTAATTTAAGGAAGCTAAATAACCATGCGTTTCATAGTGTCCTGGCCTGCCTCCACGCATTGGAAATAGCGGAGCTGGTTGCGCGTGCGCACCAGGTTGTGGTCGGCATAGCTGATCTTGTAGTAGGTGTCGCCATTCAGGTAGTCGGTCAGGAAGCGGACGGCCTGCATCATGGGGAAAAGCATCACGGCAAAGGGCAGGTGCTCGCGCTCCACGGGGGTGAGGAAGCTGCTGGTGCTCTCAAGGTAGCCCTGCGTGAATGCCTCGAAGATGTCCCAGCGGAAGCTGATGCTGTCCAACTTGGGCGAGTCCTCGGCCACGGCGTTGGCTGCCGTGCGCAGGAAGTCGCCGTAGTCGGAGAAGACGTAGGCTGGCATGACGGTGTCGAGGTCGATGACGCAGAGCACGCGGCCCTGCTGGTCGAAGAGCATGTTGTTCACCTTCGTATCGCAGTGGCAGATGCGCTTGGGCAGTTGGCCGCTGCGGTGCAGCCGCTCAGCCAGGCACATGGCGTCGGCATATTGCTCTATCAGTTCAAGCTCGGCACGAACCTGAGCCACGCGGCCCACGGCATCGCGCTTGACGGCCTGCTGCAACTGACTGACGCGCAGCTCCATGTTGTGGAAGTCGGGGATGGTCTCTCCCAGCGGCACCTGCAGGTCGGTGAGCTGCTGTTCGAAGCGTCCGAAGGCTAGCCCGCAGTCGTAGGACGACTGGGGTGTCACCTCGCTGACGGTCTTCGTGTCGGGGATGTAGACCGACATGCGCCAGTAGTTGTTGCCGTCGTAATAATATGTTTTCCCGCTGGCGGCGGGTATGAAGCGCAGCACGCGGCGGCCGGTGTCGGCCACGCCCTGTGCCTCCAGCTTTCTGCGCAGATGGGCAGTGACGGCTTCGATGTTATGCTGCAGCAGCTCCACGTCGGTGAACACGGCGTGGTTGATACGCTGCAGCACATAGTCGGGAGCCGACGGCTCTGTCGTGGCCAGATAAGTGTCGTTAATCAGTCCGTCGCCCAAAGGGGTGATGGCGTCAACGGCACCCTCGAGCCGGAACTGCCGCACAACCTTTATCAAATCCTCGTTCTTCATCTCTTAGTTCTCCTTTTTAAATGCATAGCGGAATCCTTGAATGCGGTTCCATGCGCCACGGGTGAAGTCGGGGATAGCCACGGGCACGGAGCCGTTCTCGAGCGAGATGCGCGTCAGCTCGCCCAGGCAGCACCACTCGGCCATGTCGTAGACATCCATGTCGAGCGGCAGACCGTTCTGCAGGCAGTAGACGAGGCGGTAGTCCATCAGGAAGTCCATGCCGCCATGACCGCCCACCCGGCGGGCCTTCTCTTCCAGCTCCTTGACAAAGTCGGGCAGATACCTGTTAAGCATGGCGCGGCACAGGTTGTCGGGCAGGGCAGCATGGGCATTAAGGTTCTCGTGGTCGGGCACGTCATCGCTGGTCAGCCTGTCCTGGCGGAACAGCAACTGGTTGACAGGATACTTGCTGGCATAGCCGTCGCTGCCCACCACCTGAAACATGCGGCTGTAGGGGCGCGGCGTGAGCACGTCGTGCTGAATGAGCATCGTCTTGCCGTTGACGGTGCGGATGAGCGTCGACGTCTGGTCGCCGTTCTGGAAGTTGGGACAGTCCTTGCCCGTCAGTTTCTTCACCACGCGGGGGCCGTTGACGGGTTTGGTGTCGACAGCCACGAGATAGGCCATGCGGTCGCCCCGGTGGATGTTCAGCACCTGACAGTCGGGACCGATGCCGTGGGTGGGATAGACGTCGCCGCGATGCTTGGCATTATAGTCCAGCCGCCAGTTCTGCCAGTAGGCCGTCCAGAAGTCGTCGAGATTGTGCAGGTAGGAGCCCTCCACATGGAGCACCTCGCCGAAGAGTCCCTGCTGAGCCATGTTCAGGGCGGCCAGCTCGAAGAAGTCGTAGACGCAGTTCTCGAGCATCATGCAGTGCAGACGGGTGCGTTCTGCCGTGTTGATGAGCTGCCATATCTCGTCCATGTTCATGGCGGCCGGCACCTCGATGGCCACGTGCTTGCCGTGCTCCATGGCATAGAGGGCGATGGGCACGTGGTGTACCCAGTCGGTGGCAATGTAGATGAGGTCAATGTCGTTGCGCCGGCACATCTCCTTATAGGCCTCGGTGCTGCCGCTATAGGCTGTGGCACGGGGGCGTCCGAACTTCTCGAGCAGCTTCTGGCAGTCCTCCACGCGGTCGGGCTCCACGTCGCAGAGGCCCTTCACGGCGGTGCCCTCTATCTGGGCAAAGCGCTCGACAGCACCCGGGCCGCGCATGCCCAGTCCGACGAAGCCCACGCGCACCGTGTCGAGCGGTGCTGTGGTGAGTCCGAGCACATCATGCTGCCCGGCGGGGCGGCTGGCCACCGGCGTCTCAATCATTTTCACTAACTGGTGCGAACAGCTGCTTAGCATCAGCAGGCACGCCATCATCAAGGGTACGAGCATCTTTCTCATAGTCATTGCATTTAGGTGTTGCGCTGCAAAGTTACGAAAAAAAATTGTTTCATGGCCGAACGACGTAAAATAAATGTTTATTTTTGTTAGCAGATTTCGATAAGTCGCAGATTCTTATTACTTTTGCAGGGCAAAAACGAGAAAAGAGAATGAAGAAGAAGAGTTTTTTGTTGTCTGTGGCCCTGATGCTTACGGCATCGGTGGCGGCACAGACTAATCGTCTTTGGACGCTGCAGCAGTGTCTTGACTACGCCATGCAGCATAACATCACGCTGCAGCGGGCCAGACTGCAACTGCAGTCGGCCAAGGAGGATGTCAGCCAGTCGAAGGCTGCCCTGCTGCCCTCGCTCAACGCCTCGACGAGCCATAACCTGGGCTACCGCCCTTGGCAGGACTCGGGCATCACGACCGTCACCAACGGTACGGTGAACACCAAGGTAGACAAGACCTCGTACAACGGCTCCTACGGGCTGAATGCCTCGTGGACGGTATGGAACGGCAACCGCAACCGCAATCAGGTGAAGCTGAACCAGCTGACCGAGGAACAGGCCGAACTGGAGACGCAGGTGACGGCCAACTCCATTCAGGAGCAGATAGCGCAGCTCTATGTGCAGATACTCTACCTGACGGAGGCCGTGAAGGTGAACGAGGAGAGTCTGAAGACCAGCCAGAAGAACGAGGAACGCGGCAAGGAGATGGTCGAGGTGGGCAAAATGTCGAAGGCCGACCTGGCCCAGCTCACGGCTCAGCGCTCTACCGACGAGTACAACATCGTGTCGGCCCAGACGCAGGTCAAGAACTACAAGCTGCAGCTGAAGCAGCTGTTGGAGATTACCGACGGTTCGGAGTTCGACATCGTCATCCCTGCCACAACCGACGAGCAGGCATTGGCCGAGGTGCCGTCGCTAATGAGCGTCTATGAGCAGGCACTGGCCACCCGTCCCGAGATACAGAGTGCCGAGATGGCTATCAAGAGCAGCGACGTGAGCCTCGACATTGCCAAGGCCGGGCGCATGCCGACGGTGAGCCTGTCGGCCAGTGCGGGCACCAGCACCAACTCGCTGGCCAACAACGGCTGGGGCAACCAGATGAAGTTCAACTTCAACAGCGGCGCGGGCGTTAACGTCAGCGTGCCCCTCTTCGACCAGCGCCAGACGAAGACCAACGTGGCGAAGGCCCGCATACAGCGCGAGAACAACCTGCTGGCCCTGCAGGACAAGCAGAAGCAGCTCTACCAGACCATCGAGAACTACTGGCTCGACGCCACGACCAACCAGCAGCGGTTCCGTGCAGCGCAGGCCACCGTCGACAGCGAGCAGCTGAGCTACAGCTTGCTGCAGGAGAAGTTCAACGTCGGCCTGACGAACATCGTGGAACTGATGACGGGCAAGGACCGTCTGCTGCAGGCCGAGCAGAACCGCCTGCAGTCGAAGTACATGACGCTGCTGAACCTGCAGATGCTGAAGTTCTATGGGGGAGAATTGAAGAATTGAAAAGTTGAAGAATTGAAGAATTGAGATATGAAGAACAAGAAACTGTGGATTGCCATTGGCATCGTTGCGCTGGCAGTCATTGCTTATCTCCTGCTTTCGGGCGGAAAGAAGGAGGAGAAGGTGGAGTTTGAGACCGCCAAGGTGGAGGAGGGCAACATCCAGACCACCATCACCGCCACGGGCACCATCGAGCCGGTGACCTCGGTCACCGTCGGTACACAGGTGTCGGGTATCGTGTCGAAGCTCTATGTGGACTACAACTCGGTCGTGAAGAAGGGACAGGTCATTGCCGAGCTCGACAAGACCAACCTCATCAGTGAGCTGACGGCCCAGCGTGCCAACTTGTCGTCGGCACAGAGCTCGCTGAACTACCAGCAGGCTAATTATAATAGGTATAAGACGCTCTACGACAAGGGGCTGGTCTCGGCCGACGAGTACGAGAGTGCCCTGCTGCAGTATAACCAGGCCAAGGAGCAGGTGAAGACTGCCAGCCAGAGCGTGCTGCGCGCACAGACCAACCTGGGCTATGCCACCATCACCAGCCCTATTGACGGCGTGGTGCTGTCGAAATCGGTGGAGGAAGGCCAGACGGTGGCCGCCTCGTTCAACACCCCTGAGCTCTTCACCATTGCCCAGGACCTGACCGACATGCGCGTCATTGCCGACATTGACGAGGCTGACATCGGCGGCGTGAAGGAGGGCCAACGCGTCTCCTTTACCGTCGACGCCTTCCCCGAAGACAAGTTTGAGGGACAGGTGACGCAGGTGCGCCAGCAGGCTACGACGGAGAGCAACGTCGTCACCTACGAGGTGGTCATCTCGGCCCGTAACAACGACCTGAAGCTGAAGCCCGGTCTGACAGCCAACGTCACCATCTTCACGCTTGAGAAGAACGGCGTGCTCGTGGCTCCCGCCAAGGCCCTGCGCTTCATGCCCAACGAGGCCCTGCTGCACGAGGGCCAGTCAATCGAGGACGTGGAGGCTCCCAAGAAGCTGTGGACGATGGAGGGTAACGTGTTCAAGGCCCACAAGGTCGAGACGGGCACCACCAACGGCGTGCTGACTGAGATTGTGAGCGGCATCAGTGCCGGCACCGAGGTGCTGGTCGACTTCACCATCACGGGTGGCGAGGAGATGCCGCAGGCTCAGCAGGCCCAGAACCCCTTCATGCCCCGTCCGCGAGGCAACAGGAACCAGCAACAGGGCAGCAACAACCAACAACAGAGAAGATAGTAGACCACTAATTGCACTAATTTCACGAATTGAGGCACATAGCAGAATTAGTTGAATTAGAGATATTCGTGGTAGAATAGAATATATGGAAAAGAAAGTAGTCATCGAACTTCAGAACGTGAAGCGCTACTTCCAGGTGGGCTCGGAGACGGTGAAGGCCCTGCGCGGTGTGTCGTTCAAGATCTACGAGGGCGAGTTCGTCACCATACAGGGCACGTCGGGAAGCGGCAAGTCGACACTGCTCAACCAGCTCGGCTGCCTCGACACCCCCACCTCGGGCGAGTACTTCCTCGACGGCATCTCGGTGCGCTCGATGTCGAAGTCGCAGCGGGCCCACCTCAGGAACCGCAAGATAGGCTTCGTGTTCCAGAACTACAACCTGCTGGCGAAGACCACCGCCGTCGAGAACGTCGAGCTGCCGCTGATGTACAACTCCGAGTACTCGGCCTCCGAGCGCAAGGCAAAGGCCATCGCTGCCCTGCAGGCCGTGGGTCTGGGCGACCGTCTGTACCATAAGTCGAACGAGATGTCGGGTGGACAGATGCAGCGCGTGGCCATCGCCCGTGCGCTGGTCAACGACCCCGCCGTGCTCCTGGCCGACGAGGCCACCGGTAACCTCGACACGCGCACATCGTTCGAGATGCTGGTGCTCTTCCAGGAGCTGTACCGCAAGGGCCACACGATCATCTTCGTAACTCACAACCCCGAGATTGCCGAGTATGCCAGCCGCAACATCAACCTGCGCGACGGCAAGATTCGCGAAGACACCATCAATACGAACATCAAGTCGGCTGCCGAGGCCCTCGCCGCCCTGCCGCTGCCGCAAGACGATTAAGGAGACTCTCCCCCAGCCCCTCCCTGAAGGGAGGGGAGTGGTTAGCATGGAGAGAGATTATCGAGAAATTGAGAATGTATAACAAATAAAGAAATGGAGTCCCCTAAGTAATGACTCCCCTCCCTTATAGGGAGGGGCCGGGGGTGGGTCTTATGAATATACTGAACCTATTTAAAGTAAGCCTGAAGGCTCTGGCCAACAACAAGATGCGGTCGTTCCTGTCGATGCTGGGCATCATCATCGGCGTGGCCGCCGTCATCATCATGATGTCTATCGGACAAGGCTCGAAGGAGAGCATCCGCCAGGAACTGTCGACGATGGGTACCAACCTGCTGACCATCCGGCCCGGCGCCGACATGCGCGGCGGCGTGCGCCAGGACCCCTCGGCCATGCAGACGCTGAAGATGGCCGACTACGAGCGCATCCTCCGCGAGAAGCGCTTCGTGACGAAGGTGTCGCCTGAGGTGACTTCCAGCGGCCAGGCCATCTACGGCAATAACAACACCACGTCGTCGATGTACGGCGAGTCGGTCGACTACCTCGACATCCGCCAGTGGGTCATCGACGAGGGCGAGTGCTTTACCGAGGAGGACATCAAGAAGGCCTCGAAGGTGTGCCTCATCGGTGCCACCGTCGTCAAGGAACTCTTCGACGGCCACGACCCCATCGGCAAGACCATCCGCTTCAAGAGCATCCCCATGCGCGTCATCGGCGTGCTCAAGGGCAAGGGCTACAACTCATGGGGCATGGACCAGGACAACGTCATCATCGCGCCTTATACTACGGTGATGAAGCGCATCGCCGCCCAGACGTGGTTCTCGTCCATCATCTGCTCGGCCGTCACCGAGGAACTGTCGGACGCCGCCATCGAGGAGCTGACGCAGATACTGCGCGACAACCACAAGCTGAAGGACGAAGCCGTCGACGACTTCACCATCCGCTCGCAGGCCGAGATGATGGAGACGATGTCCAGCACGATGGACACCGTGACCGTCATACTCGTCGTCGCCGCCGCCTTCTCGCTCCTTGTGGCCGGTATCGGCATCATGAACATCATGCTCGTCTCCGTCACCGAGCGCACCAAGGAGATTGGCCTGCGCATGGCCGTCGGCGCCACGGGGCCCGTCATCTCGCTGCAGTTCCTCATCGAGTCGGTGCTGATATCCGTGACGGGTGGACTGATAGGTGTTCTGGTGGGCGTCGGGGCGAGCACGTTCGTCGCGTCGTTCGGCATGCCGTCGAGCGTGCCGGCGTGGTCCATCTACGTGTCGTTCCTCGTCTGCGTCTGCCTTGGCATTCTCTTCGGCTACATTCCCGCCCAGAAGGCCGCCAACATGGACCCCATCGAGGCTATTCGCCACGAATGATGATATTCACCAGGGCTTGGGCATCGTTACTGTCGACGACCCCGTCGATATTGACGTCGGCGGCGGTCTCCTGGAAGCCGGTTGTCGGCCTGCCCAGGGTGTAGTTCACAATAAATGTAACGTCGGCAATGTCGACTTTGCCATCGCCGTTGGCATCGCCCTTCTTCGGCAGTTCAGCAATATTGAAGCGGGTGTTGTCGAGATAGTTCATACGACGTGTGAACCAATCGGTGAGGTAATCCATCTCGTCGTCAAAATCCAGTGTTCGACCGGCAATGTCGCTGTCGCCGTTCCAGCGGTCATACTCGCGCTGGGCGGTACCTGCCGTCTTGAATTCGTCCAGATAAGTCCTGAACCGCGTCAGGATACTCTCCGTGGCCAGTTCGTTCTGCCGCAGGTCGCGATAGCGCTGGCGCACCCTCAGGTTGAAGCCGTTGGCATTGGTGTCGCGCAGCCGCTTGAACAGGTTGTAGTCGCCGTGCTCGTGCTGTTGAATGTATGTGGCGTAGTCCTGCTCGGGCTTCATGCCGTCCCAGTGGTAATAGTCGTCGCTCCAGCGCTGTCCGCAGGTGGCATCCATATCCCATACGCTGAAGGTAATCTTCTTGTCAACCTGTTTGTCGTAGACGCCGAAGAACATATTCTTGCCGTGGTTGTCGGTGGACAGGATGGTCTCCATGAGGATGTAGTAGTCAATCACTATTGGCAGGTCGAAATATTCGGCGATGTGGGCTTTGAAGTCGTCGTCACTGGAATGGCATACGAAGTCTACAGCATTGTACAGCACCTTCCAGTCGGTCTGGTAGCCGTAGTCCTCGAAGTCAGGGTATTTCACCTCGTATTGGTCCCACATCTCACTGTTCTGGTCTGGGTCTGAAAGATAATTCTTGGGCTGGTAGCCGCCGTCGGGCTGGGTTCCCATAAAGGTGGCGTAGGTCCAGTCCTTCGACTTCCACAGCTGGCCGTGGGTCTCTTTGTTCTCCTCGTCATATTTCTTCAGCTTCATCTGCTTGCGGTCCATGTTCTCGGTCATGCAGTAGATGCCCCGGTATTCGCCGTTGAGAATCAGTTCGACGAAATGACCGCGGGTGCCCGTCATCGCTTTCTTCTCCTCGCTGATATAATAAGGTGGCGTGGAGTAGTCGTTCCACAGGTCGGTGAGCGTGCGGTTACGGATGCGCGACATGTCCACCTGGCACGACTCCAGAATCCAGGAGTTGTCGTTGCGCAGTCCGAAGAACTTTTTCTCCAGCTTGTCGCCGTTCTCGTCCTTCAGCTTCACGTGGTAGTTGCGCTTGTGCTTGTTGTCGCCGTTGGTGATGCCTCCGCGCCACTTGGCCTTCATGTTCAGCAGTTCCTTTGCTGCCGTCTTGTCTGGTTCGGTCACTGTGATATATCCGTCGCTATAGCTGTTGTTGAACGAACCGTAAATCTCTACTACGGGCAGCGAGGTGAACGTCAGGGGGTAGCTGACTTCCCGTCCCATGGCATCGGTGACTTTCAGTGTATAGTTCTTGCCGCCTTCGACGCCGGCGAAGGTGTGGCTCGTCCCCGCAGGCAGCTCTTCATCGTCAATCACCAAGTTGCCGCCCCCCTCGCTCTGCGTGTAACTGATGGTTGCCGTCAGGTCGGTTCCAAACTTGCTGAGGGGGATGGGACACAGATACAGACCTATGGATTCAGCAAACAGGACGGGACGCCCGTCGATGCGCAAGTCTGTTAAGGCCTTGCCTATCGGGTCGGCGACAGGCATGTTGGCAACACTCTTGCGTAGTGTCTCCAACTGCAAGAAGTCATCCTCAACCGCCGCCATCTGGGCTGCTGCCTGCTCCTCACCAAGCCGTTCGGCCAGCACTGCCATTACCTTGACGCGTTCACCTTCCAGCAGCTCTTCGTCAGTGCCGTAATAGGTCAGCGTCAGGTTGTCGAGGGCTATCCAGTTGGCGTTGGTGTTCGTCGCCCGCACGCCAATCTCTACGTCGCTGGTCTCGCTGAGTGTGAAGTCGAGCGTGAAGTGCTGTGGCGGATCATTGCCCGTGGCGACGGGTATCTCTGTTTCGCCGGCATAAAGGACGACGTTGTTGGCTGGTTCATCTGGATGGTAATTCCAGTTGTTCCCATACGACTGTCTGCAGGCCATCATGTCAGCCTGAAGCGTGTATTTGCCTGCGGGCAGGGTGGTCAGCACCTGTGAGATGCCATTATCCTGGAGAGCGCCACTACTTGACTGTCTCCACAGTTCAATAAACGGCTGTACAAGGTTGGCGCCCGTCTCGTTGTTGTAGTGCGAACCGCCGGCACCGGTGTTTATCCACCAGCCTCCCTGGTTCGTCCAGCCCCTGTCGCTGTTCTCAGTAGCTTCCAGCCAGGTCGACACGTTGATGCCTGAGGTAGAAACCGTTTCTTCAATCAGCAGGAACCGCTGGTTAACATTGGGACTTCCCCCGTTGGAGTAAGTTCCCACCACAAAGGAGCCAATACGGACATCCCAGATATGGTCGGTCTGTGCCACATTGCGAATGGCATAGACGCCTTCGCTGTATTCCTGGAAGGTCCACAACGAGTATTGGCTGTTCACGTCGGCCGTCATGTCCACATAGCGGCGGGTCAGGGTGGCGCCATTAGTTCCTGCGTCCGAGCGTTGCCCGTCGTAGGTGATATACTTCCCCGTGGCAGCGTTCTGTATGGTGTACTGGCCGTCCTGCTGCTCCGTGAAAATCCAGTAGGTGCTCTCGTCTGTCGTGGCCGTTTCCAGATAGTAGAGCGGCGTGGTTGCTGCCGCACTGGCACCATCAACCACACATCCGTTGGAATAGTAAGAACACACGATATGATACCGCTTGTTGGGGTCCAGGTTTGGCTTGCCCGTTGCTTTCACGCTGAGCACGACCGCCAATAGCAATAATAGTCTTGGTAATAGTTTCTGCATAAAGAATTGTTATTATGACACATATTCCGGAAATACGGCTGCAAAGGTACATCTTTTTTCGGGGTTTTGCAAACTTCGCGTTACATTTTTCCACCGCTATAAGCGCCAAGGTCACGGAAAAGAATTAAAAACCGTGAAAACGTCGCAATCCGTGCTCTATTCTTTTCCGTTTTCGGGAAGAATTGTGTACCTTTGCGCTCGGAAAAATAAAACCCAATATTCAAAATACAAAATTGTTATGGTAAACTACAAGGATTTAGGTCTCGTGAATACCCGCGAGATGTTCAAGAGAGCAGTGGCCGGTGGCTATGCCATCCCCGCTTTCAACTTCAACACAATGGAGCAGATGCAGGCCATCGTCATGGCTGCCGTCGAAACCAAGTCGCCCGTCATCATGCAGGTGTCTAAGGGTGCCCGTAACTACGCCAACGCTACCATCCTGCGCTACATGGCCGAGGGTGCCGTGGCTTATGCCAAGGAGCTGGGCTGTGAGCATCCCGAGATTGTGCTGCACCTCGACCACGGTGATACCTTCGAGCTCTGCAAGGACTGCATCGACATGGGCTTCTCAAGCGTGATGATCGACGGTTCGCACCTCCCCTACGAGGAGAACATCGCCCTGGCTAAGAAGGTGGTTGACTACGCTCATCAGTTCGACGTGACCGTCGAGGCCGAGCTCGGCGTGCTCGCCGGTGTTGAGGATGAGGTTAGCGCTGCTGAGTCTCACTACACCAAGCCCGAGGAGGTCATCGACTTCTCAACCCGCACGGGCTGCGACTCTCTGGCTATCTCCATCGGTACTTCTCATGGTGCCCACAAGTTCACGCCCGAGCAGTGCACACTCGTCAACGGCGTGCTCGTTCCGCCTCCCTTGGCATTCGACATCCTGCACGAGATTGAGAAGAAGCTCCCCGGATTCCCCATCGTGCTCCACGGCTCTTCTTCAGTTCCCATGGACGAGGTCAACACCATCAACCAGTTCGGTGGCCACCTCGAGGCCGCCATCGGTATCCCCG
>JAEEGK010026808.1_pt1 | contig 11693 bp, 5 predicted proteins | sample 8958771 | NCBI WGS metagenome assembly JAEEGK01 (sample SAMN16246547, study PRJNA631951) | gut metagenome | biome: gut microbiome; feature: rumen; material: SC-attached | host: Bos | place: Iran: Karaj | collected 2018-10 | reverse complement strand
TCCAATAATAGTGTCCTGGCAGGAATGGCTCGTAGCGTTCACACTGTCCTTCAAGGGCTTTCAGCTCTGAGGCCACATAGACGGTGCCGTCGCTGTCGTAGCCAATATAAAGAGGTATCACGCCAATGGGGTCACGAGCTATCAAGAACTCGTTACGTTCCTCGTCGTAAAGCACGAAGGCAAAGATACCGCTGAGGTCTTCAAGGAAGTTGATGCCCTTTTCACGATACAGAGCCAGGATCACTTCACAGTCCGAACCCGTTTGGAACTCATATTGTCCGGCATAGCGGCGACGGATTTCCTGATGGTTATAGATTTCGCCATTGACAGCAAGCACGTGCTTTTTGTCTGGCGAGTACAGGGGCTGTCCGCCACTCTCCGGGTCTACGATGCTCAGTCGCTCGTGGGCGAGGATGGCTGAACCACCACAGTATATGCCACTCCAGTCAGGACCGCGATGACGGATTTTCTGACTCATCTTCAATGCCTTGTCACGCAGAGCATGCGTCTGCTCCTTGACATTCAATATTGCTACGATTCCACACATAATATTTTCTTTTTTTTCGTTATTTCGATATCTCGATTATAAATAAGAGAGGTAAAGATAGTTCGTCTGGGCGGGATATTCCGCTGCAAGGGTGTCAATCTGGTTGACAGTAGGTACGATGCCGAGTTCCTTACGCCATTTGCGGATAGTAAGACCGGCCTGTTCCATCTTCATGCGATTCTCCAAACCTATGGCACGGCCTACCTGGAAATCAGAGAAGCCATAGATTTTGGCAGCACACAATAGCTGGTATATTTCCGGTGAGCGCAGGTATTCCATGAACTCACTGGGTTCCATAAACTCTGACACCTCGGAAAGCAGGGCGTTATCCTTTAGTTGCTGGTCGATATCTACGATATGTTTCAGTTTTTGCAGGAACCAGCGGTCAATCTTTGTCAGCTGGTGAATCTGCTCAATGGTATAGCCAATCTTCATGGCCTTCGATACCACGAAGATACGCATATCCGTTGGTTCGCGGAGGGCTGTCGCAATGTCTGCAATCTTGATTTCGTGATTCTCTACAAAACCGTGCATGCCCTGACCAATCATGCGGAGACCCTTTTGCAGTGCTTCCTCGAAGGTACGTCCAATAGCCATTACCTCGCCTACACTCTTCATCGACGAGCCCAGCTGGCGCTTTACGCCATGGAACTTGGTCAGGTCCCAACGCGGTATTTTTACAACGGCATAGTCGAGGGCAGGCTCAAAGAAAGCACTCGTGGTCTTGGTAACAGAGTTCTTCAAGTCGAAGAGGCCGTAACCGAGACCCAGTTTGGCAGCGACAAAGGCCAAGGGATAGCCTGTGGCTTTCGATGCCAATGCCGACGAACGACTCAGACGGGCGTTCACCTCGATGACACGATAGTCCTCAGATTGTGGATCGAAGGCATATTGTACGTTACACTCGCCCACAATACCGATGTGGCGGATAATCTTGATGGCCAGGGCACGCAACATGTGGTACTCGCTATTGGTCAGCGTCTGACTGGGTGCCACCACTATCGACTCACCAGTATGGATGCCCAACGGGTCAAAGTTCTCCATGTTACACACAGTGATACAGTTGTCGTAACGGTCACGCACCACCTCGTACTCGATTTCCTTCCAACCTTTAAGGCTCTTCTCGACCAACACCTGTGGCGAGAACGAGAAGGCTTCCTCGGCTTGTGACAGCAGTTCCGCTTCGTTGTCGCAGAAGCCGGAGCCAAGTCCACCAAGGGCGTAGGCAGCACGCAGAATGACGGGGAATCCCAACGCGTGGGCAGCCTTCTGAACCTCTTCAACGGTATTACAAGCTTCGCTCTTGATGGTTTTCACGCCAATTTCGTCCAGTCGCTTCACAAACAGGTCACGGTCCTCCGTATCGATGATGGCTTGTACGGGCGTCCCCAACACCTTGACACCATATTTCTCTAAGACACCCTTCTCATATAGTTCCACGCCACAGTTCAGAGCCGTCTGTCCACCAAACGACAGCAGGATACCATCAGGACGCTCCTTTTCGATGACACGTTCCACGAACTCTGGTGTTACCGGTTGGAAATACACCGTGTCAGCTACATCCTTCGAGGTCTGCACCGTCGCGATGTTGGGGTTAATCAGTATCGAGTGAATACCCTCCTCTTTCAGCGCCTTCAAGGCCTGTGCACCGCTATAGTCGAACTCACCGGCCTGACCAATCTTCAAGGCACCAGAACCCAGAAGGAGGACCTTAGACACACCTCCAGTCCCTCTCTCCTTGGAGAGGGGAGTAGTAACCTCTTCCGTTTGTTTTCCTAATCGGGTGTATTCACTCCCCTCGCCCTTCGGAGAGGGGTCGGGGGTGAGGCTTCTTACAAACTCATCAAACATCCACTCCGTATCCGTAGGACCAGAGCAAGCCTCCGGGTGGAACTGTGCCGACATCCAAGGATTCGTCTTGTGGCAAATACCCTCGTTCGAACCGTCGTTCATATTCACGAACAGCGGTTCCCAATCTTCAGGCAGCGTCTTGTCGTCAACGGCATAGCCGTGATTCTGCGAAGTGATGAAACATTGCGTGCTACCCACGCGCTGCACAGGTTGGTTATGCGAGCGGTGACCATATTTCAGCTTATAGGTCTTGGCACCAGCGGCACGTGCCAACAGCTGGTTACCCAAGCAGATACCCATCAGCGGGCGCACCGTCTTATTATTGAGAAATGTACGGATATGTGCCACCGTCTTGTCGCACTGCTCTGGGTCGCCAGGACCATTAGCCAGGAACAGTCCGTCGAACTCCAACTCGTTGAAGTCGTAGTCCCAAGGCACACGAATCACCTCGATGCCACGACGTATCAGGCAACGGATGATGTTGGCCTTCACGCCACAGTCCACGAGCACCACTTTTTTTAGTGAAGAGTGAAGAGTGAAGAGTGAAGAATTTGCTACCGCCGTTGTATCAGGCCGATAGGTGATGACTTCCTTACAGCTGACTTGCTCCACCCAATTCACGGAGCCATAGTCTTGAGTGTCAACACTCCCCTCCCTACTTGGGGAGGGGTTGGGGGAGAGGCTTATTCTTCCCATCATCACACCGTGCTCTCTCAACACCTTCGTCAGTCGGCGCGTGTCAACACCTGTGATAGCAGGAATCTTTTCGCGCTTCAGCCAACTGGCCAACGACTCTTTGGCATTCCAGTGTGAATAGGTCTCGCTATAGTCGGCTACGACGAGGGCCTTGGGGTGGATGCGGTCACTCTCCATAAACAGGGGCAGGCCATCGCTGCCCATGCCCGTATCAGGCACACCGTAGTTACCAATCAGTGGGAATGTCGTTACCAATATCTGTCCAGCATAACTGGGGTCTGTCAAACTCTCAGGATAGCCCATCATAGCGGTGTTGAATACCACCTCACCTACCGTCTCAGCCTCATAGCCGAACGAGTAGCCGTGGAACACCGTGCCATCGCTGAGTATCAGTCTTGCTTCTCTCTTCATCATCTATTTAATCTCTTTACTCTTTATTTTTTACCTTATCCACGTAGTTGACGAATGCCTGGTTACATAGGCGCGTACCGCCCGGCGTGGGATAGTGACCTGTAAAATACCAGTCGCCAGGATGGTTGGGACAAGCCTCATGCAGTCCCTCGATGCTTTGGAACACCAGTTCTATAGGTGCCTGCATACCCTTCGGACGTAGCATCTCTACTATCTTTTGGTTGATTTCCTCGACAGTGAACGGCTCGTACAGCGCACGAACGTGATTTGAGGTGAGGCTTCTCTTGCATGCCAGGTACACATCATTCACCAACTGCCACATGCCTCGCTCTTCTATTAATGCCATCGTGGCACGGAAGGCGCAAAACTCCTCCAGACGGGCCATGTCGATACCATAGTAGTCAGGATAGCGAATCTGGGGCGAACTCGACACCATCACAATCTTCTTGGGGTGCAGGCGGTCCAGAATCTTAAAGATGCTCTCACGCAGTGTCGTGCCACGAACAATCGAGTCGTCAATTATCACGAGGTTGTCCTCGTAGGGGCGCAACGAGCCGTAGCTGATGTCATAGACGTGGGCAGCCAAATCGTTGCGCTCACTGTTGTCTGCAATGAAGGTACGCATCTTGATATCCTTCCAGACAACCTTTTCCGTACGTACCTCGCCATGCAGCTTACGGAAACCGTCCGTCATGCCGTAATAGGCTACCTCAGCGGTGTTGGGAATATATGAGAATACTGTGTTGGTTACATCATTGTCAATAGCTTTCAGAATGGGTTGCGTCAGCTGTTCGCCCAGACGTTTGCGTTCCTGATAGATGTCGCTATCGGAGCCACGACTGAAATAGATGCGCTCGAACGAACAAGCTGCCAGTTTCTGAGCTGGCATAATCTGCTCCAATCGACTCTCGCCGTTCTTGCGGACGATGAGTGCCTGTCCTGGCTGCAACTCCTGAATATCCTTGCTGTCTAAGTCGAAGGTGGTCTGCAACACGGGGCGCTCGCTGGCCAAAGCCACTATCTCGTCGTCGCAATAGTAGAATGCAGGACGGATGCCCCACGGGTCACGTACGGAGAACATCTCGCCGCTTCCCGTCAGTCCGCACATCACGTAGCCGCCGTCATAGTGCTCCATCGTGGTACGCAGCACGTTGGCCATCTCCACATGGTTGTCTATATAGTCGGTAATGTCGGTACCCTGCAGGCCTTGTTCCTTGGCCTCCTGAAACAGTCGTTCCACCTCGCGGTCCAATCGGTGTCCCATTAGTTCCAGCGTGATGTACGAGTCGCCAAAGATACGCGGCGACTGCCCTTGGGCCGTCAGGAAACGAAACACCTCGTCAATGTTGGTCATATTGAAGTTGCCGCACAGACAGAGGTTCTTGGCACGCCAATTGTTTCGACGCAGGAAGGGATGCACGAACGTCAGTCCGCTCTTGCCCGTGGTCGAGTAGCGCAGGTGACCCATCAGCAGCTCGCCCTTCATCTCTTCCGTCACACGACTGAATATCTCGGTAATGGCGTCCTTGCCCTCGGCCTTCTCACGGAACATATACTCCGTGCCAGCCTCTTTCTTCAGACTGACGGAGGCGATACCCGCACCTTCCTGTCCACGGTTGTGCTGCTTCTCCATCATCAGATACAGCTTGTTGAACCCGTAGGCCCACGTACCGTATTTCTTCTCGTAGTAGTCCAGCGGCTTCAACAGGCGAATCATCGCCACACCACACTCATGTTTTAATTGCTCCACCATGCTATTTTACAATTTGACCATTTACGATTTTAGCATTTAACGCAAGCCTTAACAAAGTCCATAAACAACGGATGTGGATGCAGCACCGTCGAAGAGTATTCTGGGTGGAACTGCGAACCGATATACCATTTCTTCTCAGGTATCTCGACAATCTCGACGAGGTCGGCAGCAGGGTTGATACCTACGCACTTCATGCCAGCTGCTTCGTACTCGTCCCTGTATTTATTGTTGAACTCATAACGATGGCGATGTCTCTCACGAATGGTCGTAGCTTTTCCGTAGGCCTCCGCAGCACGACTGCCTTCTCGCAGCTCACAATCGTATGCGCCCAGTCGCATGGTGCCGCCCATCTCTGTGATGTTCTTTTGTTCTTCCATAAGGTCAATCACGCAATGGTAATCACTCCCCTCGCCCTTTGGAGAGGGGCTGGGGGTGAGGCTTTCAGCACTTATGGCATCCTTATAGCCCAACACGTTCCTTGCAAACTCAATCACCATCATCTGCATACCCAGACAGATGCCGAAGGTGGGAATGTCGTGCGTACGGGTGTATTCAGCTGCGATAATCTTTCCCTCGATGCCGCGCTGTCCGAAGCCTGGACAGATAACGATACCTGCCATACCATCCAATTTCTCAGCAACGTTTTCCGTCGTCAACCCCTCGCTGTTCACGAAATGAATCTTCGTCTTCACATCGTTGTAGATGCCTGCCAGATTCAAACTCTCGCGGATGCTCTTGTAGGCATCCTGCAGGTCGTACTTACCCACCAGACCGATATGTACCTCGCGCTTGGCGTTGCGCTGCTTCTCGAGGAAGTCGTGCCAAGGTTTCATGGCTGGCGTCTCACCCACTGGGATTCCTATCTTGCGCATGATGGCAGCGTCGAGTCCCTGTTTCTGCATGCTGACAGGTACCTCGTAGATGCTGGGCATATCCTCGCTCTGCACTACGCATTCCAAGTCGACATTACAGAAAGATGCCACCTTCAGGCGTATAGCGTCGCTGAGGTGGCGTTCGGTTCTGAGGACGAGAATGTCGGGCTGAATACCCATGCCTTGCAGTTCCTTCACGCTGTGCTGCGTCGGTTTCGTCTTCAGCTCTTCTGCCGCTTTCAGATAAGGTACGTACGTCAGATGCACACATACGGCGTCGCGCCCCAGTTGCCACCGCAGTTGTCGGATAGCCTCCATGAACGGTGCACTCTCAATGTCACCGATGGTTCCTCCCACTTCAGTAATGACGAAGTCCAGATCTTCTTCGGCGGTAGCAAATTCTTCACTCTTCACTCTTAACTCTTCACTTTGACGCAGCATTCGTCTTTTAATCTCATCCGTAATGTGCGGCACTACCTGGATCGTCTTACCCAGGTAGTCGCCGTGGCGCTCACGGTCGATGACGGTCTTGTAAATGCGCCCTGTCGTTATAGAGTTGTTTCGTGTTGTATGTATGCCCGTAAATCGTTCGTAGTGTCCCAAGTCCAGGTCGGTCTCGAAACCATCCTCCGTCACGTAGCACTCGCCGTGCTCGTAAGGATTCAGCGTACCTGGGTCGATGTTGATGTAGGGGTCGAATTTCTGGATGGTTACCTTGTAGCCACGTGCCTGCAGCAGTTTTCCAATCGAGGCGGAAATGATGCCCTTTCCCAACGAGGAAACGACGCCGCCCGTGACAAAAATATACTTCGTATCCATAAAACAATGTATTTTATGGACTGCAAAGTTACGACGAATCCCGCTCTTAGCCAATCATTGCCATAATTTTTGATTGTTAAAATTACCCTTAACTTACAATTTGTCAAGTTTTCAAGCCCTCCACCACACTCTTTCCTTTCGTTTTGGCATAAAAACACTACAACACCTAACAATATGACACTTTAATCATTTATATCTTCCCACCCTCCAAAATAAGCTATGCCGTCTATTTATCTTATATAATAATGACTATTATTTCTTGTATTTATTTGGAGAAACCATTATTATTCACTATTTTCTATACTCTAGCCTGCTCCTAGCCTGCTCCTAGCCTGCTCCTAAGCTTACTCACGAGTATGGCTAGAGTATGGCAGGTGTATGGGTGAAGCGAGGGAAAGATGAGGGAACCTCGTTCAGTTAGTCAACAAAAAAACAGGGAAAGACATTCTGAAGCCCCACAAGGCGTGTCCGTGCATCGTGAATGTAGCTCATGAATATCAGGATCTGCAGCCGAAGTAGAATAAAATAATAAGGATGTGCCATTGCACATCCTTATTATAAAATAGTATCTGTTTCTAAAGATTAGAAATCCATCTTGTCGAGTTCGTCAGTGAAATCCTTGGGCTCGTTGTTTTCAGCGGGAGCCTGATACTCCTCGTTGCGCTCACGACGCTCGCCACGCTCTGGACGGGGACGACGCTCGCCACGGTCACGGCGCTCACCACGGTCACGACGTTCACCACGTTCGGGGCGCTCACGGCGCTCACCACGCTCAGGACGTGCAGGACGCTCCTGATAGCCCTCGGGCTTCTCGATGAGTACACGATGAGAGAGCTTGAACTTACCGGTCTTAGGATCAATCTCCAGGAGCTTCACCTGAATCTTGTCACCCTCCTTGATGCCAGCCTCCTCGACAGTCTCGAGGCGCTTCCAGTCAATCTCAGAAATGTGGAGCAGACCATCCTTGCCAGGCATGAACTCTACGAAGCAACCGTAAGGCATAATGCTGCGAACGGTACCCTCGTAAACCTCGCCGACCTCGGGGATAGCCACGATAGCCTTAATCTTAGCGATAGCGGCATCGATGCTCTCCTTGTTAGGACCACTGACCTGAATCTTGCCAACGCCGTCTTCCTCGTCGATGGTGATGGTAGCGCCGGTATCTTCCTGCATCTGCTGGATAATCTTACCACCAGGGCCAATGACAGCACCAATGAACTCCTTAGGAATCTCGAAGGCCTCGATACGAGGTACTTGAGGCTTCAGCTCAGCACGTGGCTCAGCAATGGTATCGGTGATGCACTTCAAGATGTGCTCACGACCAGCCTTAGCCTGCATGAGCGCCTTCTCCAGAATGTCGAACGACAGGCCGTCGCACTTGATATCCATCTGGGTAGCGGTCAGACCGTCCTTTGTACCAGTGGTCTTGAAGTCCATATCGCCCAAGTGGTCCTCGTCGCCAAGGATATCGCTCAATACGGCGTACTTGTCTTCTCCGGGATTCTTAATCAGACCCATAGCGATGCCTGAAACAGGCTTCTTCATGGGCACACCAGCGTCCATCAGAGCCAGCGTACCAGCACAAACGGTAGCCATTGATGAAGAACCGTTAGACTCCATAATCTGAGATACGACACGAACGGTGTAGGGGAAGTCGGCAGGAATCATCTCCTTCAGACCACGCCATGCCAAATGGCCGTGACCAATCTCACGACGACCTACACCACGCTGTGCCTTAGCCTCGCCCGTACAGAATGGAGGGAAGTTATAGTGGAGCAGGAAGCGCTGATAGCTCTTGTCGAGCACATCGTCAACCAGCTTCTCGTCGAGCTTGGTACCCAGGGTCACAGTAGTCAGAGACTGTGTCTCACCACGAGTGAAGATAGAGCTTCCGTGAGGCATGGGCAGCGGAGAAACCTCGCACCAGATAGGACGAATCTCATCGGTCTTACGACCATCGAGACGGATACCCTCGTCGAGGATGCAACGACGCATAGCGTCGCGCTCTACATCGTGGTAGTAGCGATCCATCATAGCCTCGTAGTCTTCCTTTGAAATCTCAGAATCCTCAGGAACCTCAGCCAAGAACTTCTCCTTGAAATCGGTGAGGATCTTCTCGAAAGCCTCAGCACGGGCATGCTTCTCAAGGGCCTGCTTAGTGATGTCGTAGGCGGGCTGGTAGAGCTCCTTGTTCATGCGCTCACGCAGTGCCTCGTCATTAATCTCGTGGTCATATTCGCGCTTGACGTCCTTGCCCAGCTCCTTTGAGAGTTCAACCTGCAGCTGACACATGGGCTTAATAGCGTCCATAGCGGCCTTCAGGGCACCGAGCAGGTCCTGCTCTGAAACTTCCTTCATCTCGCCCTCCACCATCATGATGTTCTCGGCAGAGGCGCCAACCATGATGTCCATGTCGGCTTCCTTCATCTGCTCGAAGGTAGGATCTATGACATACTCGCCATTGATACGGGCTACGCGCACCTCAGAAATGGGACACTCGAAGGGAATATCGGAACATGCCAGTGCTGCCGATGCTGCAAAACCTGCCAAAGCATCGGGCTGGTCAACACCGTCGGCACTGAACAGCATGACATTGACAAAAACTTCTGCGTGATAGTTAGAGGGAAACAGCGGACGGAGCACACGGTCAACCAGACGGCTCGTCAGAATCTCGTTGTCGGAGGCTTTACCCTCGCGCTTGGTGAAGCCACCGGGGAAACGGCCTGCGGCGGCGTACTGCTCTCTGTAGTCAACCTGCAGAGGCATGAAATCGGTTCCGGGAACTGCATCTTTTGCGGCACAAACAGTAGCCAGCAGCACGGTGTTGTTCATGCGGAGCATGACACTTCCGTCGGCCTGCTTTGCCACTTTCCCGGTCTCAATTGTGATGGTTCTTCCATCAGGCAACTGAATACTTTTCGTAATTACGTTCATCTTAAAAATAAAAACATCTAAAAATAAAAAATGTGCGACTTTGCGCAAAAAACTGCGCAAAGTTACACATTATTATATAAAGTAACGAATAATTACCTGAATAATTATAGTTTTTTAATTACTTGGCATTGATTTCCTGCAAAAGGCGGTCGGCATGTCCCCAACGGTCCATCATAAACAGCATGAATCGTACATCGACATTGATGGTACGTGCTAACTGACGATCGAAGAAGATATCGCTGGCCAAACTGTCCCAGTTGCCATCAAAAGCCAAGCCTAACAATTCGCCCTTGCCATTGAAGATGGGGGAGCCGGAATTGCCACCCGTGATGTCATTATTGGACAGGAAGCAGAGCTGCATGGTACCCGTCAACTTATCGGCATACTTACCGAAATCTTTCTGCGACATGAGCTCGTGCATGACAGGCTCGGCAAAGTACTCAAAATTATCGTCGGCCTTTTGCATCTTCTCCCACAACGAACGGGCCGTGGTATAATAGCCTGAAGGGCGACCACCCAGCGTGTACTCGCCAATCTGACCGTACGTCATGCGCATAGTGAAGTTGGCATCTGAATAGTTGGGCATATCCATCTCCATACGTAACACGGCATCGCAGAGCAACTTCTCCTGTTCAGCTATATCATAGCTCATCTGTCGGCGGTCAGCAGTGATTTTTGCCATGATCTCACTGATAGAGAGACCATACTGGACGCCTAAGTCCTTGTTGTAATTCTTCTTATTGAAATAGATGGGTTTACCACTCTTCATCAGCACCGACTTCTTATACAGGGCCTTGACGTAGGCAGCATAATCACCATGGAACTGTTTGTCGATGGTCTGGTAGAAGTCTGGCAGATAGTCGCTGTCAACCTGCAGGCGGTAATTGCGAATCAGTGTTGCGAGAAGTTCGCAATCAGTAGCCTCATCCCATTCCTTGCTATTGTCGTCGAACGTGAAGTACTGCTTCTGAGGCTTGTCCTTGGGACCTTCGACTTTCATTCCCCAGTTGCTGCGCCAAGCACGCGAGGTTATTTCGTCGTCAAAGGAGAAGAAGGTCTCCCTGAACAGGGTGCGCAGACGCGTCAGCTTCATACGCTGCAGATAAAGATTTGACAGTTTGTCAAAATCGAGCTTACCTTTCAGATAACCTGTCGAATCCTGCCACAGGCGAATCTGAGCCTCAAAGAGTTGTTTTTGCTTGATGAGTCCGATGCTATCGATACACTTGTTCATACCGATAGAGTTCTTCCAATAGTTGCTGGAGCTGGCATATTTCGACTCGTACATGATACGCACGGCCTCAGAAGCACGCATGTGACGCAACATCACTTCCTGTTTCACTTCACGCACCTGCACGCGAGGGGTGTTGATGGCATCACGGCGTTCCTGAATACCATAACTGCTGAGATAACGACTGGTAGAGCCAGGGTAGCCCATAATCATACAGAAGTCGCCAGGCTTGTAACCCTGCAACGAGACAGGAGCCCACGATTTGGGATGGTAGGGCACGTTGTCCTTAGAATACTCGGCAGGCCCATTGGTCTTTGGGTCGGCATAGATACGGAATACAGAGTAGTCGCACGTCTGACGCGGCCACATCCAGTTGTCGGTCTCACCACCATACTTACCCATCGATTTAGGGACGGTGAATACCAGACGTACGTCCTTGAAATCGCGATAGGTGGTCATATAGTATTTGTTACCTTCGTAAAAGGGCTTGACTTCAACACGCAATGTGGAATCCTTCTGACGTATGTCCTTCTGCCATACGTTCTCGATGGAATCGACGAATACTTCCACATCTTTGAG
>JAEEGK010026805.1_pt1 | contig 11694 bp, 8 predicted proteins | sample 8958771 | NCBI WGS metagenome assembly JAEEGK01 (sample SAMN16246547, study PRJNA631951) | gut metagenome | biome: gut microbiome; feature: rumen; material: SC-attached | host: Bos | place: Iran: Karaj | collected 2018-10 | reverse complement strand
AAATAATACTAATCTTCCATTAAAATACGACAGTCCTTGCGGCCTGATTTGCGCCATCCTTCGTTGTCGTCCTTGGCGGGCGACAGCCCGCCTGCGTCCTTCGCCTCGGCTGACACAAATCATTCTCGCAATTCCTTGTCTAGTTTCAATGGAAGATTAGTATGATTTCGCGCAGACAAACAAGAAAGCACCCCGCTTCCGGAAATCGGGAGCGGGGTGCTTCAGCTTCGATTTGATTTATTTCAGGAAGCCCAGTTTGCCGACAATGGCGGGTTCTTTGGCCTGGCCCTTGCAGATCTGGAAGAAGCAGATGACCCGGACCACCAGCAGGATGATGACGCAGATGCCGCCGGCCAGGGGGACGATCAGGGTCCAGCACAGCACCGCGCTGCAGATGGCGATGATGGCTTCGCAGACGCAGATCTTCAGGTACTGCCGCACATGGAAATTGGCATAGGGGGAATCGGTGCGGGCCAGGAGGGCGATGATGAGGCCGACCACGCCCAGAATGTAGGGCAGCATGGCGATGACCTTGTTGTCGGAAACGTCGGCAGCGTCAAATTCGCCCGTGTGATCCATGGGATCGACATAGGGGGCGGGCGCAGGCGCGGCCTGCAGGGTCAAAGGATTGCCGCAGTTGGAACAGGTGGCTGCGCCTTCCTCCACCGGTGAACCGCAGTTAGGGCAGAATTTCATGGTGTTTTCTCCTTTCGGTGAGTTTATATATTCCTATATGTTTTCCTATATGTTCCGGGCTATGGCGTCCGCCATAGCGGTAGCCTGCAGGATGTTTTTGGGCGTCACGCAGTCGCCCAGGGTGTAGAATTCCGGGGCGCAGAAGCGCAGGGCATCCGCCTCCTCCCAGAGAGGCCTCTGTCCCACAGCACATAGGACGCTGTCCGCGGCAAAAAGTTCCTCCCGGCCGTCTTTCTCTCCGGTGACGCCCTCCTGGCTGATCCGCGTGACCCGGGTGCCCAGGGCCAGACGGATGCCCTTTTCCCGGATCTCCACGTCCAGGGCGTTCTGATGGAGCACGTTGCCGCCGTTGTTGACCGCGGGCAGCATCTCCACCACCGTGACCTCCCGGCCCAGCCCGGCCAGGTAGATCGCCAGCTCGATGCCCACCAGGCCGCCGCCCAGCACAACGGCCCGCTTCCCGATCTTCTCCACGTGGGTATAGGCGTATTCCGCCATGAGGACGTTTTTTCCATCAATGCCGGGGATGGGGGGGATGCTGGGCCTGGCCCCCAGGGCCGCCAGCAGCACGTCCGGCGCTAGCTCCCGCGCCAGCTCGGGGGTGACGGCGGTGTTGAGGCGGACTTCGATGGGCCGCCGGGCGATCTCCCGGCGCTGGAATTCCAGATAGGCCTTGATCTTCTTCTTGAAGGGGACCTCCTCCTCGCAAAGCAGGGCGCCGCCCAGCCGGTCCGTCTTTTCACAGAGGATGACCCGGTGGCCCCGGTCGGCGCAGCTGACGGCAGCCTGCATGCCGCCGATGCCGCCCCCGGCGATGAGCACGGTTTTCTTTTCCCTGGCTTCGGCGGTATAGCGGTGTTCCAGCTCCCGGCCGATGCGGGGATTCACGGCGCAGTAGATCTGCCCGTTGGTGATCAGGTGGGAGAAGCAGGTCAGGCAGCGCAGGCAGGGGCGGATCTCCTCCCGCCTGCCCGCCCGGGCCTTGTTGGGAAGCTCCGGGTCTGCCAGCAGCGCCCGGGCGATCTCCACCACGTCCGCCTTGCCGGAGGCGATGATCTCCTCCAGCAGCTCCGGGTCGCTGTGGGCGCCCACGGTGGCCACGGGCACCTCCACATGGGGTTTGATGGCCGCGGCATAGTGTGCGTTGCAGCTGTCCTCGGAGAAAATGGAGGGATGGGTCACGCAGAAAACCTCCGGGTATTCATGGTGTCCGGCGGAGACGTGGAGCAGGTCGCAGTGGCCGTCCAGCTGCTTTGCAATGGCGATGCCCTCGTCCAGATCGTAGCCCCGGGGGGTGACCTCGCTGCCGGAGAGGCGCACCTCGATGGGGAAGCCGGGTCCTACCCGCCTGCGGATGGCGTCCAGCACCGCCACGGGCATCCGGCAGCGGTTCTCAAGGCTGCCGCCCCAGCGGTCATGCCGGGTGTTGACCTTGCTGCTGAGGAACTGGCTCAGGCCCCAGCCGTGGCCCATATGGACCGTCACCATGCCGAAGCCGCAGGATTTGAAGAAGGCCGCCGCGTCGGCAAAGCGGGCGATGGTGGCCTCGATCAGCTCCTCCGGCATCTCCCGGTATTCCTGTCCGGCGGCGGTGACCCCGTCCACGGGGCCGTAAACGGTGCGTCCGGCGGCGCGGGTGGCATAGGCGTAAAGCCCCGCGTGGCTCAGCTCCGCCGAGGCCACGCAGCCATAGCGGCTGACGCCGTTGGAGAACATATTGAAGGCATGGTGGTTGGCCGGGTCGTCCGCCCGCACCATATTTTCACCGAAAAGCCCGTTCACGCTGTCCACACAGCAGTCCCCCAGACAGACGGACGCTGCGCCGCCCCGGGCCTTTTCCTCATAAAAAGCCACGCACTCGGCGGTGGGCCGGTTCATGGAATCCAGGCTCCGGCCGGACATGGGGGAGGCGAAGATGCGGTTGCGGAACCACTGTCTGCCCAGCCGGATGGGGGCGAACAGATGGGGATAGGGACACTGGTACATGGAAGTCTCCTTTACTTGGATATAATCTAACAAATACACTATATCGCGCTCGGGCGGGTTTGTAAAGGAAAAAGAAAAACGCCCCCTCTGCGGAGGCAAAGGGGGCCGGACCGCTGCGGCGGGGAAGCGGTATTTGCGGCGGATCGCATCGCTGCCATTGACACCCACATTGTTTTAACGTTATAATATGATAGAATGATAAAGAAGTAAAAGCCCGTTCCGGAAGACGACCGTATTCGGCCTGACGAAAAGGAGAAGCGAAGATGGAACAGACAAAGGCGGGAACAGGAAAAAGGACCGGCAGGCTCGTCTGCCTGTGCCTCGCGGCGGCATTCATCCTGCTGCTGTGGCTGCTGCCGGGTCCGGCAGCGGCGGCGGAGACGGCGGCCTCGGGCGAATGCGGCGACAGTCTGAGCTGGACCCTGGACAGCGACGGGGTGCTGACCATTTCCGGCACGGGGGCCATGTACGACTGGAATAGTTCCAGCATGCCCTGGTATGACAACCGCGAGAGCATAACGCAAGTCGTGATCCAAGAGGGCGTGACGGGTATCGGCGACTGTGCGTTTAGCGACTGCAGCAGCCTGATGGGCGTGGTGATCCCGGAGGGCGTGACGGCCATCGGCGAATATGCGTTTTACTACTGCAGCAGCCTGACGGGCGTGGTGATCCCGGAGGGCGTGACAAGCATCGGCCCTTTTGCGTGCGCGAACTGCAAAGCGCTGACTTCGGTGACGATCCCGGAGGGCGTGACGAGCATCGGCGACTATGCGTTCGTGGATTGCGAAAACCTGACGTCGGCAACGATCCCGGACAGCGTGACGGAGATCGGCAAGGGTGCGTTTCGGCTCTGTCTTAATCTGCAGAGCATCCGGCTCCCCATCGGCCTCACCGCGATCAACGAATCGCTGCTGGGAGGCTGCAGGGCTCTGACGAGCTTGACGATCCCGGACAATATGACGTCCATCGCCAGAGAGGCGTTCTGCTATTGCAGAAGCCTGAGAGATGTGACGGTCCCGGACAGCGTGACGGAGCTCGGCTACGCTGTGTTTCAAGGCTGCAGCGGGCTGCGGTCGGTGACGCTTCCTTCCGGTCTGACGACGATCGGCAGCAGTGTGTTTGAAAACTGCAGCGACCTGACGGATATCTACTACGGCGGCAGCCGGACGCAGTGGGATGCGATCACCGTCGGCCCATCCAACAAACCGCTCAAGAATGCCGTCGACAACGGCGGACTCCATCCCGACCAAAGGGCGGGGACCTGCGGCGCCTATGTGACCTGGTCCCTGGGCGCAGACGGCGCCTTGTCCATCGGGGGCGAGGGGGCGATCAAGGATTTTGAATACACGTCCGTTCCCTGGCGTGGCTATCGGGAGCTGATCACAACGGTGGTGATCGCCGACGGCGTGACGGCCATCGGCAATTATGCGTTTGCCCATTGCAGCGCCCTGACGGAGGTGACGCTCCCGGCGGGCTTGACGAGCATCGGCAATTATGCGTTTGAAGGCTGCAGCGCCCTGACGGAGGTGACGCTCCCGGCGGGCTTGATGAGCATCGGCAATTATGCGTTTGAAGGCTGCAGTGCCCTGACGGACGTCGCGATCCCCCGCAGCGTGACGAGCCTCGGCAGCGGTGCGTTTTGGAGCTGCACCGGCCTGACGAGCGTGACGGTCCCGGGCAGCGTGGCGGGCATCGGCAACAGTGCGTTCCGGGACTGCAGCGGCCTGACAAGCGTGACGATCGAGGAGGGCGTGGAGAGCATCGCCATGTCCGCTTTCAGTGGATGTGGGAATCTTGAGAGCATCACGATCCCGGCCAGCATGGCCGTCATCGGGGATTATGCGCTTCTTGACTGCTACAATCTGACCGACGTGTATTACGGCGGCACCGAAGCCGATTGGAACGCCGTCAGCATCGGCATTAACCCCGATTTCAATGGCTTGGTCTTCCACTTCGCCTTCGCCAGAGGAAGCTGCGGGAAAAGCCTGTGGTGGAGGCTGGATGGCAGCGGTGTGCTGACCGTCTCCGGCAGCGGCACAATGGATAATTGGGAGAGCACCACAGTGCCGTGGAATGACCACCGCAGTATGATCCGGGAAGCCGTGATCGGCGAGGGCGTGACGAGCATCGGAATCAGTGCGTTCGACAAGTGCGACAGTCTGACGAGCGTGACGCTCCCGGCGGGTGTGACGAGCATCGGAGATTATGCGTTTTGGGGCTGCAGCGCCCTGACGAGCGTGACGCTCCCGGCGGGCGTGACGAGCATCGGAGAGTATGCGTTTGCCGAATGCAGTAACCTGACGGGCGTGACGATCCCGGGCAGCGTGACCGAAATCAAAAGTGGTACTTTCTGTGAATGCGAAAGCCTTGTGAGCGTGACGCTTCCGGAGGGCCTGACGAGCATCGGAGATTATGCGTTTTACCACTGCAGCGCCCTGACGGACGTGACGATCCCGGGCAGCGTGACGAGCATCGGCAGCTATGCGTTCTACGAGTGCTACAGTCTGACGAGCGTGTCGCTTCCGGGCAGCTTGACGAGCATCGGACTCTGTGCGTTTTGGAGCTGCATCAGTCTGACGAGCGTGACGCTCCCGGAGAGCGTGACCGAAATCAAAAGTGGTACTTTCGATGGATGCACAAGCCTTGTGAGCGTGGCGCTTCCGGAGGGCCTGACGAGCATCGGAGATTATGCGTTCTACGAGTGCTACAGTCTGACGAGCGTGTCGCTTCCGGGCAACTTGGAGAGCATCGGTTATTCTGCGTTTAGCTACTGCAGCTCCTTGACGAGCGTGACGGTCCCGGCGGGCGTGACAAGCATCGGCTCTCGCGCGTTCCAAGGCTGCACCGGCCTGGACGTCATCACATTTGAAGGCGGCGCACCGAGCTTCGGCGACAGCGTTTTCACGGGAGTCACCACCGCGGCATACTATCCCGCGTACGACCCCAGCTGGACGGAGGACGTGTTGCAGGACTACGGCGGAAGCATCCTCTGGATCGGCTGCTCCCGGGATCCCTCGCTGAACGGCGGAAGGGTCACCGCCCCGGCGGGTTCCCTGCTGGTCCTCGCGGAGTACGACGCGAACGGGAGGCTGCTTTCTGCGGACATCGTGACCGTCGCCGACGACTGCACGGAGGCGGACGCAAAGACGCTGCTGGGCGTCAGCGCCTTCCCGGACAGTTATAAGCTCATGCTCCTGGACGGCGACACCTTCGCCCCCCTCTGCCACTCCTGGGGCGCCGCGGCCGTAGTAGTGATCTTAAAATGATCCCCCCGCACCGCGGGTAAAAAACGCCTCCCCGGAAAGGGGAGGCGTTTTGCCGTCGGGCAATTCAGTTTTGATATCGTCAAATTCAATAAAACACGGGAATGTTTTTGCTGGCCGGATGCGTTCGCATCCGGCACCTCGCATTGTATGCGAGGTGATTTGCAGCGCAATACGTTCTCTTTCCGGCAGAAGGGCCGGAAAACTGGGGTGAGATTTCACCGCAGCCATAAAACGGTTTTTCAATCGTTTTATGGAAGATCGGTATTGTGAAAAGATCTGCGTCCCGCCCCTTTCCGGGGAGGCCGGGTCTTTCGCAACGGCGATGAAGAGTCTCCCGCGAAACCAAGGACCGGAAACGCAGCCGCCAATCTGCTTCGTTTCCGCCCGCGTGCTTCCCTCAGAAGGACTTGTAAATGGTGATCTCCACCGTGTTGTTCACGATGCGGACGCTCACCTCGTCGGCGAGATTGGCAACGATGGATTTTTCCAGCTCGTCCCATGCCTCCCGGTCGTCCCCGGCGCGCGCCCCCAGCTCGGCTTTTTGCTGGCTCATGGACCATGTGAACGCCATGGCCCGGGGATTGCGCATCACGGCGGGCGCCGCGGCGCCCGTGTTCCCCGTGCCGGCAGAGCCCGCTTTCTCGGGGAGGAGGGCCACGGCGATCATTTCACGGAGCCTGCCCATAAACCCCCTTGCCGCGGTGTTCGTTCCAGTGGAGGAGGCGGCGAGGAGCTGCTGCCGCATTTCCAGATTCAGCTCTACATCGGATTCCAGGTGGATCTCAAACTGCCGGTCCTCCTGCTGCACCCAGAAGCTCGCCTCAAGAAAAGCGGTGATGCCCCGCATCATGCCCACCAGCTCCTCCGCCAGCAGCCGGAGCCGGATGTTCTCCCTGTGTCCCAGGCCGCTTTCCAGCCCGAAGGCTTCCGTCGCGCTCAGGGCCGCCTCCATTCCCTCGCCGTTCGTGTTGATCCTGATGATTTCCGTATTCACAGCTCAGCCTTCTTTCGCTTCGGGAATCCTCCCGTTTTTGGGGGTCATTCCAGGGTGAGGATATCCAGGAAGCCGGTGACCTCAAAAATCTCCCGTATGGTCTCGCCGGCGTGGGTGATCCTCATCGTTCCCTGCCTGTTCATCCGCTTCTGGACGGAGAGCAGCACGCGAAGCCCTGCGGAAGAAATGTACTCCAGCCTCTCCATATCCAGCGTCAGGGCCGTCACGCCCTCAAGGGCTTCCTGCAGCTCCGCCTCCAGAAGGGGAGCGGTGGCGGTATCCAGCCTTCCCTCCAGCTTCACCGTGAGGGAATCCTTCTCCGCGGTTTTGGCAATATTCAGCACAACTGATTCCTCCTTTTTCCCGTGCCGGACAGCTTCTGTCCGGCGATCCCGATAAAACAAGTCCGCTTCCCCGCGGGCAGGGTCATCCGGAGACCGCTCCGCGGATGGGCTGGAGACGGATGCTGCCCTTGATGCCGACCCTGTCGCCGGCGATGACCAGAGCTCCCTCCACGCCGGGAATGGCGCAGATCTCCTCCAGAGGCCCGTCCAGCGAATCCGGCGTCTGGACGAGATTCCCGAGCCGGGTCGCCGCCGCGTCCGCCAGGGCGCAGTTCCCGGCGATCACCATGGCCGCGTCCGCCCTTCCCAGGGACAGGGAGTGGCCTACGGTGCCGGAGGAGGTGCAGATCCCGCAGCCTCCCGCGGGCTCCACCACCACGGCCAGAAGTCCGCTGAGGGGACTGCTGCCGGCCATCACGGCCACGCTCCGCTTTTTCACGCCCAGGAGGAACACGTCGCCGCCGTTTTCCACCACGACCTCCCGGCTCTCCTTCGCCAAAGCTCTTCCCACATGCTCGGCGATGGCGCCGGCCACGGCGGCCATGGGTCCCACCTTCGCCAGAATGCCCGCCTCCAGCATCTGCCGGATGAGGGGGCTCTCCGTCCCGTGGGGGCGGAGAGGCTCCAGGGAAGTCCGGAAGCGGGGCCGGTCCGCGATCTGCGCAAGCACCTGGCTCCGTGCCTCCAGCACCGCCGCCAGGGCTTCCCGGCTCATATCTCGCTTCGCGCCGATGCTCAGGTCCGTTTCGTCCACGCTGACGCGGAAATAGCTCAGGTCTCCCGCCCTCTGCAGGACGCGGTAGCTGCCCCTGTCTGCGTAGGGGTCCGGGGTCACGGGCTCAGCTCCACCGTCAGCGCGCCGGTGGGACATGCCTTTACGCACATTTCGCAGACCACGCAGCGGGCGTTGTCGAAGGACAGCATGGCCGTTTCCGGGTCCAGCTGCAATGCCCGCGTCCGGCAGACGGCGGTGCAGCTGCCGCAGTGGACGCAGACCTTGTCGTCCCACCGCACCACCCGGGAGAGGATGCGCACGTCCACTCCCTGTTCAATGGTGAATTTCAGCGCGTCCTCGATGGCCTTCTCTTCGCCGGTCAGATCCAGGACCATGCGGCCCCCCTTGTCGGGGCTGATGTCCGCCTGCAGGATGGAGAACACGAGACCGAAGCGGGTGGCCAGCAGGTGGACGAAGGGGCGCTCCGTATCCACGGGGCGAAAACGAAGACGAATTTTCACGGAAGCTTCCATCGGTATCCTCTCCTCCCTTATTGCGGATCGTCCAGCGCGTGCAGCACATGCTTGACGGTGTCCAGCGGCAGCTTTGCGGCGGGCTCCGTCAGCAGGAACTCGCCCTGCTGCACCTGCCGTTTCAGCTCCAGGGCGATGTCCCTGGATTTCTTCAGGCTGGTCATGGGGGCGGTGGGGATCTTCTTTCCGTTGATTTCCACGCTGCCGCTGCGGAGCTCCGCGTAGCTCACCCGCTCCCGCAGCACCGGACGGCTGCGCACAGGCACGGAGTAATCGCTGACCTCGGTGAAGAGCTCATCGTTGCCCTTGCTCAGCTGCGCGCACAGGTCCTCGTCCAGCACGGGGAATGGGATGCCCACCCCGACGAACATGCTGACTCCGTACTGATAGATGCGGGCGGCCCGGATGTAATCGGTGCTCATCTTCTTCATGTCGCCGATGAGGGCCAGGGTGGCCCCGGAATAGGAGCGGACGCCGTCCTCATATTCCGTATAGCCGGGGAAGCACTGGGTACCCTCCCACACCACATAGCCCTGGGCGCCGCAGAAAAAGACCCGCGTTCCGATGCCGATGGTCCTGAGCTCCGGGTCCTTCAGCAGCGGGCTCAGCTCCCCGGCGGTGGCGTAGGTGGCGTTGGCCATGTGGGGAAGCAGCGTGCCCATGTAGGTGTGGATAATGCGGTCGGAGGTGTTCACACTGCAGTTGTAATTCTGGTAGGCGTTGCGGGGATTGAACAGGAAGCACTGGTTCATGTCGGCAAGGCCGATCTCCGCTTCCAGGCTCCTTCGCGGGTAGCAGTCCGTGCCGTAGCTCCGGGCGCTTAAGCGCACTTTCCTGCCGGCGATCAGGTCTTCGATGACGTGCGCGCCGCCGTACTCCATTCCCCGGGTCTCACTCAGTTCCGTCGCGCCCAGGAAACAGTCCACCGCTGCCAGACCCGCGCATGCGGGCACGTCATTCAGTTTGACGCCGGACATACGGATCAGCGGTTCCCCGTGTCCGAAATTCAAAAAGGCCCCGGATGAACACATCGGGCTGAAGGTACCTGTGGTGACCACGTCCACCTTTTTCGCTGTCTCCTTCACGCCCTGTTCCCGGACCATTCCTACGATTTCTTCCGCCGTGAGCACCACCGCGGTGCCGGTGCGGATCTTTTCATTGATCTCACTGATAGTCTTCAATTCTGCGCCTCGTGTCCGCCGCCCTGCCAAATGCTGCCGGAAAGAAAGGCAGGCTCCATTCCGAAGAATTGCCCGGAAGAAAGGGAGTCCTCCCGGCCCGCGCATTTGCAGGGGGCTGATAATGATATATTCGATAATCCTAACATCGCAGGGAGAAGCTGTCAACTAATTTATTAATTACTTTTTATTTATTTTGCTTATAACAGACAAGACTCCGCCACCGGAAGGCCAGGAATACGGGACAATGCGGAAGCAACATAACTGCTATCAGGGAAAGCACGGAACGATGGTGATCTGAAAAGGGCCTGCGCTGTGATCGAAGATCCTTTGTTGTATAAGAAAGGGCTGCCGCTTAGCGCGACAGCCCCGTGACCGTTTATTGTGTGTGAAGAAGATTCCGACCTGACGGCATGGCGTGTTTCAGGAGGGATGCGCGATAACCGCGCGGCCGGCTCAGCACGGCGCCTCCGGCACCGCAGACGTCTCAGGCCAACGCCTCCGGCAACGCGGACCTGCAGGCTGAGACATCGGTCTCCCGGACTTTCTGCCGGAGCGGAAGGACCGAACGGGGAGAAACGGAAAGCTCGTCGATGCCCATCGCGAGGAAGGTCTCCGTCAGGCTGAGATCCGCGGCAAGCTCTCCGCAGATGCTCACAAGAACGCCGTGTCGGTGGGCATTTTCCGCCACCAGCCTGATCAGCCGCAGCACAGCCGGGTGGTGGGTGTCACAGAAGCGGCCAAGGCTCCTGTTTTGCCGGTCGCAGGCGAGGGTGTACTGGGTCAGATCGTTGGTACCGATGGAGAAGAAATCGACCAGCTGTGCCAGGCGGTCGCTCATGACCGCGGCCGCGGGAGTCTCCACCATGATGCCGATCTTCACTTCATCCGAGAAGGGTATGCCTTCTTCCTTCAGCTCATGCTGCACCTTCTCACACCTGGCGCGGGCTTCACGGACCTCCCACTCGCTGGCGACCATGGGGAACATGATTCCTAAGCGTCCATAGGCGGACGCCCGGTACATTGCCCTCAACTGGGTCCTGAAAAGCTCCGGACGGTCGAGGCAGATGCGGAGCGCGCGCTTTCCCAGCGCGGGGTTCTCTTCCTTAGGGAGGTCGAAATAGCCGATCTGCTTGTCGGCGCCGATATCGAGCGTCCGGATGATGATCTCCCGGTCACTGAGTGCGGATAATACTTCGCGGTATGCTTCGAACTGGGTCTCCTCGTCAGGGTAGTCTTCCCGTCCGAGATAGAGGAACTCGCTTCGGAAAAGGCCGACGCCCTCTCCGTCATTTTCCAGGACAGCGGGCACATCCTGCGGACCTGCAATGTTGCAGCAGACACGGACGGCCTGTCCGTCGAGCGTCACGCTGGGCTGCCCCTGCAGCGTTTTCAGAAGCTGCGCGTGCTTACGCTGCTCTTCCTGCTTTGTAAGGAGCTCTGCCCTGGTTTCGGGATCGGGCTCGACGATGATGGTGCCGGTATCTCCGTCGATAAAGACTTCTTTTCCTTCCAGCGCCGGGTCCAGGATGTCCGCCGCGCCGATGACTGCCGGGATACCCATGGTCCTTGCCATAATAGCCGTATGGCCGCTGGCAGAACCACCGGCGGTGACCAGGCCGAGAAGCAGATCTTTATCCAGCTGCACTGTTTCGCTTGGAGCAAGGTCCTCAGCCGCGAGGATCACGGGTCCGGGAAGCGCCGCCGTGCCGGAGCCGCCGTTCAGACAGGAGACGATCCGGCCGGATACATCCTTTATGTCCGCAGACCGCTCCTTAAGGTACGGATCGTCCAAAGCGGCAAATTCCTCTGCCAGCGCCTTTCCCGCGTCCATGACCGCTGCCTCGGCACAGAGCCCCTGCTCACGGATCAGGGCTTCTACCCCGTCTGTGAGATCGGGATCCTCTGCCAGGAGCTGATGACCCTCGAGGAGAGCAGCCGCGTCATCCCCGGACTTCTGACGGACTTCTTCCGCCAGGACC
>JAEEGK010026802.1_pt1 | contig 11695 bp, 4 predicted proteins | sample 8958771 | NCBI WGS metagenome assembly JAEEGK01 (sample SAMN16246547, study PRJNA631951) | gut metagenome | biome: gut microbiome; feature: rumen; material: SC-attached | host: Bos | place: Iran: Karaj | collected 2018-10 | reverse complement strand
TGATTGTGAAAAATCTGACCGATCAGTTGCCCGGCTATCTGGAATACTATGAATTCACAAAGAATTCCGCTCTGATGGGCGTTCCGGACTACGTTCCGTCATCGATGGTGGACGGCAAGATCACGGTCATGCCGAACGCCTTCGGTTCTTTCGGAGAAGGACTTCTGAATGTCTCCAAACTGAAGACTGGGCAGGTCACAATCGTCCGTCTCTGCGAAATCGATGGCGAATTCGTCATCCATGCCGTTCTCGGCAAGGCTGTCACGCCTGAAACGTGGGAAGAGGCCGGTTGGGCGCCGCCCGCGCCGCAGCTGCCGAGCCTTGAAGTGAAATTCGACTTCCCGTCTGACGAATTCCTGCAATACGTCGGAAGTCAGCACTATATCGTCAGTTACGGCGACAATCTGGCGATCATCCGCGACTTCTGCGACATCGCGGGAATCGGTTTGATTGAACAGGTGTAATTGATTTGGACAAAAATGACGAACCGCCGTGCGGCAGATTCAATCGTCTGTCGCGCGGCGGTTTCTTTGTTTTTAGAGAAAATTGCGATAAATATCGCGATTTTTAGAGAAGTTGCGTCAAAATCGCGATAAATATCGCGATGTTTAGAGTTGCTGTGTCAAAATCGCGATAAATATCGCGATATTTTATTGAAAAGTTATAAAATCGCGATATTTTAACATAAAATGTGATAATTATAGCTGAATCAAAGGAACAGAATGATGAACAAGGCGGGGATTGACAAATTGCGGGAGCAGGGGGAGGGAACCACCATAGAGTTCAAACGTGGCGGGCAAGGAGCGAGAAATGACACGTTTGAAAGTTATTGTGCCTTTTTGAACAGGGAAGGCGGTGATATTCTGTTGGGAGTGGAGGATGACGGAACCGTTGTCGGACTGCCGCCGAATGCGGTAAAAGACATGGTGAAGAATCTCATCAGTGCCATGAATGATGCGAACTTGCTGAATCCGCCATTTTGCGTGCTTCCGGAAATCTTGGACTATGAAGATAAAAAAATCATTCATATGAATGTGCCGAAGAGCACGGATGTGCATCGTTTTCGCGGAGTGTGCTATGATCGGATTGATGAATCAGACATCAAAGTCACCAGTTCGGATCAGATTGCGCAGATGTATATTCGAAAACGGAATATCTATACGGAGCAGACGCTTTATCCGGATGTCGAAATAGATGATTTACGTTCTGATCTCATACCGCGTGTAAAGATGATGGCATGTGCCTTTCGTCCGGATCATCCGTGGAAGGAGCTGTCGGACATAGACTTGCTGCGCAGCGCGAAGTTGAATGTCTACGATACGGCGAGAAACGCCTATTGTTTCAATGCGGCGGCTATCCTGCTTCTTGGCAAAGATGAGATCATAGCGCGATATTTCCCTGCATACAAGACGGATGCGTTGTTGCAAAGAGTGAATGAAGACCGTTACGACGACCGTCTCACAGTAGCCACCAATCTGATTGAGAGTTATGATCAATTGATCGCGTTTGGGCAGAAATGGCTCCCTGATAAATTCTATTTGGAGAATGGGGCGACGGTCAGTTTACGGGACAAGATACTAAGGGAGACCATTGGTAATCTGCTGATACATCGTGAATATACCAGTTCGCGCCCTGGACGGCTTATTATAAGGAAAGACGAGATGTTTGCGGACAATGCCAACAAGGTGCTTCAACCAGGCCATATCACGTTGCGGAATCTCTGTCCGAGAGCGAAGAATCCTGTCATTGCCGACTTCTTCCAGGCGATTGGACGGGCCGACGAGCTTGGCTCGGGCGTACGGAATCTATACAAGTATGTGAAACTGTATTCTGGAGCAGAACCGATCTTTGACGAGGAGGATGTGTTCACGTTGTCGATTCCGCTGGACAACGACTATAATCCGGAGGGCAACGGTATGGTTAAAAACGGCTTGACTGTTGCACAGGGCAATGGCCATCAAATCCGTCAGGCCATTATAGATGCCATCCGCAGGAATTCACAAGTGTCTGCCAAAACCATTGCGGAACAGCTGGACGGCATCACGCCGGCACAAGTCAGATTACAGCTGAACAAGATGAAGGAAGAGGGCGTCCTGCATCGTGAAGGGCCTTCCGGAAATGGCGGTCGATGGATTCTGCACAAGTGAGACTGTCATCCCACATGGGCAGCCATTGATGCACAATAAATACAGTGACAACCCGCTTTCGAATGGTTATTCCGTATAGCTTGCCGTGATTTTTCCCTGTTTGTCCAAAAGGACGGCGTGGACGGAGCCGTTGAACGAGATATTCCCAAGCGTGGCGTTGCCATTTATGTTTTGTCGCGCGAACAGGACGATGGCTTTGGAGCCGTCATCGTAAACGGCTTCGACGCCTTGCGCCGTTTCGGATTCCAACAGGCGGACGGATGGGCGAGGCGTGAAGTCGGAGTTCTTATGTGGTTGCAAAACCGTGAGAAACGTTGTTTCATACGTCGGTTTCGTGGCGGCGCGCAAATGCCAGAAGTTTTGGAATTTTTTGTCTTTGGGCCAGACAGGCGGTGGATCGAACTGGTCAGTCTGGCTGAAACGGATGTCTTTCGGAAGTAAGAAATCTGTCCGCAATGTCGCTTTGGGACGTTTGGTGTAGACCGTCTGATTGGAAATATCCATCTTGTCAAAGGCATGGAGATTGAATTCGAAGACCTTGGGCTGCTGTGTCTTAAGCGTGTCGCGGATGATGATGAGGCCGGGCTTTACATGGATGATTTCGCGCAGGGCGGTATCCAAAGCGCCGCCATAGGCGGCGGTGGCATCGCCAGCGAAGCTATCGAAATGGTCATCATGGAAGAATCGCGTGATTTTTCCTTTGGCATGCCAGCCGCGCTCTTCGCCTTGGCCATCATCGAAGGTGATGCCGCATTTGGCTTTTGTCGCACGCATCCACTGGTCATGGTGGGGGGAGCCATAGTAGTTGTAATGGCCGGTCGGGATGGCGAGCGGTTCGCCGTAAGCTTCTAATGTAAAGCAGTTTTGGTCGCTGTGGCCATGCGAAACGGCACCATAGGGGGAGGAGCGGAATGAAAGGGCGATGTCGTTTTCATGGTTGGTCAAATCCGTGTGCGACAAGACAAGACCGACATATGGGAAGCAACGCGTCGTCGGAAGCGATTCCGGCGGTTTCGGCGTGATGGTCGGATCCGTTAATGCAACGCCTAAGATGCCGTTGGGACGGTAGTTGTAGGTTTCAGCATACCAACGGAGGCATGGATCTTTCAGCAACGAACTGAAATAATACATCAATGCGGGCTGTGTGGAACGGCTCATCTGCGTGCCGTCGCCGAACGGCGAGATGGTGGATCCGGGCGGGCATTGATAGAAGCTATAGTAGGGGGTGTTGCGGAAGAATGGTTTTTCCGAAAGGTCGATGCCAGTCGCTTCGCGCAGGGCGACGACGAAATGGAGGGCGAAATCCATGTAGGCCGACCAGTAGTGGGGGCCTTCATTCCAGCCGCCGTCTTCGCGGCCCCATGCGGGATAAACGCCCCAATAGATGCTGACGATGTATTGGAGCCATTCCTTCGCTTCGGGCACTTCGTTGTACAGTTCGATGGCGGCTTCGCCGAGAAAACCGATCTGGCGGCCGAGATGTGATTCGTATGGATTGTTATCATAAGGCTTGCGGCGCAACAGGTTGTAAATCGCGCGGGCGCGTTCTGCCATGGATGCTTGGATCTGGCGGTGCTCCGCAGGTGAATAGAGCTCGTAAGTCCAGTCATATGAACGACATCCGCGCATCATGATCCACATGGCAGGTTCGTCGTTGTGGAACGTGTTGGTAGGGCCATTTGGATCCCATGAGAAGAAATGGAGGACGCGGCGTTTGGCTTCCGCGCCTGCTTCGTCATCGGCTGTAAGCAGATAGGCCAATGCGGCGTTTTGCATTTTGTCCATGGGCGGGCGGGTTGTTCTGAAAATCGTCGTGTAGGCTTGGCTACGAGCCTGTCCGCTTTTCGGCAACCAGTCGGGCTCTTTGACAAGTTCTTCTCCTGCAAATGTTTTCACTTGTTTTAGCAGATTTTCCGCCATAGTTTTCAAATCGCCTGAACGGGCGCGTTTGCGGATGAGATTCAGGCCTTTGGGCTTGACGAAAAGGCGTGGGCGAGCCAAGGCGACTTTGAATTGCTCTGGAGCTGGAAATGGCCAGATATGAGCATCTTGCGTCACTGTAAACGACCGTGCCTTGCTCCAAATGATGCCGACGTTGGCGATATCCGCACCATATCGCCAATACCATTTGCCATTGGCGAGCGGCGTTGTGGGAACATGGACAAGCCACGGATAATTCGCCACTTCCATAAGGGATGCGTCACTGAAATCCGGCGTCTGACAGATTTGGAGCGTGTAGCTTGAGGCGCGGGTGACAGGCAACCAACGGAACGGCGGTGGATTCATCGTGACAACTTCATCATTTTCAGGCGAATAGGGAAGATTTTGACCGAAGACTGGCTCACGGTCAATACCGAGAAGCGGTGCGACGAGTTCGCGGTTCTGGGCGATTGTCTCATGGCTGATGGGCGTTAGGGAGGCGTCGTCCCAATGGGTCTCGCCAGGCGTAAGCCAGTGGTGGAGTTGGAGTTCCACCTGCACGGCATCCGGCGGGGCGATGAACAACAGGCTGTGGACATGCGTCCAGTCATCGACGACTGGGAAGAATTTCTGTTCGAGCAAGATTTCCTTTCTGTCGGCGTCGAACCAATGGACGCGGAGGGACGGTCCCGTATTGTTCGCGGCTTTCACTTCCGGTGTGCAGCGGTACCATGCGGAGACGATGACGGCGACGCAGTCCTGCGGTAACGGCTGCCGTTGAGTCCACGCTTCACGCTCTTGGTCGGAATCGCTGTGGCAGATGGCGAATTTGTCTCCTGTATGTCCGCCGAATGTTCCGACGGAGAGCGTGCCGCCTGTGCGGAAATTGTTTCTTGCCCAACTGACGAATGTGTCGTCTTTTACGTCTTCAAAACTGGTGTTTTTCAGAATTTCAGCGGCTAGGGGGAGGGAGAACAGCATAATGATGGGTAGAATATGACGCATAATGTTGGATATTAGTGAGTTGAGTTATTTGAAACGGAGGAGTTTCGTGATGGCTGCTTGGGCTTTTGCGATTTCATTCCCAGCCATCAGGAGGCGGATGTCATATGGCGCGTCTGTGTTTTGGAAAGTAGGTTTGTTGAGAATCGGTTCGAAATGCGAAAGCATATGCCATTCGCCGTTTTGGAATTCGCCAATTTCCATTTGAGTGAATGGCGGGGCGTTTTCGGCACGGATGATGTCGATTTCTACACCGTTTTTGAAGGGGAGCAGGGCGAGTTGCGATGACTGGCGGATGTCTTTGCCGTCCAAGGAGATGACGCCTGTGTCATTGAGTTTGGAGAAGACGGCTTTGCCGTCGATTTCAAGATGACGGAAGGCGTTGACTGCCACAAGGTTGCCCCGTTCGTCCCATTGGAGGAATACCGTGCGGAGCGGGGCGACGGAGAAATCTAGCTTCGGGTAGCCGTTGTGGGCGGGAACGGAGACGGATTGCTCCGAGTCTGCGAAATTGACGAGTGTGAAGGCGCGGCCGTTGTGGAGCGGGACATCGAAGGCCATGAGTGACCCGTTGTCGATGTTCAGGCGGATTCGCTGAAGGCCGGAGATATTGTCGAGAAAGTCTTGATAAAGGATGCGAAGTTGCTTGCGGTCAAGCATTTCCGCAGGAGCGGGTTGCCAAAGGACGGATTTGTTTTCTGATAAGATATTGGTCATGAAAGCCTTCGCATCTGGCAGGCCGATTGGCGCGAAATCGGCCTTGAGGCCGAGCTTTGCGAGGCGGTCTGGACGATCTGGTTGGCGTGACCAGCCAAATCGCGGATCGCCTGTAAGCAAAAGTTTTCCGCCGTTTGCGACAAAATCAGAAATTTGCGCAAATGTCTCGTCTTTAGCGCCATAGGCTAGCGGCCAGAGGAGTGCTTTGGCGGATTTCGGAAGCTTTCCAAGCTTCCATTCGTTGATGACACCGAAGGGGACGTTGAGCGTGAGCAACGTGTCGATGGCTCCACGGAGATTCTCATGGATTTGCGGCGTGGCGTAGCCCGAGCGGATGCCGTCTGGAATGACGATGAAAAGCGACGGCGATTCGTAACGGACGTGTGCGTTGCGGAAGAGGAGAGCCATGTTGCGGTAGGCTTCCAGTACGGGTTTGGCCGTCAAATCAGCGTGGTTGATGCCCCACGGGAAGACGCAGTCTTGGAAATCCTTCCACGACCAGCAGCCCATGAAGGAGACGCCCATGCCGAGCGAACAGTGCCCGACGGCCAGATAGTGGCGGATGGATGCTTCGGCGGTATCGCCCCACTGACCCGCGTTACGTGCACCATGGGCGATGGCGGAACCCATCTCGCCAAGGGAGATGGATTTGCCGTCAAAACGGCGGTCCATCATCTTGATGACGGATCGCATGTTTGTGAGTGCTCCATAGTGGTGGACGTTGACGAAATCCTGTTCATCCGCGCCATCGAATTTGTCACAAGAGGTCAATGTTTGTAAATGGCCAACAGTCGCTAAAGCATTGGGATTTCCTGATTTGATGCCTTCTTGATTTTCGCGGACCCAGCGTGAAAAGACAACGGAGCGGAACAGTTCGACATCCCGTGCGCGGAGGTCCTGCCAATTTTTCGGCTTTACGGATAGTGTGAGCTCTGTGTCCGCTCCGGACTCTTTCCAAGCCTGTTGCGCGTTTTCGACGGAACCGTACTGTTGCGTAAGAAAATCTTTAAACAACGGCATGAGCACTTCTGTATTGCCGAGACCTGTAGTCGGTTCATTCTGAATGTCATAGAACATACCAGGAACATCTTTGTAACGACTCACCCAGAAATTGTTCCACGTCTTTTGGGCATCAAGATCGGCCTGGCTGAGATCCAGTCCGATCCAGTCGTGGAGACTGAGGAACGGCATGATCTGATGCTCCTGCGCAAGTTGGACGATGGCGTCCGTCTGGCTTTGCGTGTATGGCGGTTGTTCCAAAAGGGCCTGCGAATTCCAGCGGAAGTTGACGGGCAGGTGGGCGAAAGGCGAGAAGTGCAAGATTCGCAGGAAGTTAAGGCCAAAATCGCGCATGGCGGCGAAATCCTTCTTCCAGACGAGCGGATTTTCGTTGGCGGAATACCACATCATGCCCGTCGTATTGGCACCGATGAAGAACGTCGGCTGACCGTTGAGATTGAAATAGTTGTCCTTCAGTTCAAACGTAACTCCTTTGGATAGAGCCTCTTGACTCCAGACGGAGATACCGTTTTCCATCATGTCGATGGGTGTTTCGCCATCGAGAAGCTCCGTCGTGAATGTGTGGAACGACTGATTATCGTCTTGCGGAACATTCCATGTGGCGGAGACTTGGAAACGGCCTTCCGCCGCCGTCGCTGTGGCGAACTCTTTGTTGTCCATAAGGAAACGAACGGTAAGCGGATGTGTGTTGGCGTTAATGCCGCTGACGGTGAAGGCGACGGCATCGCCGCGCCGTGCGCACGGCTTGTCTGATGATGTATTAATAAGGTATGACGGCGTGAGGAGTTTTTGGCAGAGTTCGACGAACAGATTGTCGATGGCAGGCTGCGAACCGTCGAAGAGATTGTGGTTCGTTGGCGTGAACATGGCCCAATTGGAACCGTTGTACGGGCCAGCGTGATTCAACACGACGGCTGCGGCGGGGCCGCGATTGCGGCCATATGCATCAAGTGATTGGATCAGAGGAATATAGCGTGCATGGACGTTGGGGAAAACGGGGCTGTTGGAGCCTGTCATTGCGACGGCTGCGGGGCCTTCCACGGAGCCGTCCATCCGCCATTCCCTCATGAACCATTTTTGTTGTGGAGCAGGGCGGAGCGAACGTGTCCGCAGAAGGAGGAATGACGGATCGCAAAGGCCGATTTGGTCTGGTTGGAGCTGCATCGTATCGCCGTGGGTACCATAGCGTGTGTTGAGACGTGCATCAATGGATTCGCCTGTTCCAATTTTGTCTGCTGTGACGCCTGAATCAACGGTTGTCCAACCGTCTTTCGACGGAGCGCCTGGCTTGTCCAGTGGATAGCCGCCGATGGAGATGAATGAGCCCTTGTCTTTCAAGAACTTGCGGAAATTCTGGACGGCTCCTAACGGGAAGAACGGCGCGTTTGGGAGAACGAGCAAATCGATGGCTGTTTTGGACAGGCAATACGATTCTGCAAGGTCGCCAGATGTCATGATTTGCGGATGGAAACCTTTGGCTTTCAAGAGATTGACAAGTCGTTGCGCATCGGCGTGGGACGGTTGTTTCTCAATGGATTTGTCTGAATAAATGGCGATTCGCCGTCCGATCGGATCTTCGTGCTTCCAGTCTTGCGGGAGAGATGGTTTTACCGTGAAAGGCGTGATTTCCTCTCCTGTAAACGCAAGATTGCGGACTCTGACGGTGTGGTTGCCGAAATTGAAGCCCAGCAGCATGAATTCAACAGACATGAAATTTCGATTTTTCGCGCCGCGCGGCTCAAAACGGAATGACGCGAAGGGGAGGCTGACTTTGCGCCATGTGTTTTTCAATTCGCTTAATGTCTTGCCGTCAAGGAAGTTGACTCGGCAGACCCATGCGTCTTTATCGCTTTCAAACAGCCAGACATGCATAGCGGCGTTGTCCGCCGCTTCTTCCACGAAAACCTCAAATGAAAGCCCTGTGGATTTTGGCGGAATGGCGAAGGGCGACAGGCGGATGTTGCCCCAGCCGTATTTTCCGTTCTGCGTATCGAAGGAAAAACGGACGGAGCCGTCGTCTAGTTTCTGATAGGTTGGTGCGTTGCCGCCGTCGGCATGGGGCGACCATTTATCTGGTTCGAGAAGCGGGATTGTCTGGGCAGTCAAGCTGAGGGAAAGCATGGTGATGAGCAGCATGGGACGCATGATATGTATCTCCTGTTGTGGATAATTGTTGTCAAGAGATAAACGAGACAACAGACGGCAAGATTGGAAATGATGGCTTGAAAAGCAAAAAGCCCGACATCCATTGCGGATGTCGGGCTCGATGGAAATGCTTTAGACTAAGTTACTTAACGGCTTGCGCACCAGCGCCTGCGACGGCACCGAAGAACTTCAGGACGTTCGCGGACGGATAGCGGTTGGCGAACATGGAGACCTTCGTCTCGATCTGGCCGACCTTGTTCATGCCCATGGCTTCACGGAACACGTTGGCGGCGGAATTTTCGTTGTAATCTGTTTTCTCGGAATAGCTTGCGGAGAGGAAGCCTTCCAAGTAGGCCTTGTCGATGATGTCTTTGAAGAGGGCGGGATCAGTGAGGGATTTGTTGCCTTCGAGGCTTTCGATGCCCGTGCAGTCTTCAAAATCTTCCCATGCGTCGTCAGTGACGAAGAAGGGTTTAATATTGGGGCTGATGGTGACAGCCGCGTCGCCTTTCTTGTTGAGGAAGAAGATGTTGTTGTCAAGAGAGACTTTCTTGGTCTTGTCATCGCCCTTCGTGTTGTCGAAACCATACAGAATGCTGAGGCCGAGAATGTTGTGATGAATGTTCGCATCTACTTTGGCATTGGCGCGGACGGCGAAGCCCATGTCGGTCATTTCGGATGTGCGGCTCCATGTGAAGAGGACGGTGTTGTAGGCGAATTCGAATTTCACAGCGCCATTTTCATTCTTCGTGCAGAGCAGGTCGCAGGCCTGCATGCGGTTGTTGATGAAGAGGTTGTTGAGGATCTTCACATCGCCTTCGTGATGGCTGATCTGGATGCCGTAGTTGGAGGCGTTCAGGAAGACGCAGTTCTGGATGGTCAGATTACCGGCGGGTTTGCCCTTCATTTCGGCGGAGGTGATGGACGGGAACGGCGTGTTGCCTTTCGCGGGCGGATCGAGATACATACCGGTTTCAACGCCTTCGGGCTTGCCTTTGACGGCGTGGTAGCTGTTCGCGTCGCCCTGATCGATGTAAAGACCGTCGATGACGGTGGGCTGTCCTTTCAATGCGTCAGCCTGGTTGGCGGAGGCCCACATCTTGAAGCCGACCGTGCCGATATCCATGGCGGGCTTGGTCTGGTTCATTTCATTGGTGGGTTTGAGCATCGTCGGATATTTGGTAATATCGCGGACGCTGAAGTCATCGGAATAACCGCCGATGATGGTGATCGGTTTGTCAATGAGAATCCAACCACAGGAGGTTTTTCCGTGGTAATTGCCTTGTGCGACGTGGATAACATCACCGGGGGCGGCCTTTTCCAAGGCGTTCCAGATGGCCTTCAACGGCGCGTCTTTGGAAGTGCCTTCATTCTTTTTCTTGCCGACTCCGGCGGAAACATACCATTCTGTGCCAAAGGCGGACATGGCAAATGTGAGGCAGACGAGAATAGTCAGCAGTTTTTTCATTTTCATACTCCTTTCAGATGATTGTATTGAAATAATTGTCTTGCTTGATGGACAAATCATGAACTTAATATTCATGCATATGTTGTTTTTTCCAATCATAAAGCTGAAAAAATCCACTTGGTAGTCATTTGCATGTCTTGTTTTATATTTCAAGATATTGTATAAAAAGAAATACTATTGATAGAATTATGAATGTGGTATATGAGTCAATAGAAGTAAGAAGACAGAATGTCTATGAAAAATAAAATAATTTGTTTTATAAAATAAGAATATAAATAATATTAGTTATTATAAAATAAAGTCGTATGACTACTTGAGAATTTGTAGGAGTTTTTAGGAATTAATAAGAATTATTATGAATTGCAAAGATAAAATTTAATGATATATTATTAAGGAAAATATTTGAAATGACTTGTAGCAGGAGCCGATAGATGATTATGCATGTGAACAGTGCGGCGATACGTGGAATGGATGTGAAGGGTGTTGAAATAGAGGTGAATCTAGTGCCACCACCTCCTGAACAAATTGATCAGACAGGGCCTACAATGATTGTTGTAGGGCTTCCAGACATGGCAATACGGGAAAGTCGTGAACGGGTCAGGGGGGCAGTCCAGAGCTCAGGTTATCGGATGCCACGGGGCAAGACGATTGTGAATCTGGCTCCGGCGGATTTACATAAGAGTGGTAGTGCGTATGACTTGCCGATGGCATTGGGGATATTACAGGCGGATGGTCAGTTGGCCTGTACAGGGCTGGATAGTGCAATGATCATAGGTGAATTGGCAATGAGTGGGCAAGTGCGGGGCATTCAGGGTGCCTTGGCGGTGGCGATGTATGCTCGAGATCATGGCTTAAAGCGGATGCTTGTTCCTGCGGAGAACGCGAAAGAAGCGGCGTTGGCCTCTGGTATAGAGGTGTTTGGTGTCAATACGTTGGCGGAGGCGGTCGATGTATTACAGGGTAGGGGGAGACAGTTTGTAACAACAGTTGACATCCAGTCGATTTACACAGTCGAGTCCATGGCGGAAGTCATGGATTTTGTGGATGTGAAAGGGCAGGAGAGTGCGAAACGCGCAATCACGGTAGCGGCGGCTGGCAATCATAATTTGCTTATGATTGGCAGTCCTGGATGTGGTAAGAGCATGATAGCCAGGAGGTTACCTGGTATTCTTCCGTTGCTGGATGTACAGGAGGCGTTGGAGGTGACGAAAATCTACAGTATTGAGGGGTTGCTGGACGGGAAGAAAGGCTTGATGGTGCGACGTCCGTTTCGGTC
>JAEEGK010026801.1_pt1 | contig 11695 bp, 9 predicted proteins | sample 8958771 | NCBI WGS metagenome assembly JAEEGK01 (sample SAMN16246547, study PRJNA631951) | gut metagenome | biome: gut microbiome; feature: rumen; material: SC-attached | host: Bos | place: Iran: Karaj | collected 2018-10 | reverse complement strand
GTAGAATTCACGACGCCAGTACGTGACATCGACTTCCATTTCGTTTCCGCAATGGGGGCATGTGTCATCGGAAGGGATCGTAGAACAAACCTTGACGAAATTCAGGCGTAAGTCCCCTGCGACCTCTGCAAAATTCGGACTCATTGTAGATTCCTTTCCGCATTCGGAACACGAGACACTAACCTCTTCAGAAAAGACGAAAATTTCATCGTTTGACATAATGAACCTCCTTTATTGCGTTTGAACGGTTATAATATAGATTTAGCATGCGACAAATAGAGACGGAATTATACAAGTTCCTTCAATCGGTCTTCAACATCTTCTAATTCAGCATATGTACCTACTAGCCCAATTGACGCTCCTTCACCTTTTTCCTCGGCTTCTTTAATTGTCCGCTTTAAGATTTCTCTTAGTTCGAGTAAATCCTTTTTGGACATTGTTGGAACATAATTTGCCATAAGAACCTCCTTTGTCGCATTTGAATGGTTATAATATAGATTCAGCATACGACAAATATAGACACATTTGTAGGTTTATATTACTTTGCAAGGCGGTTGCCCCTACCGCAGATTTCGGGAAAAATCTATATTATGGACATGGCTAAATCGAGTAACAACCCGGCATACGCAATCATGAGAGAATACCCGGTCGGCGGCCAACTCGTCGTTTACGCATCGCCCCGCAGGGAACCCCTGCAAAAAATTCTGGACGACTCACCCGAGTTGGGCACCATCGTAAAAAAGGATTTCGGCTTCGACATCTCTGGAATCGATGAATTCTACAGCGTCAATATCAAGATATTGCCCGAATACGAGCAATATTCTTGCGATGCAGGAAAATACTTTCTCGATTACGCGGACGCCTCAAAGCTCGCAACCGGTGAAGAAGAGATTATGGCTCCGGACACACCGCCTCTCGTTTTTGAGGTCGTCGTGATCAGGGTTGTGAAATAAAAGGTTACTCTTTATTTCTCATAAAGCTTTTCCGCCTGCTGCAAAAGAGTCTGGTTAAACTCTATCGGCTGGCGGACAATCTCGCGGAACAAAGCCTCAAGACGCAGATCATCAACATTGCCCAAGTTCCCCTTGATGTATTCCACCCAGTCCAAGAGGGCGTCAATCTTGAAGCACAAAAGCCACTTGGCATTTTTCCATGCTTCCCAGTCAAATTTCCGACTGGAACGGAACAGATTCAAACCCAGCGCATATTTCTCCGGCTGTGTTTTTACGAAATCCGTGACATATTCCATCCGGTCAAATCCATTGGTCGTTGACGGGCCGACAGAATCTAGGTAATAGAGGGCAATCATGTTAGCCAAAGGCTCCTCAACCCATGTTTTCAGACAATAAAGGCCCGACGTTGGAGCATCCATAATAGCATGCCCCAGCTCGTGAACCAAGGTCAGAGCCGTAGTGTATTTTGAATCCTGCCATTTCTGATGCTGGTTGCGGATTTTTTCGTATGAGACCCAAATTTCTGGTCCCTGGTCCTGGAACTCGCCCTTAGGGAAGTAGAGGCCGATGGGATCACCCCTATCTACTAGAGCCGTTTCTAGTTCCCAAAACCGATCTTCATCCACGATATCATGGAGTTTGTCTAAATCATCGGAAACGCCACAATCAATCGCCAGGCCCTTTTGGTTGATGGTCCTTTCACTGACAAAAAAAATAGGGATTTCGAGGGCCTTGCTATAGATGCCGTAACCGCACTCTTCTTCAGCAGGAGCTATAATGTGCTTTTCAAAATACATAAGCATATCGTCTGACGGCATAACCGTCTCTGACGTGCCTGGCTCTTGTTGGAATTTGATTTTGTTCACGAATTTTGGCTTTGGCATTAGATATGCTTCACTTTTTTTTGGGGGTAATATATATAAAATTTATGGGTATACAAAAAAGCCTCCGCGGAGCTATTTGGGGTCATGGGGGCAATTTTAATTCAGCAAAAATATTTTACGGGAAGTTTTGGCGCTACTTTTCTATCTGCGCTTTAATTTTTTCCACTAATTCTTTTTCGACATTCTGCATTTTAGCAACGAAGTCGTCCCATTGGGTTGCACAAGCTGGAATAGGGACTGCAAACACAGATATCTCACCCTTATAGCCTACGGTTTCCCAATCCCTGATACGGATGTCATTTTCTTGTATTTTACGAGATTCGCTAAATGAGTATGGAGAAATCAAAATGGTTTTCGTTGCCTCTAGAGTATACATATAGGCAAGCATTTGCATCACATCGCGACCTTTGATAAAAACGCGGTACTCGCCATTTCCATTTTTTGGTATATAATTATCTTCTTCAAATTCGGAATCGTTTTTATCAATATCATTGTCGTTCTTATTCACGCACAATTTCTTGTATTTGGCGTCTAAAACAACAGACTTTTTGTTATTCGCCCCATCTCTTTTTCTATAAAAGTCGGGATAGTGATTTTTTCGACCTCCAACCAAAAGCTGTATTCCATTTTCTCCCGTTCTGTTGTTGGAATGAATCAAGTCAACATGATTATCTTCAAACACCTTCGCCAAAAACTCTTCCCATAGCGAGGCTCCATCAAACAAAATCCCCCTAATGGGCTTGTCACTATGACCATAGCTCAGTTTTTCATGCCGTAAAATAGCCAAACAAAGTTTACGCAATGGTTCGTAAGCAGTATAATACGGGTGAGTGACCGGATGCATATTTTGGGAGATTACCTGCATCCTTGAATTTTTCGAATAAGTCGGCGTTGCAGCAACAATGGAATTTACATCATCGCGAGTATCGGAGTCCGAATCTAGAATGGAGCCGCCAAAATTAAGACTACGAATATACTCTATAGTATGGCGAACCAGTTGGGTTATCTTATTATCGGTCGTATATTCACGGGTATGGTACGCAACCTTACCATTGAAAGGCATATTATAACGAATGTGCCGTACAACATCAATAGGTCCGCGGACATTGGCATCGTTATATTCATGTTTCACATACGCACGGAAAATTCCTTGTGCGCACGCCGCTTTCAGATAACTGGGAAAAAGGTAATATAAGAAATCAAGAAGTTTGTCTTCTGCAGAACCTGTCTGTGGCGCAAAGGCGACATTACAGACTTTCTGCAACATATAATGCAAAAAATAGTTCTGATTAGACAGGTCAAATCGAGATGTGATTTGCATTTGCAAATCATCTCCAAGGCCGATAAAGCCCATAACATTGCCGGTCTGAAAACTCGGTTTTTCAAGATCAGTTTCTTGTTCTTTGACCCAATCTAGCTTATAGACAAAATTATCATCTCTACCAAGTTCGGCTTCTGCATTATTGAATGAGAATACGAGTAATTCACCATTTTTCTCTTTCCATTTGTCAGAGCACAATTCATTCAGCGATTTTCCACCGATCGCTTCTAAACAGCCCCGAAATTCTCTATTCCAGGGGTCCCACGCCTTATTCCACGGAGCAAACTTATACTGATTATCTTTTAGACAAATGGGCATATTCTTTGCAGCGGGAAAGATTAAGCATTACCGCCTTCGCCTAGTTCTTTATCAGTTCCTTCAGTAGGATTTTCACCATTTACTCCAGGTTTCTTCGGTTCCTTATCACCATAGTAAGCATTTTTCAACTCTATAAGGAACTTGTCGTCTTTATCCAATCCTCGTAAGTATTCGCGAACGACGCCCTCAATGTGATTTTCCCAAAGAGCTTTAAAAGCATCTGATTCATTTTTCTTGGACGAATCGTAATATTTGGCAAACTTCAAGAAATAAGCACCACCGATTTGATATGCCTGACCGAGATGATATTTAGGATCGAGTATTTTCTTATTGAGATCATCCATTCGATTTTTCAATCTATCTAGAAGTTCAGGAGAGATATCTTTTTCCGTACTTTTCTTCCATTTTTCAACATTTCCAAACATCGATTCCTGGCTTTGTTTAGCCGTAATTTCCTTAAAAGCAAATCTACGACGCATAGCAAAATCAATACTATCGACACTGCGGTCGATATCGTTCATCGTGCCAATGATATAGACATTTTCAGGAACAAAGAAATGACCGTAGTTGCCAACATTTAAATCCTTTCCAGCACTATCTTTTTTTTCTTCAAAACCTAGCACTTTATCAAAAACGTTCGGTATTTGATGAAGATTGGCATACTGAGTTTTAATAGAACCATCTTTATCTCTATATCCAGGATCAATCGAGTAGAAAAGTTCACCAAAAATTTTAGACATTTCTCCACGATTAATTTCGTCAATAATAAAGATGAACGGAATCTTGGATTCAATATTCTTCAAAGCATTTTCGCAGAACACCTTAAATACACCATCTTTCCGTTCAAAGCCAATTTGTCCATTATCTCCATTTTTCGGACGCAAGCCTTCAACAAAATCGGTATAATCGTAGGACTGATGGAATTGAACAAAACAACACTGTTCGTTAAATTGCGTTTTATCCTCAAGCTTTTCAAGATTCTTTTCCGAATCATCAAAAATCAGCTGTTTGGCAATCTTTTTCGCAAGATATGTTTTTCCTGTTCCCGGAGCACCATGGAGAATAATGTTATGGTTGTTAAGAAGAAAAACTACATATTCATTCATAATCTTTTTTTCATTGATTTGATTATTTTCAAATTGACTATTATTTTTCTCACCAAAGGCGTTATACAATATATGCATATAAAGAAGAGACTGATTCAATGGATTTTTGCATTTGCAATCAGGCAAATTTAAGTCATCCATAACTTTTATCAAATCTTCGTCTTTTGTATTACTATCCAAGCCAAGTTTATTGCACCGATCTTTTAATTCATCTGGTTTTATTGGAATATACTTATTTGGTTCTAGGCAATACAAAAAATTCTTTTTATGTCCATTATTATCTTTCAATTCACCTTTTTTATACTTTCCCAACGACCAAATTATGGGATTCTTATGACTCCATTGATCTAGTCCAATAGGAAGCTTACCACATATATCATCTACAACTTTACGTTCTTCCTCATTAAAAAAAGACATCCGATTAACTTTATTACTTGTAGGTGCACCTTTAATCACATCATCCAACTTATCAGCCGCAAATTCCGGTTCCATCCATTTTTTCAATGCGTTTTGTGTATTTTGAAACCAAAAATCCTGAGCATCTAATATTTTTAGGTAAACCGCTTTCGTCTTATTCTTTTCCCACCATTCACGAATAATATGTTCGTTTTCCATTTTCATTTCCTTACAAATTAAATTTTTCCATACGCAAAACACGTTTCATAAAGACTCCGCAGAGCCATTTCAGGCCTCACAGAGACAATTTCGCTAGAGATGCGTTCAAGGAGATAATAAGCACCAGCAACCGATTTTCTCTTACTCCTCACAGTTATTCCTGAAGTATTCCCAGATGCGGACCATTGCGAGGGTGTCGACTTCGCAGTATTTGAGGGATGCCTGGCGGATTGCTTCGGTATGCAGCTTGTTGAAGCGACCGGCTTGCAGCATCACGTAATCGAGCTTGCTGATGCCACCGCAGTTGATTTGCTTTTCATCGTTCCAGATGTCGGAATCGTCGAAATCGGCAGGGAACTTGTTTGCATCAACATTCGCGGCAAACTCTTTTAACATCGGCAAATTATGGTAGGGATCCATATTGTCGCCGTAATGATCGCGGAAATAAGCCTCATCGCTAGCCAAAATGGCAGGAAACACCTGCTTGATGGAATTGGAACTCCCCATCATCGGATGGTAGAAGTATTTTTGAGCGACAGCCTTCAAATCCAACATATCACGGGGTCCTGCAGTAAACGGATACTTACAACTTCCCGTCGGATGCGTAATTTTTTCAATAAAGCGCACCAGCTCGTCCTTGTCGGATTCGTCTGATTCTATCAACTGCTCTCGAATAGCGTTGAGAATAATATTTTCATGTTCTGCATAACGGAAGATCGTTCCGTCATCATTGTCCAGTTGTTTTTTCAGTTCACGGACAAATTTAAAATTCGGATTTACTCCCGCCTCTAGCGAAATGAACTCTCCCCCACGCCCTTCCTTGTGTTCATAATGTCCATCCTCATAACAAACATGGTGAGAGAACTGGTAGGCAACTTCTTCGTTCGGGCGCGAGCCCTTGAACAGCGGGACAGCACCTTGATAAGTTTCAAAATCGATAAAATGCAGCGGATAGGTCCACTTCGCCATTTCTGCTTTCGCGGCAGCCTTCAAGAAAGTCGGAGCCACTTCACCGGTCTTTACGCTGTGAACATGCAAGAAACGCAGGTCATTATCCGAAAGTTTCGTGCGTTTTTGGAACGCTTCAGGAGTCGCATCTTCAGCAGGAACATATTCGTATTCGTTGATATCGGTCAGGAGAAGCTTTTTCTGTTCAAGCCAGCCATTGCCCTTGAGACTTGGCGGCAGTCCCTTTGAACCACCCTTGACATCTACAATGCAAGGTTTCCCTGCAATATCAACTCCAAGCATATCCTTGAAGAACTCTGCACGACCATCTTTCTTGCCAGCTTTGCGTTCCTCGTCTGTGGCGTAGAACGGACAATTAAATTTTTTCACATCAACTTTACAGAGGCTATAGTCCTTGCGGTTGTTGACATACATGTCCGCAACTTTTTCGACAAAATCCACAAAACAACCATTAAATTTTTCATTAGCAATTTCAGGAATTTCATCATTGATAATCTTGTCGCAGAGTTCATCCACATCGATAACGCGGGCAATGTTATTTTTGCCCTGCAATTTTTCACGAATATCCGGAGCACATTCTACTTCGCGATGACCATCCTTGAACTTAATCTGTAACAGCGAGCTCAAAGAATCAACATCGCTTATGGCATCGGTGTTTACAAGCATCAGCTTGGCACGAACTTTGAGGTGCGAATATTCCTCAAAGAACTTGGTAAACTGCTGCACCACGTATTTCTGGAATGTAACATCTAAAATCTTATCTAGGTAATCCGATTTAAACTTGCCGCCGCGACCATCAAAAGAATACAGCGGTTCATCGGCACCAATCCCCTTCGACTTGACTTCAATAATTTCGAGGGTATCGCCCCGCTTGTGCAAGATATCGACATAGACCAAGAAGTTGTTCGTGCCAAAGGCGGCTTCAGCCACATCGGCATTTTCCATACGGAGAAAGCGCATCGTGTCTACAAGGGTTTTCATCTGGGCAGGAACCGGCGAAAGCGTCGGATCCCTGCGGATGATGTTCTCGTCGGGAACGCCCTCGTAAACGCGGGCAAGTGCACCAAACTGGTCGCCCACTTCGGCAATGCCATCGACTCCATCAAAGTGGTAGGCGTAGTCTTTGGAATTGCGGTAGTAATACGCATACATCGCACATTCTACCGCCTGGTTGAACGCCGACTTGGTGAACTTTTTCTCGTGATACTTGTTGTCGAGCATGACACCCTCGTTTTAATTAGTCCGTCAAAAATTAGTTAAACTTTATTTCTTGTACCACTTGGGAGTCTTCTTTTTCAGGGGAGAATCCGCAAACATATCGGACATATCAACATTTTTCGACACGTTCCATTTATCAAGATTTCCTTGAAATTTAGAAGATGCGAACATTTCACTCATTGTCTCAACGTTTGACACATCCCATCCGCTGATATCACCATTAAAAATGGAATTTTTAAACATAAGCTTCATGTTTGTAACATTCGACACATTCCATTTACTGATATCACCATTGAATTGCGATTCTCGAAACATATGACTCATATCTGTAACGTTTGACACATCCCATTTACTGATATCGCCATTAAAATTCTTATAACAGAACAAGCTTTCCATATCGGTAATTTTAGACACATCGATAAAATTCAAGTCACACTTATCACCATTTTTCGTAATAGCCGCACGAATCAAAGCGTCCAAATGATTTCTGCTTTGAGCAACGACATTTTTTGCAGAGACGTCAAAGATTTTCCATTTTGGAACATATTCTTCATTATCAGATCCATAAAACAATTCCGATACATTACATTCTAAAGAAACATTCCATTTATCAATGTTCCCCTGAAATTTGGAATTTGCAAACATATTGCGCATATCCGTAACATTCGACACATTCCATTTGCTAACATCTCCATTAAATTCTGAGCCATCGAACATGCCGGTCATATCAGCAACTTTTGATACATCCCATTTACTGAGGTCGCCATTAAATTGCGTTTCACTGAACATGTTGGACATATCAGTCACATTTGAAACATCCCATTTACTGACATCGCCATCAAATTGAGAGTTACAGAACATGCTAGACATATCAGTCACATTTGAAACATTCCATTTGCTGATATCGCCATTAAAACTCGAATATTGAAACAGGCAACTCATTATAGAGACATTCGACACATTCCATTTACTAATATCACCATTAAACGCAGATTCTTCAAACATCTGTTGCATATTAGAAACATTTGAAACATCCCATTCGCTGATGTCTCCATTGAAAGGCGTACTCAAGAACATTCCCATCATGTCCTTTACCTTGGAAACATTCCATTGGCAAACATCACCGTTAAAAGCAGACCATGCAAACATGGCTTTCATATTTACAACATTTGACACATCCCATTTGCTGATATCACCATTAAATTCGCTATTCGCAAACAAATCGCTCATATCCGTAACTTTAGATACGTCAATGAAATTCAAATCGCAATTTTTGCCATTCTTTTTAATAGCGGCTTTTATCAATTTAGTTAAATCATTTTTGTCTTTAGCAACAACCGTCTTTTGTTCAGCGGTCTTTTTGGCAGCTGTAGTTTTCTTAGTTTCTACAGTTTTCTTGGCAGTAGTTGTCTTTTTAGTGGCAGTAGTCTTTTTCACTTGTTTAGTTTCTTTTGTTTGTTCTTTCATATTTACCAGCCTTTTAGTTCTTTATTTTTCCAAAGAGCTTTCCTTGTACCACTTAGGAGGTTTCTTTTTCAATGGAGAATCATCAAACATCATCCCTATAATTTTCACTTTAGATATATCCCATTTGCTAATATCGCCATTAAAACGAGAATTAGAGAACATGCTGAACATATTGGTAACATTTGATACATTCCAATCGCTGATATTGCCATTAAATTGAGAACCATCAAACATCAAGGACATATTTGTAACTTTAGACACGTTCCACTTACTGATATCGCCAGTGAATTTCGATTCTTGGAACATCATGAGCATTTTCTTTACTTTAGATACATTCCATTGACTGATATCACCATTAAATTGAGAACCGTAGAACATTCCAGACATATCTGTAACATTTGAAACATTCCACTTGCTGATATCACCATTAAATTGAGATTCACTGAACATATCGTGCATATTCTTTACCTTAGATACGTTCCACTGGCTAATATCGCCATTAAATTGAGACTGACTGAACATAAATGTCATGTCCTGAACTTTAGACACATCCCACTGACTAATATCGCCATTGAATTGCGATTGCATAAATAAATTGCTCATATCCGTAACATTTGATACGTCAATGAAATTCAAATCACAATTTGTACCATTCTTTTTAATGGCGGTTTCTATCAATTTAATCAAATCATTCTTGTCTTTAGCGACAACTGTTTTTTGACCAGCAGTCTTCGGTGCAGCAGTTTTCTTTGGAGACGCCACAGCCTTCTTAGCAACCGTAGCCTTTTTAGCTGTAGTTGTCTTTGAGGATTCTGCAGCTTTTTTGGTGACTGTTGTCTTTTTGGCGGCAGTAGTCTTTTTCACTTTTTTCGTTTCTTTTGCCTGGTCTTTCATATTCACTTGTCCTTTTTTGCTTTCGCATTTATTTACTGTTAAATTTTATTCCTTGTACCACTTTGGAGGATCACATTCCAAAGGAGATCCAACAAACAATTCAAACATATTTGCGTCTTTTGAGACCTTCCATTTACTGATGTTACCGCTGAATTCAGAATCCGCAAACATGGCTTCCATTGTAGTTACTTTGGACACATTCCACTTGCTGATGTCGCCATTGAATCGGGACCGATCAAACATAGAATTCATGCTAGTCACGTTCGATACGTTCCATTTGCTGATGTCGCCATCAAACGGAGATTCTTTGAACATAAAGTCCATGCTCGTCACCTTCGACACATTCCACTGACTGATGTCACCATCAAATTGCGAATCAGCAAACATAAAACTCATGTCGGTCACATTGGATACATCCCACTTGCTGATGTCACCGTTGAACGCCGATCCGCAGAACATAAAGTTCATACTCGTCACATTTGATACGTTCCATTTGCTGATATCGCCACTGAACGGAGTATGTTTGAACATAGAGTCCATAGTCGTCACATTTGACACATTCCACTTACTGATATCGCCGTTAAATCGGGACCCTTCAAACATAAATCTCATATCAGTCACATTGGACACATCCCACTTGCTGATGTCGCCATTAAATTTGCTTTCCATGAACAGCTCGTTCATTTCCGTAACTTTAGATACGTCAATGAAATTCAAATCGCAATTTTCGCCATCCTTTTTTATGGCTGCTTTTATCAGCTTTATTAAGTCATTTTTGTCTTTCGCGACGACAATTTTTTGTTCAGAGGATTTTTTAGTTGCTGCGGGCTTCTTGGCAGCAGCAGTTTTCTTGGTTACAGTAGACTTTGGGGATGCCGTAGACTTCTTGGCCGTAGGAGACTTTTTAGCAACCGTAGCCTTTTTAGCAGTAGTTGTCTTTGATGATTCTGCAGCTTTTTTGGAGACAGCTTTCTTTGCTTTTGCCTTTTCGGTCATATTTACCAGCCTTTTTTTGAAATTAAATATACTCTAAAAAACACTATGTACGCCAAAAATGCTTCAAGAAGCTTACGTTTTTAAGAAATACCATTTTTGAACAAAAAAAATGGCGACCCGGAGGTCGCCATTCTGAAATTTTACTAGTTCCGTTTTACTTCACGAGGACGCGGAAGGTCTTGGACTGACCAACGCTGCGGACCATGTACACACCCGGCGTAAAGCCTGCAGCACGGATGGACTTAGCAACGCTCTGACCGTTGACTTCGACGTTGCCGAGGAACTTACCGGTCATGCCAAAGACTGCGTAAATCTTTTCAGGAATCTGGAGTTCCACGCGAGCCTTCGGAAGAGCAATAGAACTTTCTTCGCAGTCAAAGCCCATGCAGAACTTGAACCAGTCCACGTTCACGAAGTTCCCGACAATCTGCATTCTGAGTACATGTTCGCCCTTCGGGATTTCCTTGGTCTTTGCTTCAACCGTAGAATAATGATCCCAATCTTCGCCCTTTTCGGCCTTGATGACATCGGTAATTTCCTTGCCATCAACGTAGAACTGGACGCCGACATCATCAGATGCCGTAGCCATGTTCAAACGAACCGTGTATTCAGACGCAATCTGGTTATCGATAGTGTATTCCACCCATTCGCCATCTTCGGTGTAACCGAGAGCATAGCCCTTAGACTTGTCCGCAGAGTCAATTTGCACGATGTCCACTTCATCTTCGCGATAGGCGCCGCCCTTGTTTTCGCGGTCGTTATCGTAGAAGGCCTTGTTGTGACCACCGACATCGTAATCTTCCGCTTCAATCTTGCCCGGGATTGCAGATGCGACTTCCTTGAACGGGGTCTGCGGAACAGCAGTCTTTTCGCTTTCCATGTACCAGTAGTCGAAATCGAAACCACCCTGCTTGACAACAAAGAACAAGTCTTCAACGCCTGCAGCATCCTTCA
>JAEEGK010026798.1_pt1 | contig 11696 bp, 5 predicted proteins | sample 8958771 | NCBI WGS metagenome assembly JAEEGK01 (sample SAMN16246547, study PRJNA631951) | gut metagenome | biome: gut microbiome; feature: rumen; material: SC-attached | host: Bos | place: Iran: Karaj | collected 2018-10 | reverse complement strand
GATTGGGGATTGGGCCCAATCCCCAATCCCCAATCCCCAATCCCCAATTCCCAATACCCAATCCCCAATAAATATAAAAAATTAAATTTACAATAATTTAATTTATTAAAAATCATTAAGTAATTAAAATTATTTATAAAAATGGAATTAGATATAATTAATATATATTTTGATAAAAACATACTTTTGAAAATGTTATTTTTTACTACCATTATTAATAACTTTAATTTTAGATAAATAAAATTATAATTAACCAATAAAAAATCAATAAAAATAAAAATTTTTAATGAAAATTATAATATTCCTCCCAAATTTATAATATCTTAAACATTCTTTATAGAATGCAACTCTTTTTAAAATTAATATATTATATATTAAATAATATCAAAATATTCAAAATAATTTATAAAAAAATTTTAAGAAAATTATGAATGAATATTATATTATATTTTAAATAAGAATTTATAAATGTAGAAAGAATAAAATTAATAATTCAAGAAAAAGAAAATGTAATCTAACTATGATTAACAATTAATTGTTATTCAAAAAAAATACAATTCAAATTCAAATTCAATTATTAATATATCAGCAATTAAAAATAATTATAAATTAAATAAATAAATAAATAATGTAATGGAAAAAAAGCTTATATTTTTTTACATTATTGAATAATTCAATGGTTTAATTAATTAAATTAAATGTTTGTCACAAAAAATATATAGAAAAAATTGAGTTAACAAAAAAATAATAATTGTTTAAATTTGAATAAAACATTTATCTAATAAATTATATTAAAAAATATGAATCGTAAATACATCAGGATTTTCTTAACAAAAGATGTAAATTATAAAAAAATAAATGATTATCCTTTCATAATTTTAAATCCTTTTGAAAATTATAATAAAAAAACATTTACCTTATCTCAAATAAAGCTCATTTTAGAAAATGATAATATTAATGTTTCAAAGATTGATCAATTTAAGTATTATTCAAATGAAAAAGGAGGGTATATTAATATCAAATCAAACAATGAATATCCTTTAAATAATTGTTTAACGTTATATTTACATTTAAAAAAAATAACAGATTCTGAAATATTAGAAATGGAAAAAAAAATATGTTGTTTAGAACAACAATTACAAATTCAAAAAAATATTTTTCCATCAACTCCAAAAACTAATTTAGATTTTTCTCGTCAATCTTCAGCTTGTGAATATGATTTAATATTTTTATATTCTTCTCCAATTGTAAAACAAATAAAATCAAATGAATCAAATCCTAAATACAATGAATTTAATGAACAAATAAATTATAGAAAAGAAATTCAAGGAATAGTAAATACAATAAAAAACTCAAAGAAACAATTTAATGCTTTATTTGAATGTGCAAGTGATGATAATTTAATAAATTCAATTAGAAAATATCCTAAAATTTTACATATAAGTGCTCATGGAATCATATATAAAGAGAAAGATGAAGAAAAGTTTAAATTATGTTTAGAAAATAATGGTTGTGCTGATTTTATAAAAGAAGATAGAATAAAAAGTGTATTAAATGATGCAATATCAAAAATAAATTTAGTTTTCATTGGAGCTTGTGATAGCGAAAAATTAGGTTATCTTTTTTATAAATCTGGAGTCAAAAATGTAATTTGTGTTCGAGAAATGACAAAAATTTCGGATAAAGGAGCTCGTAATTTTTCAAAAAAGTTTTATGAATTATTATTAAAAGGAGATTCTGTTAAAGAAGCATTTAATAAATCAAAAAAATCTTTTAATGACATATCTTTTAATGATGTTATAATGGAATGTTGTTGTAATCATCGACATAAAGAACATTGTAAATATAATTCTAAAAGTAATAAAGAAAAAGTTGAATTCCATAATACATTCCATGTTAAAGAACCTAATAAAAATATAATTAAAAATAAATCTAATATAAAAAAATGTATGTGTTTTTATTCTGAATATCATATTCATGATAAAAAATGTAAAATATTAGAAAACCCAGATATTCATTTATTAGAGAAAGAAGAAATTGATGGTGGAAGTAAAGTGAAGATTTGTTGTTGTTCACCAAATATTCCTCATAATGAAAGCAATAAATTTAAATTATTTACAAATGAAAATGAAGAAAATAAAAATGAAAATAAAATATTTGAAAAATTAAATAATGGAAATTTTATTATTAATAACAATTGTTGTACTGAATGTGATGTGTTTAATATTATGAAAAAAAAAATTAAATTTATTGGAAGAGGAGAGCAAACTAAAATAATAATGGATATGATTTCAAAGAAAGGAAAAAGGAATAAATTTTTTTTAATTTATGGACCGAAAAATTCTGGTAAAAAGACTTTTGCTAAGAATTGTTCATTTTATTTACGAGAAAGAAACAAAATCGAAAAAATAGAGTTTATAAATCTTGATTCAATTTTTTATTGTTATTCAAAACAGAATATCCAAAATTTAATTAAACAAATATCAACAAAAAGACAAGACGGAAGTGAGATTTCAAAAAATAAAATTTTTATCATTATATCGTTTCCTTCAAATATTGAAGAAGAATCTTTGTTTAATTGTGTTAAATCAGTTTTAGAAATTTTGTATAATTATAATGAATTTATATATTTGTTATTAATTGATACTGAAAGCGATGAAAATAAGTTTTCAAATATATTTTCTAATAAACAATATTGTTTAATTCAAATGACTCCTTTATCAAAAGAATGCAGCACAATATTATTCAAAAAAATTGTTCTCAAAAATCCAAATTATGAATTTTATGCTCGAGAAGAAATAAACCAATTACTTGAAATTACTAATTGTTATCCAAGAGGAATAATAGATTTATATTTTTCAATAAATGCATCTAAAAAATTTGAAGATTTAAAAGACAATTTGTCTAATACAACAAAAATATTAGAAAATTTAAAAATGGAAATAATTTCTTTTTTTGTAAATAATTCTCAAATTTCAAAATTATTATTTTTACTATCAATTTTACCTAAAGGACTAAGTAAATTCCAAATAGATTTAATTATGGAAAAAAATTATGAAAATGAATTAAATAATAATAATGTAATTAATAAAATCTTTAAAGAAAAACAACAAGAATATTGGTATAAAATAAAGGAATTTTTAATAACTCAAGTGATAAAATGTACAAGTCAAAAATCTAAAAAAAAATGGATTATTGAAGCAGTGAAATTATTTTCTAAACTTTTTAGAATAATAATAGAAAATAATCAAGAAAAAAAAAATAATGATGATATTACAAATTATGAATTTAATGGTATTAATAATGAAGGAATATGGAAAACTTTTAATAAAAAATATTTTGATAAATGCTTTTCAAATTTACCAACTGATAAAAAAATAAATATTCAATTTTTAAAAAAACATAGATATAATTTAGAATGTTTATTTTTAAATTACCAAGAATTAATAATGAATATTTTAGAAGAAAAAAATTTAGAATTTAAAGAATATTTAGAACAAATTTTATTATGTCTTCCTTCTTTATATAAATTGGATAATAGAAAAGAAGAATGTATTTCTTTATTATATCAATATATAGAAGTATCACAAAACTTTAATTTGAAAAATTCACAAGATAGATTAAAATTATTTTTATATAGTTTGGAATATGACTCTTCTTTTAATCCTTCAAATTATTTTTTTTCTCAAAATTTTATTGATAATGAAATCTATAAAGAAGGACAAGCAGAAAGTTATTTTTTAAAAGGAATTAAACTAATTCAAATTAAAGAAGCCCCAAATGAAATCATAAAAAATTTAAATGATTCAAATCACTTTTTTCAAAAACTTAAAAATAATAAAAAAATATCAATGATTAATTTTATATTAGGAGAATATCATAACAAAGAATTATCTGAATGTGAAGAATCAATTCAATATTATGAAAAGGCAATAAATCATTCTGCAAAAAGTAATGAAACTATTTTTATAAAAAGTAATTTCGAAATTGCTAAAGTATTTGAAAAATTAGAAAAATTTGATAAAGCCTATTATTATGCAAAAAATGCTTATAATAAATTAGAAAATGAAAATAATACTTTATCACAAGAAGTTAATAATTATTTAATTGTCTTAAAACATAAAAAACAATATCCAATTGTAATGTTAACAGCAAATCCTTTTTTTAATATTAAGGGATATGAAATTCCAGCTTATATAAATAATGAATATTTGATTTTGAAAAAATTAGAAGACAAAATTAAAATTAATATCAGATTTAAACATTTGGTTTTGAACAAAAATAATTTTGAAGAAACATTAAATTTAAAAGGTGATCTTTTAATTATCAAAAGTGATGATTATGACAATTTAAGTGATGCTATTGTATTTGAAAATGAAAAAGGACAAAGTTATTTATATTCAATGGAAGAAATGATGAAAAATGATTTTAAATGTGACTTTCAAATAGTTATTTTAGGTTTTATAAACAGTGAAAAAATTAAAGATTATTTTTTGAAAATAGGAGCTAATAATATTATTTTTTTTAAAAATGTAGATGAAGAAAATCCAATTAATATTTTGAATTATAATAAATTTATAGGTTGCTTTATTTCAAATTTTATAGAAAAAATAATAAATAAACCATTTAAAATTGCTTTTGACGAAACTTTAAATTCTTCAGAATTAACTAAAAAATCAAGTTCTCTATTTAAAAATTCTATTTCATATTATTTAAGAAATAATGCAAATGAAAATAAAGAAATATTTAATATTTATAAAGAAAAAAATGGAAAAATTCATTTTAACTATCCAATTATCCCTAAAAAGCTTGAAATTTCTACAAATAATTTTAAAGAAATTTTGTTTAAAATTGATATTTTTCAAATAATAGAATTAATATATAATAACCAAATAATTAATATTTATGGAAATTCATATAATTTAAAAAATTTGGTTATAAATGCTGTTGCTTATTTTTTTCATAGACAAAACATTTTTGAAATTAAAATAGAAAAACAATTTAAATCAATTCAAGAAATTTCTAAATTTATAGACAATTCTCAGCAAAAAAAAAATCTTTTAATAATTATATTTATGGATAAACAATTATTACATAATTCAAAAGGGAATATAAAAAAATGTTTTAATGGAAAAGATACCATTCATGGTGTTTTTGTTTCAAAAAAAAAATTAATAAATGAAAAAATAAGTTATGAAATAAAAAATTATCAATATAAAGAAGAAGAAAGTGAAAAATATGAAAAAAAGTCAATTAAATCAAAAAAATCAAAAAAATCAAATAAATTGACAAAAAATAAATCTTCCAAAAATGGGAATTTAAATATTTTTGGTTTCGTTAATGATTTTATTAATAGAACTTTTTCAAATAATGGAATGAATTTTATAAACAAAAAAGATAGTAATAATAATAAAGGAAACTTTGATAATAGTGAACTTAAATTAATTAACAAAAAACATTCTGAAAAATATGTTGTCATTGATAAATTAAATAAAAATGAATTTCGAGAAAATTATTATGAAATGAAGTCTTTAGACGAAATTTCATATATAAAAACTAATTCTGAACAACATGATTTTTCTAATACTTTCACTTTTGAAGATAAAAAAGAAAATGAAAATGAAAAAGAAAAAGAAAAAGAAAATGAAGAAGAAAATGAAGCAGAAAATGAAAAAGAAAATGAAAAAGAAAATGAAAAAGATGATTTCTCATTATTTAATGTAAGTTTTGATAGTTAATAATTTTATTATCTTATAAATTATAATAAATTTTTAAAAATTAAAGTATTAATTATGAAAATAATTATATATAAATAATTAATTTGTTTCTGGTTTTACTTCTTTTATATTTTTTAAAGAAATACATTATCTACTTTTAATTAATGATTTTACAATCATTATTTGATATAATAAATTTTTTAATATGAATAAAGGAGAAATCTTTTGATTATTTGAAGAAGTCAAATAATAGTATATATGTAAAAATTAAATTATAAAAGTACATTCTTTAAATTTGAACCAATATTTTTTTTATTTTTTGGCAAAGACAAAAATGATGAATTCTTTCATAATTATTTAAAATTGTTTAAAAAATAAATTACCATTTATTTATGATGATCTAATCAAAAACAAAAAGATTAATATTTATAACTATAAACAATTATTTATATTATTTTATTAAATTAAAATTTTTTAAATGAAGGAAATTTCAAAATTGAGGAATGATTGATATTTCAAATTCTCTCTATAATAACAAAATTGAATTAATTGACATAATTTATAAAACAAATCAATTTATAATTTAAAAATATTTGATTATCCAAGGATGATGACTAAATCTCAATAATATGTTTATTTTATACATTGATTTCCTAGAATTATGAAAAAATTTAAAGTTGCCTTTATTGTATTCATAAAAAAAAAATTAGATAAAAATATTGAATTATTGTTTTAATAATTTAATTGAAATATAAAAGAAGAATATTTTGAAAAAAACTTATTTATAAATTTTCTGGTATTAAAATTAAATATATTTGATGTAAAATAGCATATGAAAGTTGATTAAAATTTTTTAATTTCAATCTTAACATTTATATATTTAATGTTAAAATAATTTTTCTTTTTTATGATTTATTTGTTAAAAATTAAATAAAATATGAACAAAAAAAAATTTATAATCTTTTTGATGGTCTTTATTATAAAACCTTCGTTTTCAGTAACTATTAATGAAGAATCGATAAAAAATTGTGGGAATTCTCCTTTATTTTTATTAGATTATTATTCGAAAGGAGAAAAAATAGAATTTGAAGATTTTAAAATAAATAGAGACAACGCTCATGCATTAATAGAAATTGCAAAAACAAAAGATAAAGAAAAATCAAAATATGGAAAAGAATATTTAAAAAGATTAAGTCCATATTTTACCTTTATTGGAATAGCAGGAGCAGCTTTAATTATATTTATTACCACTATTTTTTGTTGGAGCAAACCGTCCTGTTGTTATAAAGATAATGATGAAAGAATCAGAATTATTTTATTTTTTATAAGTATTATCTTTTTACTTGGAGTATTTGCTTCTTGTATTTCAGGTTTTGTATTTGCAGAAAGATTTAAATTTTATTTAAATGGATGTAGTTGTAGTTTTGAAAGATTATTTTACAATATTTATGAAGGTCAATTAAAATTCTCTAGTCCTAAATGGAATGGTTTTGATGGGATAATTACTAAATTGAAAGAATTAAAGCAATTAAAATCTATTTTTAAAGAAAGTGAACAATATTTTTTTAATGAGACCAAAAATTTTAAATATGAAGTTTTAATTGAGGAATTAAAAGAAATCCCAAAAGAGAAGATTAATGATTATGATTTCTTAAATTATAAAAGTTTAATTAATCTCTTTGAAGATTTAAAATTGGAAATCACTACGAAAATTTTTGATTATGTGGAAAATAATACAAATATTACAAAAGAAATTGAAAGCTTAGACAACCCCGATACCACATTAATCAATAATGCAATTATACAAGTTGAATCATTAAAAAAAAATTTTGAAAATTTCAATCGAACAATATTAAAGGGCTATAAGAGTTCTGAAATAGCAATGAAAATTTTGATTTATTTTTTATACCAAACATTTTATAGTATAGTATTTATAATAATTATATTTTCAATCTTAATTTTTACAATATATTTTTTAGGAATAAATAATCAGAAAATATTTTTAATTTCCAAAATCTTATGGTATGTAATATTTATTATATCTATAATATCCTTTGTGTTAGGTTCAATTTATGGAATGATAAGTTTTGCTATTCATGATTCTATTGGTTTACTAATGTATATATTTGGAGAAGAAAATACTAATCTTGAAAATCCAATAATAATTAGTTCATATAAATCTTTAATTAATATTTGTGTCCAAGGAAATAAAGATTATAGTTTATCAAAAGAATATAATTTAGATTCTAATAATTTTACAAAATATAATACAATTTATAAAGAGACTATAAAAGAATATAATTCAATCCCAGATTTACAAAAACCTTCGTTTCAAGTTTTAAAAATAATTGAAACTTTAAAAAAAAATTTATTGGAATATAAAGATATTTCTTCATCATTTAATTTTACTATAAATAATGACTACTTTAAAAAAGTAAATTGGGTGAATAAATTAGAAGATTGTGAATCAATTCAAAAAGATACAACTTGTTGTGTAATAAGTAATTTTCCTTATGATAATGGAGATTGTTTAGAATACGATGATAATGTTGAAGAAGGTTATGATTTATATTCTCAAAATTTAGAAATCATTGATAAAGTTTCTGATAAAATAAATGAGATTCAAAATAAATTTTTAAAATTTATAAATAATATCATGATCAAAAAAATTAAATTACTTTATTCAAAGTTCTTTAATTTTTATGAATTCACTGAAAATGATGTTATATCAAATGATGATATTTTTTTATTTATGAAATGTGATTTTGTAAATAATGATTTAATTGCAGTTTATTCTTCATTATATGAACTTGCATATTATGTTAGAATTTTATGTGCTTTAACCTTATGCATTGCTTTTTTTACTTTAATTTCTGGAATTTGTATACAAATTTCAATGTTAAATTCTGTGGATAAAAGAAATTTGAATGATGATAGCTATAAAGATGATGAAGAACAAGAAAGAATATCTGAAAAACACAAAAAACAAGAAAGTGAAATTATAAATAAAAGTAAAGAAGAAAATAATAATAATCAGATTTCTAGAATTTCAGAATTACAAGAATTTTCAAGAAATAAAAATTGTTAAATATAACAATGGAAATTTTTTAATAATTATAAATAAAAGAATAAAAAACAAAGAAATTTTTGAAAACTAATTTGTTCAATGAATAAAATAATTACAAAAAATAAAAACTTCATAATTTTTAAACAACAAAATCTTCTTGAGTAATCCATTTGTCTTTATTTTCATCTCGGAAATTAAAATTATGAATAGGAATTTTAGGAGGATCATCAATATAATTTTCATTTTGATGATTTCTTAAACTTGCATTATCAAAATAAGCATTAAATCTTGGTTTATTATTTAATTTTTCCTTTTTTTCCCTTTCAATATTATTTAATCTCTCTCCTTCAGTTATATAAGGAGTTTCTAATTGAATAACTCCAACTGGTTCATATTCATTGTATTTTTTATAATTTAATTTATATATTTCTTTATTCTTTGCATGTGGCTTTTCATGTTTTTTAGTAACTGATTCATTTAAATTTCCTTTTAACAATTCATTAGAATAATTTTTTATTTCATTTTTAGAAGGGAATGAACTTTGTCTTTCTTGAAGAATTTGCATGGAACTTTTTATCCCTTTTAAAGAAGGATTTTTTCCTTCTTCAATATTTAAAAATTTCATTAATTCAAAAGCTATATCTGCATGCCTTAAATATATGTTAACAATTAATTTGTTTTTTTCTATTCGAAAACTTTTTGTTATTCCTTTTGAACGAAGAAATGATTGTATTGAATCATTTAAAGCTTTGAAATTATTTACGTTTTGAATATGTAGCATTGATTCATCTTCAAATTTTTCCATTTTTTCTGTTTATTTTTAAAAAAATTGATTTTAATGATTTTTGATTTAATATTTATTTATAAATATTTTTTTTCTTTTAAAAAAATGCATTTATTTATATTAAATATAGTTAATAAATTTTGTTTATATTTTTTAGAATCAAAAGCAACAAAATTTCGCAGATTTAATTGCATATAAAGTAAAACTAATTTTATGATACTGTACTTTATTATTATTATTATTAGAGTTACTGTTATTATTACTAGTTTCATTTTCTTTATTTAAATAATTATTATTATTTTTAGTTTCTGAATTAGATAATGAATGAAAGTCAATTTTACTTGAACTTTTTTCTTCATTCTCTTCTTCAATACAATTACTTGAATTCATATAAGAATTTTTTTGATTATTTTTTTTAGGTGTTAGATAAGTAAATTGTTCATTTTGATTATTATTATTATTACTGCATGGAGTATTTGTTTTCAGATTATCATCACTGCTTCTTTTATTTTCAAGGAATGTATTATTTTTTTGTTTAATTGATTTAATTGTTTCTATAGATTCTATTAATTGATTATTATTTTTATTTGAATTTTCTTTTTCTTCTTTGTCTTCAAAATTTAAATTTTTATTTTCCTTTTTTAATGATTGATAATTAACATTAAGTTTATCTGGTTCATTACCACTTTTCTTTTTTTGTTTTTCTTTTAACACAAGAATTTTATTTTCATCTTCATATTTTTTATTATTTTTCTTTTCAATTTTTTTTTCATTTTCATTTTCTACCACATCTTTTTGACTATTAATATCATTTGTATTTTTCAAATTTTCAAATAAAATATCTGAACTTTTTTTTTCGATATTTGATGTTATTTTATTTTTATTTTTAGAAAGTGAATTTACTTTTATATTATTTTTTGTTGTTAATTTTACATTATTATTCCTTTTAAAATTTAAATTTTGATTTGGTTCATTAGTTGGCTCAGAATTGTAGGTGTTTTGATTTCCAAATCTCTTTCTTTTTGAATTAGAATTTTCTTTATTATAATCCATAATTCTGTCTAATATATTTTCATAAGAATTTTCATTGTTATTAATTTTTAAGATATTATTTGGTTTTATTAAAGTTGTTTTCCCATTTTTATTTAACTTACTCATTGAAGTTTTATATTTTTTATTTCTACGTTTTGCCATTGGTTGCATTTGAGATATATTTGAAAATTGATTTGAAGCATCAATCATTGTTACTTTCATTTATTCATTGATTATGATTTTTTGTATATATAAATTATTTTATTTATAAAAATATTATTATTTTTAAAACAATAATTCACTATTTTAAACCTTAATTAAATTTAAAAATTTTAATGAAAATATATGTTTCATTGAAAATTATTAGAAATTTGAGAATAAAATAAAAGGAAGTAGGTATGCTATTTTATTTTAAGGAAATCATAAACAAAAGAATAGAAAATCTCTAATTCATAGAAATATATATATTGTACTGAAATGAATTTTATTAGATGAATAAAGAGATTATATAAATTTTTGAAAATATCTATCAATAAAAGTTAATTATTCATAAAAAAGTGAAATAAGATTAATTGTTTTAAATTTCAAAGAAAAGTAATTATCAATTTTGTTTAATTTTAAATTATTCAAGAATTTATTCATATGCTATGTTAATTAGTTTCTTGATTTTTGATTATAAAAATGATGAAAATTTATTCAAAAGAATTATAAAAGTTAAAAAATTGAATTTTTTTAATGGATTTAATTTCTAATCAATAGAAAGAATTAAATTTATTCAAATGTTAGAAAGTTTACCTGAAAAAGAAATAATATTTATGATATATTGAATCATTTATTGTTAAATATGGGAAAGAAAATATTGTGAAACAGAAAAAATATATATATTCATTTGATAATAATTTAATATTGGTTATATTAAAAATATTTTAAACAATGAAATATTTAGAACATACATGTATTCTATAATATATTTTATTATTGTATTAATTTTTATTTTTGTTTAGCTTCCATTTCCTTTAATAGATTTTGGAGACATAAAATATTGTTTTCATTAATTTAGAAATACTTACATTTTTTAAAAATGTTTGAATTTAAA